>Ga0209487_1002850_pt1 | contig 13805 bp, 10 predicted proteins | sample Poulit2012_FD_187524 | JGI IMG/M metagenome (GOLD analysis project Ga0209487, IMG submission 187524) | Agricultural soil microbial communities from Georgia to study Nitrogen management - Poultry litter 2012 (SPAdes) (version 2) | ecosystem: Environmental > Terrestrial > Soil > Agricultural land... | reverse complement strand
AGTCAAATATTATTCCAGGTTCGGACTCATTCTCCATGATTTGACTGACGGGCACTTCACTTATAAAAGTGATGGATTTTGCACGGCGTGGACGCGAAAATGGCGGCAGACTCGAGGAGAAGAGTCTGCCGCCATGATTCAGTGTTATGCGGATACTAGTCTTGGTAGTATTGGTCGGCTACCGACAGTGCCTGATCGAGGATTTCGAGGCCCTCGACTACGAGATCATCGTCAATATTCAGCGGTGGCACCACGTGAATGCGGTTGAAGTTGGCAAACACAATGAGGCCGAGTTCTTTACACTTGGCGATGACCTTGCCCATGGCTTCGGAACTGGATCCATACGGAGCCAGGGGTTCCTTGGTCTCACGGTTGGTGACCAATTCGATTGCCCAGAAGCAGCCCACCCCGCGGACGTCGCCGACGGATGGGTGTGCGTCTTTGAGCCGTTGGAGGCCCGGTCCGATGACATCGTTTCCTAGTCGGGTGGCATTGGCGTTCATGCCTTCATCTTCCATGGCGTTAATGGTGGCCACTGCGGCCGCGGTGGCCAGTGGATGCCCGGAATAGGTAAGACCTCCAGGGAAGACCCGGTTGCGGAACGTGTCGTAGATGGCTTCGTTAATGACAACACCACCCAGTGGCACATAGCCGGAGTTGACACCTTTCGCGAAGGTGATCAGATCCGGGGTGATGTCCCAGTGGTCCACGGCAAACCAAGTGCCGGTGCGTCCGAAGCCGGACATGACCTCATCGGCGATGAATACGACACCGTATTTCTCGGTTAGCTCTCGTACCCCGTGCATATATTCGGCCGGCGGCACGTAAATGCCGGCGGTACCTGGTACCGATTCCAGGATCAGGGCTGCGATGGTCTCGGGGCCTTCCAACACGATGGTCTGCTCGAGGTGTTCCAGTGCGCGCTGGACTTCTTGTTCTTCGGTTTCGGCGTGGAAGTAGGAACGGTATGGATAACACGGCATGAAATGCACGGTGCCGGTTGAAGCCGTATCTGACGGGAATCGGCGTGGGTCACCGGTGACATTGACAGCCAGGTGGGTCCCCCCGTGATAGGACCGGTAAGCGGACAGGACCTTAGTTTTGCCGGTGTGTAACCGTGCCATGCGAATGGCGTGTTCATTGGCATCGGCGCCACCGTTGGTGAAGAACACATAGTCCATGCCCTCGGGTGCGCGTTCGGCAATCAGTCGGGCTGCTTCCGACCGCGGAGCCGACACGTGGGCTGGGGCGATCGTGGCAATGGTTGCGGCTTGTTCTTGGATGGCGGCTACGACTTTGGGGTGCTGGTGGCCAATATTGGTGTTGACCATCTGCGAGGAGAAATCGATATAGCGTTTCCCATCGCCATCCCACAGATATGAGTCTTGAGTTTTGACTACGGTCATCGGGTTGAACGGATCTTGGGCCGCCCAAGAGTGGAACACGTGCTGGCGGTCCAGTTCGTAAGCGCGCTGGCCTTCGGCCTTTAGCGCGTCGGTGATGTCAGCAGAATGTGTAACAGTCATGATGGTCCTTTACTGGTTTTGAGGGAAGCCGAGGTTGATGCCGCCGTGCGAAGGGTCTGACCAGCGTGTGGTGACCGCTTTACCGCGGGTAAAGAAGTGGACACCTTCCATACCGTGGGCGTGGGTGTCGCCGTAAAGTGAGTTTTTCCAGCCACCAAAGGAATAGTAGGCCATCGGGACTGGGATGGGAACGTTAATGCCGACCATGCCGACTTCGACTTCGTTTTCAAAGCGGCGGGCAGCGCCACCATCGTTGGTGAAGATTGCTGTCCCGTTGCCATATGGGTTGGCATTGATTAATGCGACACCTTCGTCATAGGTGTCGACCCGCAGCACGGCCAGTACCGGACCAAAGATTTCGTCGGTGTAGATGCTCATGTCGGTGGTGACGTGATCAAATAGCGTAGGGCCAACGAAGAAGCCGTTGCCCTCGGCATCGAAATTACCGGTGCGACCATCCACCACCACGGTGGCTCCTTCGCGTTCCCCGGCATCGATGTAGCTGGCGACTTTATCGCGGTGTTCGGAGGTGACTAATGGACCCATATCGGTACCGCGTGTGCCGTCCCCGGTGCGCAGGTTGCGAGCACGGTCGGCAATTTTTTCGACGAGCTCATCGGCGATGTCACCGACAGCAACGAGTGCGGAGATGGCCATGCAGCGCTCCCCAGCGGACCCAAAGCCGGCGTTGATGGCGTTATCGGCTACCGTGTCGAGGTCGGCATCGGGCAGCACGAGCATGTGGTTTTTGGCACCGCCCAGTGCTTGGACGCGTTTGCCGTGCGCGGTGGCAGTTTCATAAACATATTTCGCGATCGGGGTGGACCCCACAAAGGACACCGCTTTGATGTCGTCGTGTTTGAGCAGCGCATCAACAGCTGGTTTACCGCCGTGGACGACGTTGAACACGCCGTCTGGCAGGCCAGCTTCTTTCCAGAGTTCAGCTTCCCAGTTGACTGCCGAGGGATCTTTTTCTGATGGTTTGATCACCACGGTGTTGCCAGCAGCAATGGCTACCGGGAAGAACCACATCGGTACCATCGCCGGGAAGTTGAACGGAGAGATAATCGCAACCGGGCCCAGTGGTTGGCGTTTAGAATGCACATCCACATTCGTGGACGCGTTCTCGGTGAACCCACCTTTGAGTAGGTGCGGCATATTGCACGCAAATTCGACGACTTCAAGCCCGCGGGTGACTTCGCCTAGTGCATCATCGAGGACTTTGCCGTGTTCCGCGGTAATCAGCGCGGCAAGTTCTTCTTTGCGTTCGTTCAGCAGTTCCCGGTACCGGAACAGAATTTGAGTGCGACGGGACAGCGAGGTGTCGCGCCAGCCCGGAAAAGCTGCTTTGGCCGATGCCACCGCCTGATCAATGGTCGCCGAGCCACCCAGGGCAACCTGGCCGGATACCACCCCGGTAGCCGGGTTGGTCACGTCAGCGCGTTCCACCGTAGCTTCAGCACCCGGGGTGTAGGCATTATCGATCCAATGATTGATGATATTCTTGCCGTCGTTGTCCTGGGCCGTGGTGGTTTCAGCTACCTGGTTGATCGTATTCATAAAAAGTGCATCCTTTGCTCGTGCAAGATCAAGTACTTTCACCCTGCCTGGAAACCGGACCGCAAACTAGCGACGCCCTGTATGCATTTAGAGCTGTCTGCTTTACACTATGTATATGCAGCAGGTCACGGTTGGTCGAGTATTGGAACTCGACCTGTTTCGATACAACGCACCCCGGCTGATTTCCCAGCCTGCACCAAGTTCCGTGGATGAGCCGGTCCGGTGGATGCATATTTTAGAAACTGCCCGACCTGAAGGGCTCTTACCCGGTGGTGAGTTTATTCTGACCACGGCCACCTTCTTAGATCGAAATGCCGGTTCCCAGTCGGATGGCGTTGCTGCGGCAAATAAGTTTTTGGACAGTATTGAGGCCACCGGTGCGGTGGCCGTCGTGGCAGAGGTCCTGCCGGATCGTGCCCAGGTGGCCACAGCGCTGTCTACCGCAGCCCAGCATCGAACAACACCGATTTACTTGCTGGACCAACGGATTCGATTCGTGGAACTCACCCAATTTGTGCATGAAACTATTGCTGCTGCCCGGCTCCAGGAAGTCGAAACAGACCGGCGCATCCACGAAGCTTTCACGAAGCTCTCTGTTGGTTCGGCATCGATTGGTCGCATCGTTGCCGAAGCAACCGCCCTGTTGGGATGCCAAGTCATCTGGGAGTCCCTCGAGCGGCAAGCCACCACGCCGGCCATAGCCGAACATCAGGTGGTGGCCGGTGATGAACCCCTGGGTAGACTCCTGATCACCGACACGAGCCAGGCCGAAACATCGCTGATTCAAACTGTCTTAGAGCGCGCAGGTCAAGCTGTTGCCATTTCGGTCCTCGCACTGCGTTCACAACAAGAAATGCGACGTTCCACTGCTTCATCACTGTTCTACCAACTCCGGGGCGGCACGGAGCTGTCAGCCCAAGAAGTCCAATGGCGGCTCACCGAGACCTTTGGTTACGCCCCCGTCACAGCTACGACCTGGCAGCCAGTAGTGTTTCGCATCTGGAGTCAACACCACCCAGAAGAACTCCTCAACCGTTGGTCTGGCGTGCTGCTCGACATCCTGGAAAACCTGGGATCAGTACAACAGGTCCCCGTGTTTGCCGCACGCAGTGAAATCGGTGTCGTCGACGTGCTCGTGCCTGCTCGCAACGGCACCGCGATCCAAGAACTTATAACCGCTACGCACCAACGCTTTACCAGCCGAATCCGCGGACATAGCCAGCTAGTAGCAGGTATCGCAACCCCGCACGAGACCGCCAAGGTAGCCGCTGAACATTTAGTGGATGCCGCACAAATCGCGCATGCCGCCCAGGCCTATGTCAAAACCACTGGGCATCAACATCGCGCATATTTCTACGCCAAAGACCTTGGCCTGCGCGGCCTACTAGCCACCCTGCAAAACGATGAACACTTGATAGCATTTATCGCTACCGAACTCGCAGGACTCATACAACAGCAACCTGACCGTCAAGCTTTCGAACAACAACTTGAATTTGTCGAGTCAGTGATCACCGCAGAGAATAAAGCAACCCTCGCCCGCACACTGCATATGTCCAGACCAGCACTTTACGCTCGCATCAAACGAGTAGAAACACAACTCAACTACAGCCTAGAACTTGACGCCGAACAACGCACCGCAACCCATTTAGCTATCATGGCCTACCGACTCAATCCGGAGCACATGTATCGTCAGGTGAAACGATAAACCAGCTCGTCCCATAAGTGCGCTACCCGCCGGGCGTTGAGTCAGTTTTCGACTGGTGAAGCGATGTACATATGACTGAAATTAGTTTGCGATGAGGTGGATGCTCAAAAACGCGATGGCAGTGGCGAGCAGCAGGCCGCCGGTGAGTAGGCAGACGCGTATCGGGCCGGCTTTGGTCTGTGCGTCTGGGACGGTGAGCATCACTGTTGTGGTGCCCAGGGCGATGAGTCCTGCCATGACAATGTAGAGCGGTGTTTGGTAGAGCCAGGCGTAGAGCACAAAATGTATGGCGGTGATTGTGGCGAATACGAACGGTACGAGTGCGTAGTGGTGCTTGACGACCAGGTAGATCAGCAGGGGTAGCCCGAGTAGCTGTGAGGTCCCGATCAGAACAGACAGTTGGGTAATTTCAGCTGGGACGGGCCGTGCTTGGCCAATAGCTCCGATCAGCGCCGACAGCCCTAATGCGATAGGAAATGCGACCAGCCCTTGGAATAGGGTGGCGTAAGCGGCCACGCGTTCGGTGGCACGTGTCCAGATGATTCCGCAGGCCAACCAGGTCAGGCCGTATGCCGTCAGGAATGCCAGACCGAAAATATTTTGCTCGGCAAGCCGTGATAGTGAGTCAACCAGCTCCATGGTGCATTATTGTTCCAGGTTCGGGCTCATTCTCCATGGTCTGACTGACGGGCACTTCGTCGTCTACCTGTACACATACGCACGCTCGAAGGCCGTTCTGTTCAAAACGGAGCGGCTAGGACTGTTCCTGGCTAATGCTCATGCCCTCACCTTATACAACCTTTGGCGGCGAACAACCATGGTTCGACGTCCTAAAAGCAAATGCGCAGTATGTAGAAAAGCACTGTGGCTGTGAACCAAGAGAGGTTCACAGCCACAGTGCTTTTGGTAACGCTTAGGAACTAGTTGTTCTGTTCCTGCCATTCGCTGGCACAGGCGATCCCGGCATCCACCGGGTTATCGTCTGATGCGAACGATTCGTAGGTGTTTTTGTATTCGTCGAGGTAGGCTTCAGCGTCGTCGAAGTTGTAATCGTCCATGATTTCTAGCCAAGCAGATTCGGCATCTTCACCGGCCAGGTCGATCCACTCCTGCGTTTCAGCTTCGTCCCAGGAGGAGAAGTCTTCAACGTCGGGGGAGTCGAGCATGCCCTGGCAAATGTTTTCCAGTTCTCCGTTGGCAATGTCGATGGTGCGCCCTTCATTGAATTCACGGGTCACTTCGTCAACAGTTTCCTGAAGTTCCGGGGTCAGAGAATCATATGAATCTTTATTCCACCACATGCCGTAGGCAGTGTACTGGCCCAGGCCTGGGTCAACCCAGTAGGGCAGTTGTTCGGTGACCTTATAGTTGACACCGAAATCCAGGGAAGCGGCAACGGAGTCAATAACACCGCGCTGCAACGATTCGTAAGTTTCGGCTGCGGTGATGGCGTTGACGTTCACATCAGCGGCTTCCAGCGAGCGCTGGGTGACTGGTCCGGCGGCGCGAGCTGATAATCCTGCAACGTCGTCGATATTTTCAACGGGCTCTTCAGAACCGATCAGCAGGGCGCCAACCGGCCAGGTGGAAATGTATTCCAGGTTGGCGGATTCCAGTTGCTCTTTTGCTGGTTCATAGTTCGTGTGCAGATCGTAGAGTGCTTCAACAGACGCCTGAATGTCGTTGTTCAGGAACGTAATGGACATGACCGACAAGGTTGGGAGTAAGTGCGGGGTGTAGTCGGTAACAGTAATGCCCAGATCGGCACGGCCGTCACGCACACAGTCGGCGACTTCATTCATATCGCAGAGTGCTTCGAATGAGGTGCGTTCAAAGGTGATGGCACCATCAGATGCTTCTTCTACCGCGTCCATGTATTCTTCGGCGACCACATGGTGTTGGGTGCCCTCAAGCGCGCCATTTGCCAGCGTGAATTCGAAGGTCTCGTCGGCGCCACCGCCTTCAACAACGCCGTCACCGCAGGCGGTGAGTCCTAGGGCGCCGGTCGCAGCGATGGCTGCGACCTTTGTCAGGCGTGAGGTGAGTGATGTTTTCATGTATTTTTTAGCCTTCCTAATGTTGGACCAAACTGGGCAGGTACAGGATGATGTCGGGGATGAAGAAGAAGATGGCGATCAGTACCAGGTCGATGAGGAAGAAGGGCATGATGCCGCGGAAGACGGTTTCAGATCGGATGCCGGTGGTGCCGGCTACGACGAAGGCGTTGATGCCTACTGGTGGGGTGACCATGCCGATTTCGATGAATTTCACGATTAGGATGCCCAGCCAGATGGGGTCGAATCCGAATTCGAGGGCTACCGGTAGCAGCAGGGGCACGGAGATGACCAGCAGGGACAGGGATTCCAGGACCATGCCCAGTGGGACCAGGCTCAGTAGCAGGATGAGCATGACCAGGGTGGGGGACATATTCCAGCCGAGGACAGCATTGGTGATCATGTTGGGGACGCGGGCGGCGACGAAGAAGGCGGTGAGGATTCCGGAGCCGATCACGATGAAGAACACCATGGCGGTGGTGGAGGCGGTGGATTCCAGGGCGCCGGTGATGCCCTGCCAGATGCCTTTGGCGCCTTCTTTGCGTAGTTCGATGAGCAGGATGATGACGGCAGCGATGGCACCGAAGGCGGCGGATTCGGTGGCGGTGAAGATCCCGGAGTACATGCCGCCCAACACGATGGTGAACAGGATGGCCACATAGATCAGGCCACGCCATGGCAGTTTGGCCAGTGGGGTGTGGTGTTTTTGTTCGGTGGCAATCTCTGCTGCCTGGCCTAGCGCGTCGTGGACGCTGTCGGCGTCGGTGACGATATGGCCTTGTCTTTGCAGGCGCCAGCCGGCGAACATGATCCACAGGGCATAGGCGATGGCTGAGACCACACCCGGCACGATCCCGGCGGCGAGCATTTCGCCGACGGATTGTTGGGCCAGGATGGCATAGAGCACCAAGAACGTGGAGGGTGGGATCATCGATCCCAGGGTGCCGGCCACGGCGACCAGGGCGGTGGCCATCGATGCCGGGTAGCCGGCGGCACGCATTTCACCTACGGACAGTCGGGCCATGGTGGCTGCGGTACCGATTGATGAGCCGGAGACTGCGGAGAAGCCAGCGGATGCGGCCACGGTGGCGATCCCCAGTCCGCCGGGGAATCGGCCCAAGACTCGGTCAGCAATTTTGAACACGTATTCGGCCACATGCGCCCGGACCGCGAACATACCCATCAGGATGAACATCGGGATAATGGTCAACGAGAAGGTGGCGGTTTGGGAAAACGGGATCGCCCCGAGTTCCAAGGTGGTGTGGTGAAAACCGCGTAACAGCAGCAATCCGACCGCGCCGGCGGTTCCCAACGAGACGGCTACTGGCACCCGCAATAACAGCAGGCCCAGCATCAGAATCAAAACAACAGCAATGACTGCACCGATGGTCATGAGGAGTGCTCTCCTTTGGTGGATGCGGGATCGATGGCAGGATCAGACACCGATGCGGACGGGGCGGCGGGCTGGACGGCTTCGGTCGACAGCGCGGCTTCGACTTCATCGGCAAAGCCCATAGGCTCGTGACCGCCCAGGGTCCGGATCAAATTGACCAGCGCGACAATACACAGGGAAATGATCCCGATGGTCAGCACCCAACGCATCGGATACATCGGCCACTGCACCAGACCGAAACGGGTTTCTTTGGAACCCCAGGAATCTATGGAGCGCAGAATATTGGCATACGATAACCAGCCGGTATACACCACGGTGATGGTCCAAACAAAAATATTGGTGATCTTGGCCAGGGTGGGACCAAAACGATCGGTCACCAACGTCACGGCCACGTGTTCGCCATTGACCCCGGCCCAGGCCAGACCAAAGGCCACGGCCGTGACCATCGCGGTCTCCGCGATTTCAATCATGCCGCCCAGCGACGCCCCGGTGGTGTTGCGCACGAACACATCAATCGTGATCGCAATAACCATCACCACAATGGCCGCCGCTGACAGCACGGCAAGCGTACGGGCTATACCGCGAATCAGTTTTTCCATGATGAGATTCCTTTGTGCTCGAATTCTTTCGTGCATTTACTGCTGGACGATAGTGGATCGTCTCTTGACGCACGCTGTGTGGTGAGCTATTTCACAGCAAAAGTGAAGCTGGCAAAATCATATACGAAACCAGGTTCCCATGCAGCTCTGCTCGGCCTGATCGCGAGCTTAAATCCCTTGTGCGGACTTGAAAGTGCGTCGCGTCACAGGTCTGTGATCGGTTCCATCATAGTGCTCGCGGCAGGGGTGATCTGCGCGGTGCCGCACATCTGATCGCCTGCAGACTGTTGGGTGATTGAAATTGTCAATCATTTAGTTTGCTGGTGTTTCCTTTCAGCTTAAGCTTCGTGTGGTGCCCGGAAACTGCCGCGCAAAACTCTGTCAGAGCGTACTTGCGCCAAGTTTTTCGGACGCATTGCACCGACCGTGACGGAGGCCATTCGCAAACCACGGCGCAGCACAGTGATTTGGTAAACTCTGGTTGTAACTGTTCTCGACCCCATCACTTGGATACTGCGGGTGCGAGAACCTTTCTATGTTGCGGGCCGGTGCCATACCGTCCCCTTGGGAGAGATGAATTTTATGCCAGCAATCGCAATCGTGGGTGCCCAATGGGGCGACGAGGGCAAAGGCAAAGCAACGGACTTGCTCGGCGGTCGTGTTGACTACGTCGTAAAACCCAACGGCGGAAATAACGCCGGCCACACCGTCGTGGTGAACGGGGAAAAGTTTGAACTGAAGCTACTGCCCGCCGGAATCCTATCGCCACAGGCAACCTCTGTGATTGGCAACGGCGTCGTCATTAACCTCGAAGCACTCTTTGAGGAAATCGATGGCCTCGAAGCCCGCGGCCACGACACCTCCCACCTGCGCATCTCCGCGGATGCTCACCTGGTGGCCCCGTACCACCAGACGCTGGATAAGGTGACCGAGCGGTTCTTAGGCAAACGCGCCATTGGCACCACCGGCCGCGGTATTGGCCCCACCTACCAGGACAAAGTCGCCCGCCTGGGGATTCGAGTCCAAGACCTCTACGACGAGTCCATTTTGCGCCAGAAAATTGAAGGCGCCCTGCGCCAGAAAAACGAGCTCCTGGTCAAGCTGTATAACCGCCGGGCCTTTACCGTCGAAGAAATCGTGGACTACTTCATGGTCTACGCCGAACGCTTGCGCCCCATGGTCGTGGACTCGGTGCGCATGCTCAATGAAGCACTCGATGAGGACAAAGTGGTGCTCATGGAAGGCGGCCAGGCCACCTTCCTGGACGTTGACCACGGCACCTACCCGTTTGTCACCTCATCCAACCCCACCGCAGGTGGCGCCTCAGTTGGTGCCGGCATTGGGCCCACACGGTTCACTCGCACCATCGGCGTGATCAAGGCCTACACCACCCGCGTTGGCGCCGGGCCGTTCCCGACTGAACTCTTTGACGAGATGGGCGAACAACTACGCACCACGGGTGGCGAATTCGGGGTCAACACCGGACGCCCGCGTCGCACCGGCTGGTATGACGCGGTCATGGCCCGCCACGCGGCAATGATCAACGGGTTCACCGACTACTTCGTGACCAAACTCGACGTCCTGACCGGCATCAAGGAAATCCCGGTCTGTGTGGCCTACGACGTCGGCGGCGTACGCCACGACGCAATGCCCATGACCCAAACCGACTTCCACCACGCCACCCCAATTTACGAATACTTCCCCGGCTGGGAAGAAAATATTTCGGGCGCCCGTACACTGGCAGACCTGCCGGTCAACGCGCAAAACTACCTCAAAAAACTCGAAGAGTTGGCCGGGGTACGCATCTCCGGGGTAGGCGTTGGTCCGGGCCGTGATGAAGTTATCCAAGTTCGCGATCTGGTTTACGAGGACTAAAACACTATGCAATATGTATCCACTCGCGGCGGCATGGAGCCGGCCAACTTCTCCGACGTCCTATTGGAAGGCCTGGCCCCAGACGGCGGCCTGGTGGTGCCGGCCACCATCCCAACCGTCACCGCCGAGACCATCGAATCCTGGCGCGAACTCAGCTACGCCGAACTGGCCACCGAAGTCATCGGTCTGTACTGGACCGATATTCCGCGCGAAGACCTGGCCGGCCTGTGCCAGGATGCCTACGGGGCACAATTCAGCTCGGACCTCGTGGTGCCGCTGACCCCAATCGACCAGATGGCAGCCCTGGTGGACCTTTCCCAGGGGCCCACCCTGGCGTTCAAAGATATGGCCATGCAATTTCTGGGTGAAGCGCTACCGTATGTGCTCAAACAGCGCGACCAAACCCTGAACATCCTGGGCGCCACCTCCGGCGACACCGGATCGGCCGCCGAATACGCATTCCGATCCAAACCCAATATCGGGGTATTCATGCTGTCACCCAAGGGCCGCATGTCCAAATTCCAGCGCGCCCAAATGTACACGCTGACCGATGACAACGTGCACAACATTGTGATTGACGGCGTCTTCGACGACGCCCAAAACCTGGTCAAAGAACTCAACGGCGACCTGGAATTCAAGGCCGCCAACTCACTGGGCACCGTCAACTCCATCAACCTGGGCCGCCTCATCGCCCAATCCGTGTACTACTTCTGGGCCTGGCTACGCGTCACCAACGGCATCCCGGCAGACCAGCGCGCCGAATTCGGGGTCTCCTTTGCGGTGCCATCCGGCAACTTCGGCAACGTATTCTCCGGACAGCTCGCACGCCAAATGGGACTGCCCATTGACACCCTGGTGCTAGCCACCAACGAGAATAACGTGCTGGACGAATTCTTCCGCTCCGGCAAATATGAGCCACGCTCCGCAGCCAACACCCTGGCCACCTCGTCGCCGTCAATGGATATTTCCAAGGCCTCAAACCTGGAACGCTTCATCTACCTGGTACTCGACCAAGACCAGACACAACTGGCCAAGGCCTGGCAGCAACTGGACACCACCGGCACCCTGGACCTGTCCGAACACCAGCCGCGCTTCCAACAAGAATTCGGCATGGTCTCCGGCACCTCCACCCACGAAGACCGGGTGACCACCATTCGTGCGGTCTACGAAAAATCCCAAGTGGTTATCGACCCGCACACCGCCGACGGCGTGACCGTGGCCCGCGGCTACCAAAAACCCAACCAGCCCATGCTCGTGCTGGAAACCGCTAAACCAGAAAAATTCGGCGACATCGTCAACGAGGCACTGGGCTTCGAACCCGAACTGCTCCCCGAATTTGCCAAACTCTTGGAACTGGAACAGCACACCGTGGACATGGACGTGGACGCAACCGCACTGCGCGACTACATCGCCCTGCACCACGTCTAAAACTCTCAGCATTTAGCCAGGCAGCTCCCTGCGGGTCTCAAGCCCAGCATGTTTAGACTAGAGGCACCTCAAGGTGTGAGTGATACGGAAAGCCCCGATCGAATATTTTCGATCGGGGCTTTTCTCTGCGCACACACTTGGTTCATCCGGAATCTAGTATCCACTGGTCTTTTAGAAACTCCCGACGACGAACCTGCCCCTGCACGCTTTGCAGCGCGTTCAACTGGTCGGCAGTGTCCTCAGTGAAAAACTCTGAGCCTTTACACAGGAACCCTCAAGTGTTTCCCAAAGAACGTTCTTTAGAGTAGTAACTACCTCTTCAAGGTGTGAGTGATGAGTGTCAGGGCCCCCTAGTAATTACTGGGGGCCCTGGTTTTCTCAAAACCCAGCACACGTTCACAGAACGGGTTCACTCTGATGCTTGCCACACGGTTTGCCACTTCTGGGCGAGGGTCTGAATATTTTCGTGCGCGTTCAGGCCACTGGGATTTGGCATCGCCCACAGCTGCACGGTCTCCGGCCACCCAGGTATCGCAGCTGCAGACTGATGCCCAAGCGTTGCTCGGGGTAAGGAAAAGGCTGTGCGAAACGCGGTGATCCCCAGGACTGCCACAACCTGTGGTCGCAACACGGTGATCCGTTCGACCAGCCTGGCGCCGCCGTCGTGCAATTCATCAGTGGTGAGCTCATCCGCCCGAGCCGTCGGCCGAGAGACAAAGTTAGTAATGCCCAATCCTAGCTCTGCGAGCAGTCGCTCATCGTCCTGCGATAACCCCGTGGAAGCGTCCACCGTGTGGGGAAGGATGTTGGCGGCGGCCAGTGAACTCCAGAACCGGTTGCCCGGCCGGGCAAATGGTGCATTCACCGCTGCCGTCCAAGGGCTGGGATTGATGCCGACGACCAGGACCCGCAGTACACCAGCATTGTGCTCATCGGCGGCAAACGGCAGGACATCTTCACGACCCAGCCCGGTGTGCAGTGCTGCTGTGAGGTCAGCTTTCGTTGGGCGGCGACCACCCAGTGGCGACGGGCTGCGCCACGGGACCCAATGAGGAGGTGTAGAGCTCATATGTTCCAGACTAGTTGCTAGCTGTTTTAGTTGTTGGGCACTTGGGGATGGTAGCCGGGTGGGAGGCCGGAGAAGTGCTGTATTGCCGCAATAATTTCCTGTTCGGGGGCCTGCAGGTGCTTCAGGACAATCATATGCACCGGGCCTTTCATCATCGACGTATTTGTTTTAAATAACCACTGTTTCAGTTTCGAGGCACCCAGTGCGTGACGATATGCTTCGGGTTGCTGCAACCGCATAATGATCATGGGTTGGCCTTGAAAATCGGTCGCGTCGTATTGGGCGATGAACGACCAGGGGATCACCGTTTTGGGACCGGACAGTTGAGTGTTGTCGGTGAAGCCGACTGGACTCAGCACGAGTCCGGTGTCGCCCTGGGAGCCAAACGTTTTCGTCAGGATATTGATGCCGATGAACCCAAAAAATATCAGCCCCACGGGCCCGACTATGACACCCAACCAGGCGATGGGGCGTCCAACCTGACCATTGACAAAATTGGCCACCCCTATCCATAACAGCACCGCGCTAACAATCACAAACGCGGCGCAACCGAGCAGCAGAAGCATTCTGCGCCCGGTTTTCGTGGGAAACGTGGC
>Ga0209487_1002849_pt1 | contig 13807 bp, 24 predicted proteins | sample Poulit2012_FD_187524 | JGI IMG/M metagenome (GOLD analysis project Ga0209487, IMG submission 187524) | Agricultural soil microbial communities from Georgia to study Nitrogen management - Poultry litter 2012 (SPAdes) (version 2) | ecosystem: Environmental > Terrestrial > Soil > Agricultural land... | reverse complement strand
CGCCGCCGTTTTCAGATGATGCAATGGTATCCGTAAATGCATATTGAATTGCTTCTTGTTGTTCTTCTGTTATAGTGGCCATTCCGAATTGTGGTTCTAACTCAACAATAAAGTTAGATGAAATCTCCGCTTCATCTTCTGCACTTGCTGAGCCTTCCCATGAATCTAAATAACCTTGCGCATAGATTGCTGGATACTTATCTTCTTCTTTTAAGTCTTCATCTACTGACACTTCCCAAATTTCTAACTTCGTACCACGAATTGCAGCTGCTCTTAAAAATGTAGCTACTGGATCACGTTTTGCCTGTATCGCTTCAATGCCTACCTCTGATTCAAGTTCTCCAACTTTGATAACTGTTCCGTCTTTTGTTGTAATTCTGTCTAATTCACGACTAAATGAAAATGTATGCTCCGTTTGAAACACTAGTTTTGTAGCATTTTCCGTTGCCTGTTTAGACAACTCTCTGAATAAAAGTATCTTATTTTTACCGTCAATCATTTCTAAAATTGGATCGTCTGCCATATTAAATACCTCCTAGTTTTTTCGTAACTAAAAAATCAACTTCTATAAATCCACGAAAATATGTGGTAGAAGTTGATTCATCTTTACCTATAAATGATGTTATAGGATTTGATATTTTAACTGTATAATCTTTTGTTTCTTGCAATGAGCGCAAATATTCCTTTATATATTCATGCATTTCTGTTAGTTGTTTTCGATTTTTTAATGTGTCATAAATATCTATTCGTTGTGATATCTCACTACGTAATAGTCCTTTTATTCGCCTGTTGTCATTATCAAATGTATCGCCTAAATGAACAAATGGATAACTAACATCTTTAGCTGGCAAATAATCATACACATCATATCCAACTGACGACAGGTGCGCCCAAATCGTATCTAATACTTGTTTACTTGGTGACACTTTATCACCCCATTAATCTACGCATATCTTTTATAAATACCTTCTCTTGCACAGCGAATGAAGGTTTGACAAAAGGCTGGCTTGCCATAAACCGAGTGCCTAGTTCCAAATACGGTGCGTAGTGAGTCGTCGGTTTAACTTCTGCCGTCAGGCCATCATCTATTATTTGCTGTTCGATCGTCCGTTTAGTTTCTCCAGTCTGATAACCTCTGGTAAATGTAGCATTACGTTGCATTCTCCTGTGAAGTTCAGACCCATTTAACTTAACCGTCTTTTTGACATCATCTAAAGTAGCATTTCTGTTCAAATGCTTTATCAATGCATCTGCACCTGTAACTTTAACCAACGTCATCACGCTCCAAATAAAAAACACCTTTCCTAAACTCATCTTGCCTAACGAGTTTATAAGGTTTATTGTCAATCTCGATATAGTCAAAGTGTTTAGTATATGGTGTTTGTGTACGTGCAACAGTCATAATCGTATCTATCTCACCAAACAACTGTTTAGACTGTTCAGCGCTTGTTTTATTGATGTTTGCTGGCACTGTATCTCTTTGTTTTTCACCTTCAACATAATCACCAATCACAGGATCATAGTAAGACTCACCGTCAGTGACAAAAGTAATGCGCTTATTAAATCTCAAAAGAACATCACCTTGCCCCTCCGCGAGCTACTGTCATCCTTTTTGTAACTGTCTATAATATCTTGGTACGGATCAAATTCATCTTTCAAGTCATAAAAGTCAACTCTATGACCTTCGACCAATTCTGACTTCAAACCTTCCGAACCCAGTCTGTTATAACGCCTGACTGTGATTTCAAAGATGATATACTCTGCTTCTTTAGGTATTTCATCTATCGTGCTATCAGCCTTTTTAAACAATCCCAACAAATGACTACTCACATTAGACATTAAAATGTCGAGGACATCATCTTGCTTGTTGTCCTCGACATCTATTACTTTTTTAATACGTTCTAGCATTATGCCTCGCCTTCTTCATCTCCGACATCAGGGCTTTCCGGTTGTTCAGGTTCACCCTCGACTAATTTATTTAACTCAGAGGCCCAGTTCCCGTTAATCTGAAATGCACGAACTACGCTTACCAACTCGCCAGATTTTGCACGATTCGCGGCATAACCAATCAAATCAGCAGGACGCTTGTCTCCTTTACGTCTAGCAAATGCTTTTCCAGCTTCACCACTGTAAACAGCTTCGCCCACTTCAATCTTTTCACCGGCTTCAATTTCCCAAACAGGCTTATTCGCGATAGTAATGGTAACTTCTTGCTTATCCTCCAGTTCTTGAGTGCTGCGCAAATGAGGGAATCCATCTGTAGCATAACGTACAATAGGATCGTTATCTTTTCTCACTGTGTATTTCAAAAACCGATTAGGTTTTATATTTCCTTGAACTTGAGCATTAATTTTTACCATTAACCCTCGACACCCCCGCCATTCTCTGTCCCTTCCAGCTTAGCGAATGCCTCATCTTTGATAACCATGAAACCAATATCCATAGTCGCACGAATAGCAATTAACTCTTGCTCGTACAAGTTTACTGGGTTACCGTCAGATGCTACAACGGTAGATAGTTGTGCTTCTTCTGAAATTGAATAGTTAATATTGTAAGGAATACCGTAGCGAATTTGATCAAAATCACCTGTGTAGATGTGCCCTTTTTCTAACTCACCAGATTTTAAGTCAACTACTGGCAGCCCGTCCAATTCATTCGTAGAGCGGTCGTATAGTCGTACAGATGTTAACCCCTCGCCATCGACCAATGGACGTAGCAATGATCGGTTCTGTGTCTTAGAAATGAAAGCATTAGGCTCATAGTCCTCATCAGTTACTAAGTCCTCTAGTTTGAAAATGGCGTCTGTTGTTAATGCTTCTGCTAATACGTTGTCAGCAGCAATAACTGATTGCTCAATTGACTGCGCGAATGGATTGTCCACATTTAGAATTGCAGCTTCATCAAACTTCTTGTAGAAAGCTTCTCCAATCTTAGGTTTCATCTGATTAAAGAAATCAGAAAGGGAATACTGCAAGAACTCACGAGATGCAACCAAGATTACACCTAGTTTCTTTGCTTCCATTTCAACTTGTAACCATTCAGCCTTAGATGTTTGGATTCGTTGACCTTCTCCAACCCAATAAGCGCCCGGCCCTTTCGCTAAATAGTTAAATACTTTCTTTTGCTTTGTCATAGGCTCGTGTACACCTAACTGCATTACTTTCGAATTCTCGATTACATCTTTTACAATTCCCTCACCAAATTCATGTGGAATCGCTCCTGACTTTGCGTCTTGCAACATTACGTTATCTGGGTCAAATGTTTCTTGTTCATACGCCATGTTTTATCTTCTCCTTATTTTATAATTCTGCTTTTTCTTGCAAACTCGTCAACATTGAATGAACTTCTATTCTTTAGTTGTCTGCTTGCTCCTGGTGTTTCTTGTCGAACGGATTGCTTAACTCGCTCGTTGACAGCCTTATCAAAAGCTGACTTTACCGCATTGATGTTTTCCAGCGTTGTTTCGCTATCACCTGATACAACGAAGTCTGCGAATTCTTTAGGTAAGTCCTTCTCAATAAGGTTGTCAATCGCATCTGCTCGTAACTCTTTGTTGAGTAATTCTTGTTCACGCTCCTCTAGTTGTTGCGCTTGTTTATCTAACTTAGCGGCTTCTCGTTCCTTTTCCGTCAATTTAGCAAGTGACTCAGCTTCTTTACGTTCTTGCTCGATGCGTTTCTCGACTTCTTTATCTCGCTTCGTCAAGGCGCTATTGACAGCCTTACTAATCTGACTATCTACTTCTGATTGAGTGTAAGTCTTATCAGCTGGCGTTTCTTCACCTTCTGGATTGTTTTCTCCACTTGGTGGCGTTTCCTCTCCTTCTGGTTTTTCCGAGAAGTGTTGAAGGTTTAAACGCAATGTTTTTTCGAATTTTTCTTTATTATCATCAAACGCTTTGTTAATCCAATTTGTTTTGTTCAACAATGTTTCTTTCATTATAAATTCCTCCATCCCACACACGAACAATTGCAACTTAAATCAATGCATTAAAAAAGACCCCGTTCACGTCATTTTGACCCGTCCAGTGTCTAGTAAATGTAAATCTATTAAGTTGTGCATATCCCCATGTACGATTAAATTTTAGCCTTTTAATGTCATGCCTAGGACAAATGCGCGTGAAGACTAATTCGTTGACGTCCATTTAAGTATCATCATTAATCGGTGCGCTATCTTGTTTTATAGCGTTTCGCTAAGGGTGATTGTGTTTATTCTTCGAAGTGTTTTTGTATTGCTTCATAGTCATACTTTAGTGAGTGTATATTATTGATCATGTCATCTCTAGATTTCCATTCTTTTTGCACAAAATTTCCTATTCGAACACTTTCAAGATAATCTATCTTCTTTTTCATTGCTTCATATTCTTTCATAGGCATAGTTACGGTAGTTTGATTCAAAACATTACCTCCTACTTATTGTTCACAGCTAACGGTCGCTGCCACCGAGATAGGATCGCCTCACTTTCGATTTGATTTTTCGATTGCTTTTCGTGTTTTCTCTAACTCTTTGATAAGTCTTTCCAGTTGAGGCAACTCTACTCTTATTGTTGGTTGTTTAGTCTTATTTTCTCCCATGCTATCACCCCTTTTAATCATCATCTTGGTTTAAAAGTGCATTCTTGCCTATTTCGACAACACCAACTAATTCATCGTTATTACTTTCAGTAGTTACGTAATATATAGACCCATCCGTGTGTTTGATAAATGCAACAGCCGTTTGTACTTCTGCGCTTTCAACTTGATCTTTAACGTGCTGTAGGAAAGTATCCTCCTTTCTGTCTACCTCAATATTATTACGATTTATTCGTCTTAGATTACGCATTTACAATCCCCTCGCTTTCAACTCTGCATCCCATTCATCACGACTCATATAATTAGCTTGCGAACACATACAATGCGGATGCATGGGAGCAGCATTAATACCTGGTTCCATATCTTTTAATTTGAATATCTCCCCATTCAACGGCGCGCAAATCTTACATGCGGTTGGCTCGGCAATATATTCATATTCTGTAAAACCCATTTGATTAGCTGAATCCTCAAATACAGCGGTACGTATTCTAGCTTGTTCTGTGACCATCAATCGCTCTGAATTATCGACACTGACATCAAATTGATCTCGTATGTTTCTTGCTGTATCACGAGAATTTAAGCCTTGTACCATTGCTCTATTTAATTCTCTGTTTAACGCTGTTTTAAGGGCATCTTGATTATTCCATAGTCTAGTTGACCAGGTAGCATTTTTAAATGATGCGTTTATTAGTGCGTTCAATTCTTTTTTACGACTCGTGACAGTCATACCTAGTATTCCGGATAGGCGCTCATATTCGTATAATGCTTCTGTTGTAAAGTAATCAAGCATTAATCTTTCTTCACCGGAATATAAAGATAACAGCTCTAATTCAATGTTTTTCTTTAACAATTCCAAACGATTGACACGCATAGTGACGTTATATAAACGCACTTCCTCGTTTGCTGTTGGAGTAAATTTGCGTTCTTTAACATACCTCTTGGCCTTTGTTGCATAATCTTCTATATTCAGCTTGGTTACACGTTGTCTGGCCACTTCCATAGATATACCTTCTTTACCGGCATACCTACCGTAAAATGCGTCTATTTCCTTTTGTATTTCTTTTCTAGCATCGTTATGATTGCGTTGGAGTTCACGCATGAATTTGTTGTTATCTTTTATGAGTCTTTTTCTGTTTTCTTCTTCTCGCTTGCGCCAATACTTACTCATTTATCTCATCTTCTTCTAATATTTCATCCTCAATCACTTCACCTTCATAGTTAGTAAGGCTATACATGTTTTTACCTTGTTGTCGTTGTGGGTCTTCTTCATCTAATCTATCCATTTCATCCTGTGCATTCTCAATAAAAGTTAATTGCGACAACATTGTTTCTTGCGATAACCTACCTCCTGAACTAATAAACCAGTCCATTTCTGCCTTGATGTCTTTTGGTAGGTTCTCCGTAAACACAATGTCTAGCTTATCTATTTCAAACGTCATTTCATTAACTAATTCGGATACGTTGTTAATTAATCGATATCTATTGCGCAACGACTTTTTGAATGATCGTTCCTTTGTCGCTCGCTTTTGGGCAAGTCCGAACAATTTGTATTTCAATGCTTCGCCTGATTGAGTACCACTAAAATTAGAATCTAGTAGATTAGGCGTTGACGTAAATAATAATATGTCATTGAACACTCTGTTTTTATATGCCTCTGACCCAGCGACATCATATTGCTTATAAATATACTTGGCGTCTGCATTGCTTGTCTTTCCTTCTTGGTCCACGCTTGGTTGCACAAGTATTATATTTGCTTTTTTCATTTCTTTTGCATCGTCTGAATCTAAGTCCACATCGCCAATGATCGCAAGCATTGCATCATTAATATCTGACATGTAGTTTGCTGTGTCTGATTGTGATGCATCGTATAGATCAATTAGGTTAAGCACCTTTTCAAAGTCACCTGTGCGGTATTTATTGTTCTCATATTCGATGATAGGCACGCCATTAAACGGATGCGAACCGTCTTTTATATATGTTAATTTAGTCATCGCCTGATCAAGTTTGAATCTATATTCCTTATTACTTGTGTAAAAATGTACAGTAGTTTCATTCATAAATTCATCTTTTACATAAGTAACACCAGCTACAGGATTACGCTCTATCGTTGTATCGTAAATGACAAACGTTTCTGTTACATCCATTTCATAGAATCGTGTTTCATCATCTTGGTTACGATGCAACATTTCGTATGCCCTTCCGTATATAGACTGATTCAACGCTATCTCTGCGTTATGGTCATCTGCATCATTAAGAATATTCAATTCCCTTATGTTTTCAGTTACCTCAATGTCTTCCTCAGTAGCATCACCATAGTTGGTTTTAATCGGTATGCCTGTCATATAACCTTTAATGAAATCTGATATATATTCCGCAAAGTTATGTGTTGACCTGTGATCAGCTAAATGATCTTCTTTTCTTCTTTTGCCTGATAGCATTGTTACGTTGTTCCCTAAGTAGTATTCTCTCAGTACATTCAAGCGTTTCACTTGTTGTTCTTGGTGATGCTTAATGAAATCTAGTAGTATGTCATTTCCCCTTGCCAACTCTTCCGCATCATCATATAAATAATGAATGTTTGCTTGCTTGGAGAACCTCACTTTGCTCGCTGCGGTTGTTGTATCTATCCCATGTTCAAACTCGTTTACTTTCTGCAACTCATAACCTCCTTTACAAACCTAACCTTCCTAATGCTTTAGCTTTATTCGCTTTGTTGCCCCTACTTGGTGTGGCATCACCTAATATTGCGTATCTAATGGAATCTAGAACATCGTCAAATTCTTGTCTAGGTTCATCTTTCGTTTTGTGCCATATATACTTATAAATTTCTTGCCTAAAACGAGGGCAATCATCATATACGATGTAAAAGTTATTGCCTTTCATTAATTTAGCTACCGTTTCAATGCCTAGCATTACTTTTTTGTTTGCATTTCTAGCATACAGTTTCTCTTTTTTGAATCTATAAATGTATTCCGGTCTAGCAGTATCGCAATAAAAGGGGATATTTCCATATCTTGATTTAATATCCTTAGCAATCTTCACCCAGTCATCTATATCAGTGTGTTGTTTGGCGTGTTCTTCTATTACGTAATACTTACCATCCTTCACGCCAATTACAACAATAGAGCCATAGTGTTCAAATCCCCAGTCCACACCAGCTATATATCTATCAAAGTTAATTTCCTGTGCTTTCTTTCGTGATATTGAGTGCTTAGACTTATTGAAGTCTTTGTACACCACACCGTCACCACTTACCCATAAGCCTTGTATGTTGCGCTCATAAAACATACCTGATGGAGTAGTGTTTTTCATGTTGTTTCTGTATCTGTCAGATAAGAATGTGTTATCGTCCAAATGAAAAGAATAAGATATTATACTGTCATCATCGTTCTGTATATAGTCTTTTAACAGCCAATGTTCCGGATGGTCCGGGTTAGTATCAACTAATATTCTCGCACCCTCACCACTACAACGTGAGCGAATCTCGTCAAACACTTCCTCATTAGCAAGTGATGCCTCGTTTACATATGCACCAAAACTAGTCATACCTCGTATCTTTTCCAAGTGTGCGATAGTAGAATGTCCGACCTGAACACAATAAACACCAAACAAAGTAAAGTTATTAAACTTATCAAAGTTAAACTCAATGCCGTATTTATTGTAAATCTCGTTCAGTACGTTGTTTTGTATTGTCCCTAACGTAGCGCCCGAAACAATATACATTGGCTTATCTATACCTAGTGAATCGGCATTATCGCGTACCCTTAGCAACTCACGTAAGAAAAGATCGTTGTTTAGTATCGTTTTCCCTGTACGCTTAGCACCATGATTAATGAGCATAAAAAAATCATCGCTTATGCAACGATGATATATTTCTTGCTGTTTTTTTGTATAAATGGCGTCTAGTTTAGTCATCAAATGCACCATCTAACTTGTCGAAGTATTCTTTTAGTTTATCTTCTGTACTTGATTCTGTTTCCAGCTCTTTCTGTAGTTTTTTGATCTCTTGTTCCAACTTCATATTTTGCAGTCGGTTTCTTTCGACAACAGATGTAATCGAAGTAATAAACTTAGCTGCATCTGTTCTGTCTTTTATTTTTGGCTTTAATCTAATAGTTTCCACTTGCTCATAATCGCCTGTTTTAACCACATGAGAGACTTCTTCTGTTTCTAGTTCCTGTAACACTCGAACAGCGTAATCTATCGCTTGTTTCTGTCTTATTTCAACGTCAAAGTCATGACCTTTCAGTTGTTTATCGATATAAGCTAGGATATTAGGTTTAGTTAAGTTTTCACTAGCTATCACACTTGCTGTCCTTTCACTATATCCCGCACTTATTGCCGACCGCCTGGCATTGCCTGTCTCGATGTAATTGTCTGCAAATCTCTTTTGTTTTACTGTTAGTTTTTTCATATCACATCTGCACCTACCACCTCTTTTATAATTTAACGTGAAAAAAAAGACACTCACAATCTGGTAAGTGTCCACTCTGTCTATTTAGTTGCTGCTAAATCTGTTGCTTTTTGGATATGTTTGTTACCTTCTACTATGTTTAGGGATATTTCTTCCATCATCTCAACATCTAAGTTATCTACCGCACTAGGATACTCTTTAGCTATTATCCTATATAAATCTATCGCACTTTGTAACTCTTCTTGTATTTCTTTCATTTCTTCTGGAGCTTCTAGTTCCTCTAAATTATCTAACTCTGCATCTAGTGATACTACTGTTGCAGCTGATCGCAATACCCAGTCGTCAGTGTACATTGCACTCGGATCATTGCCTACCTCTGTTGTTTGTTCCGAAAAGTCAAACATATGATCTGCTAATCTTTGGGTTATTTCTACTATTTCATCTTTATATTCATCTACTTCATTGTTCTTTTCCTTTTTCGCTTCCTCTTCCCCTGCTTCTTCCTCTTGCTTTTCTTTTTCTTCCTTTTCTTTTTCCTTCTTTTCTTCCTCTTTTTCTGCTTCGTCTTCGGCTTTCTTTTTCGCTTCTTCTTCCTCTTTTTTCTTTTCAGCATCTTTCTTCGCCTTTTCTTTTTCCTTGGCAATCTTTTTTTCTTCTCGATCTTGTTTTATCTGTTCTTGTTTGGCTTCTCTTTCTGCAATCTCAGCTTCTGTTGGCTGCGAAACAATTGCCATTACGATAAACCACACGCTAAATATAGCGGCTGCGATCCATTTCGTCTTAGCGGCGTACTTTTTATTCTTCCACAACATGATAAGCCCGATTGGCGTTATCAATACTAGCATTAACCACATGAACCATTCTTTCTTGTAAAACTTCTCTTTTTGTTCCACTTTTACCAACCCCCATAATTTATATATTTACATTATCGGACAGTTGGTAATTTAATGCAATTATATTTATACTACGCCCGTGAGACAACCTCATTTAATGTTGTCATATCAACGTTTGTAATTTTCGTTATTTTAAATTGGTAAATAATAAAACGAGCAAGGATTATCCCTGCTCGCTTGTGGACGACCAATCCACTCAGACTGACTACGATTCACTTTTTAAAGTGCATTGTCTACGGCTTGCGCCTATAACAATTTTATCATATTTACGCACCTTTTGTCAAATTCGTTCCAATTATACTTTCGGCTATATCTACTAGTTTGCGGTGTACATGTGATTTGGAGTAGCCAACCGCAACGCTTATATCACACACGCTTAACCCCTCTAACCTTAATCCTAGTATCTCTATGTTGTCTGTTACTCTATCTAGTCGATCATCAATGTATTTAATATCTGTACGCATCTGTGCAAACAGAGGAAGTTCGTCTATGCCTTTTAACGCTTCGTTTGCTGTAACGTCGCTTATTTTGTTGGCTCTGGGCAAAGTGGCTTCCTCGTCATAGACTGTCACTCCTACACTAGCATAATCTCTGTTGTCAACATTTGATACGTTTGCCATGTATATGTGATAATTTTTTAGTATGTCTAAAACCTTCGTTGTGTCATAGTAAGTCATATATGCACTCCTTTATTTATCTAAAGCCGTTTTAATAAGCATAAATATCGAAAATCCTAATGCAATAATAATAGGTATGAGAAGTGAACCGAATAAAAATGTTTTCATGTCCGTTAAATACAATTCTATAAACTCTTTCATCTATTCCACTTCCTTTATTTGTATTTCTGCTCTAGGATTATCTTTATCTACCGCATACTCGTGCTTAATACTATTAATCTGATTCCAGCCATCGTTCGCTATGATTCCTTTTTTAACAAACGCATCCAGTATATATTTAGTCCCCACTTGTATATTGTCTGGGTCATTGCGCCTGTCTTTCCTGTACCACGTAAATACCCAATCGGATTTATTGTCGATTCTAGGCACATTAGACAGTTGCATTAATGCCAGTGCTGTATAGTCCTTCTTTTGGTTTGCATAGGCCATGTGGTGCGATTTTGATGCCTTTATGACTTCGTTTAGTGTTGGGAACTCTCCTTTGATTATTACGCGCATTAATATCCACTCTCTTGTCTATGATGGTTTTCTTTGTTTTTCGCATGATATGCTTCAATTACCTGTTCCTCGTCAAATCCTAACTGATAACCTAGCTGAATCACACTGTTAACCAATGTCGCTATATGGTGTTTTTCTCGTGATTGCGGAATGATTGTCGCTATGTTGGTGATACCTAATACTAGGTCGTTTAGGTCTGTGCCTGTTGTTTTGATGTACTTGTGTGATGTGTAACCTAAGTCGTTAGCTATTGATATAGAAAAGTGAATCACATCTATAAATTCAACAAGTCCATCTTCTCTATTGTTCGGCTTATTGCTCCAAAATTTAAAAATAGCCGGGAACTCATTTATACATTCGTAAAGTTCGCATATAAGCGCTACTGTTTTTTTCTTAAGCAAGTCTTGTCCATGTAATCCTTTTTCTTTTACGATATGTTCGTCTAGTTGTTTTTGTTTAGTAAATAATTTATTAAGATTCACTCGATCCATCCTCTCAAAATAATCTTTTCCCATTCCATTTTGCTAATTTCATAAGGTTTCGTTGTCAATCTGCCGAAATGAGATGTAGTAATAACCGCCTTTACTTTTCTATCTAGTGGCAATACGCTATGTACTGCCACTATTTTTAGTTTGGATTGCTCTAAAAAGTCATTCTCGTACACATTTGATCAACTCCCTTGTATGCTTTTTTCTCCAATTATCTTTTCGCACGTCCTCGTTTGTTTCGTGTTCAGCGTATAAAATGACTGTTTGCAATGTTTCGTTGTCTTTTACGTGTATTCGTTCTACTAACCATCGCATGACTCAAAACCACTTGCTTTCTGGTACACTTACGTCTATGTCTTTAAAACTATCTTTTAACTGCTTATCAAAACACGTCTGGCAGATGTTGCTGTGTTTTCTTGTTTGTCGTACTTGGCAATATACGCATAGTGTTTTTTTCATTCCTCACCCTCCAACTCTTTACGCGCTTTTTGTCCTTCGTCATAATCCACCGTACTCATATAGCCTTCAAGATTAGGGTCGAAATGTTCTAGCTTGTAATTATCCCTGTTTGCATAAAACTCCAAAGCTTCACGATAACGCTCGTTTTGTTGCTTTAGCTTATGGATGTGACACCTATGTCCGTGATTCCATACGCTTATATCTTGGACTTCTTCTTCTAACTCCCCCACTCGTTCAGCTTGTTCGATAAGCCACTCAATATCTTCTGGTAGAATTCCAATTGATTCATCCTCTCCTAACCAGAAATAAAACCCCTTCTTTATTTCTTCCAGTCGCTCACTCATCAAAATCCCCCATTTCTAAAAGTATTTCGACTGCTAACAACATTGTGATTAGCAATATCGTTTTCATGGTTATTCTCTTCTCAATTTTCTAATCTCATTTTTAAGATACTCAACCTCTACGTCTCTGCCGTCCTTTTTAACGCTTATATTCATGGATTGTAGCAATTTTGATAGCTTGCTAATACTAATAGTCTTTTGATTCCTTAAAGCGTACTGTAGTTGTTTTTTAGCTTCGCGGTATTTCATGGCGCATCACTGTATGTTGTTAAATTTTCGTATAATTGATCGAGCGTGATGCCCAATTCTTTCGATGCTTCATAAGCAACTGACAAGTTCATTTCTACAACACCGTTTTCGTAACGCTTATAAGTCGCTGGATGTACACCTAATTTCTTTGCCATATCTTTTTGCGTGATTTTCATTTTTCGCCTGTGATTATAAAGTTTATTGCACATCATGTTATCGCTCCTTTATACAGATACTTTACCCTTAATTTTTGGGTGTGGATTGTAGCCGATTAACTTAAAGTCATCAAAAGTAAAATCATCAATATTCTCTATATTTCGTTTAATTTTAATCTCTGGTAATCGTTTTGGTTCTCGTTTAATTTGCTCGTTTATTTGTTCGATGTGATTGTTGTAGATGTGTGCATCGCCTAGAGTGTGTACAAACTCGCCTACCTCCAAATCGGTTACGTGTGCAATCATGTGTGTAAGTAGTGCGTAGCTTGCAATATTAAACGGTAAACCTAAAAACACATCTGCGCTGCGTTGGTATAATTGACAAGACAGTTTTCCATCCGCTACATAAAATTGAAACATCATATGACAAGGCGGAAGTGCCATGCTCGATAACTCCCCTACGTTCCATGAATTTACAATCATTCGCCTATTGTCTGGATTAGTCCTTATTGTTTCTATCACATTTTGTAATTGATCAATCGGTATGTTGAATCTTGTCGTCCAATTTCTCCACTGTCGCCCGTACACATTGCCTAAGTCTCCGTTTTCGTCTGCCCATTCGTTCCAAATCGATACGTTGTTATCTTTTAAATATTTTATATTTGTATCTCCGCTGATAAACCATAGTAATTCGTGCAAAATCGAGCGATAGGCGACTTTTTTCGTTGTTAGCAATGGAAAACCTTCATCAAGATTAAATCTCATCTGATAGCCGAATACAGACGTTGTGCCTGTACCCGTTCTATCTTCTTTTTTCGTTCCGTTTTGTAATATGTGTTTGCATAATTCGATATATTGTTTATCAGCTTCATTCCCATTTTTTGAACATGTCATAATACATTGACCTCCAATAGTTTGTTATTTTTGGATTAAAGTTGCTTGGCTTGTACTTTCTGTATTTGTTTATGGTAAATTTTATTTTGATGTTTTTGTACATGGTCATACACCTAAGTCGAATATGTCTAATTGGTTATTTTCTTCTATTGCTCGATTTAAGTTCTT
>Ga0209487_1002848_pt1 | contig 13813 bp, 10 predicted proteins | sample Poulit2012_FD_187524 | JGI IMG/M metagenome (GOLD analysis project Ga0209487, IMG submission 187524) | Agricultural soil microbial communities from Georgia to study Nitrogen management - Poultry litter 2012 (SPAdes) (version 2) | ecosystem: Environmental > Terrestrial > Soil > Agricultural land... | reverse complement strand
CTAATGCTTGTGCCCCTAATAAATTCCCAATCCATAAACTATCTACAATTTGATAAGATGTTTGTAGTAAGTTTGTTACCATAATGGGCCCCGAAAATATAACTAATTGTTTCAATACATTCCCTTGTGTAAAATCATGAAGCTTCCCCATTATTCGCCTATCCTTTCAATCCTTATGATTGAATCCATCTTATCATATCGATCCGACTCCACGTAATGATTGATGCTATACGGATTCCCCTTGCAGATGCGAATAAAGGAGGCTTGTGCATCATTCAAAATGGTGATTTGTCTTCACCAATATATACAAAAAACGCCCCTTATCCATAGGTTGCATATAGCATCCATGGATAGAAGGCATGATTGTGAAGGCTACTATTAGGAAACAGTCGAGCGCTCTAGATTCTGGGCGTTTACTTTTTCCACTAAATAATCCAGTTGCTTTATCGTGCGCTCTAGTAATTTTTCATCTGTAATTGGATCCCGTCGCTCTCGATCAATCTGTTGATCAAGCAAATAGACGCCTTGTAAGTTCTGCCCCTTTAATGTTGCTAATAAAGGCTTTAACGTATATTCAAGAGCTAATAGATGGGAAGGACTTCCGCCCGTCATGATTGGCAGGACAGGTGTATGTTCGAATATATCTTGTGGGAGGAGATCCAATAACGCCTTTAACACACCAGAATATGCGGCTTTATACACAGGTGAGCCGATAATTACTCCTTGTGATTGTCTGATTAATAAGGCGATATCATCGATCGCTGGACTTCCATATCTTCCTTCCATTAAATCATGTTGCGATACATCGCGAACGGAAATATGTGTGACCGTTTTTTGTTTATGCTCGAGCACCTCGCCTAAATACCTCAATACTTTGTCTGACCTCGAGTCCTTGGATGGACTACCAGATATGATGATAATATCACTCATGTTTTATCCCCCTTCTTGATTCAGATTTTAATGCGTATGGGTTCTTTTTGCGTATAAACAGAACCCATACGCTAGCTATACTAATGGTCTTTATTTTACACTTTCCAACTTGTTTGTGAGGGTGATCTTTTTCCCCGGATGATTCGTTGGTAATTGAACCCGGCCTTTGCCAAATAAATTTTCCCTTAATGTATCAGCCTCATATGCTGTTCGATAAATTCCTCTCGCTTGTAAAACGGGAATCACGTGATCAATAAAGTCCTCGAAGGTACCAGGGCTAGTCGCTTGGATAATATTAAATCCATCTGCATCCCCTTCGCCTGTCATCGCTTCTAATTCATCCGCTATTTGCTCAGGTGTTCCGATGATTTTGGTGGCGCCGATACCGAGGCCATGATGTAAAACAGCTTCCCTGACCGTCCACTTTTTGTTTGTACTTGCCAACGTATATTTTTGCAAGAAGCCATGGGAAGCGTCTGTCGGTAGGTTTTCGACATATTGCTCTGGATCATATGTCGAAAAGTCGATTCCTGTATGGCCTGATAACAAGGCGAGTGTGCCCTCATAACTTACATAAGAAAGGATTTCCTCATACTTTTCTTTCGCTTCTTCTTCTGTCGCACCGACAATCGGCATAATCGCCGGGAAGATCTTAATGTCTTCGGGATGACGATCAAACGATATAGCCCGCTCTCTAATATCAGTAACAAAGGCTTTTAATTCAGGGATATTATTCGCAATCGTCGTGAACACGGCCTCCGCATGTTTAGCCGCAAAATTGCGCCCCTTCTCAGATGCACCTGCTTGGAATAAAACGGGTGTGCGCTGTGGAGATGGATTAACAAGATGAGCACCTGGTACTTGAAAGAAATCCCCTTGATGATTGATCGGATGAACCTTCGTAGCATCTGTATACAGCCCCGAATCTTGATCCGCCACGACGGCCCCATCTTCCCAACTTTTTTCCCAAAGTTTATAGACAACATCCATATATTCATCCGCACGATCGTATCTTGTATCATGTGCAATTTGTCCTTCGAGTCCTAAGTTGACGGCTTCGCTTTCTAAATAAGACGTCACAATATTCCAAGCGACACGCCCTTTTGTAAGATGATCCAACGTTGAAAATTCACGAGCCAATTTATAAGGTTGCGTGTATGTCGCCGAATAAGTTGGCGCAAAGCTTAGGTTTTTTGTTACAGCCGCCATTGCTGAGATCAATAATAACGGGTCTTGTAATGGCACTTGGACAGCATGCTTGACTGCTGCTTCATGACTATTGTTATAAACATCATAGATCCCAAGCACATCCGCTAAAAATAAACCATCAAATTTCCCACGCTCGAGTAATTGCGCCAAATCAGTCCAATAATCCAAGTCGCCATGTCGTTTCCCCTGGTCACCGGGATATCTCCACAAGCCTGGTGAATGTGGTGCAACAGAATTTTGCGTAAAGCCATTTAAGCGAATTTGTTTTTTACCCATTCCATTTCCTCCTCGTTTTTTATCCGTGCTAATTCCCTACTATTCGTCGTATGCTTGTAACGCATTCACACTATGAGCGAAAGCAGATCCCGCTTGTAAAGCAACGGCAACAAAAATAGCTTCCGAAATTTCATCAAGCGAGACGCCTGCTTTCTTCGCTGCCTTCACATGGAGATCAATGCAATAAGGACATCCGGTTACATGGGCGACAGCTATAGCAATGAGCTCCTTTTCAATAACCGATAACTCTCCGGCTTTTAAAGCTTGCTGATCAAAATCGATAAAAGAAGAAAATGATTTACCTTGTAATGTTGAAAACTCCTTAATTCGGTTAAAATAAGACGCTTTATATAATTCCTCGCCCCCTTGATCATCGAATGCATTCAACGCATTCACACCGTGTGCAAAAGCGGATCCTGCTTTTAATGCGGTTGCCACGAAAATCGCTTCGGAAACTTCTTCCCGACTTGCTCCTGCTTTTTTAACTTCTTTCACATGAATATCAATACAATAGGCACAGCCCGTCACATGCGCAACAGCCACAGCAATTAACTCTTTGAATTTTACGGATAATTCCCCTTTCGCCAATGCATGCCGATTAAATTGATTAAAGGCTACGAAAGAATCGGGGGCATGATCTCCAAGCTCCTGTAATCGACTTAAATTGGTTTGCTGATAAAGACTTTGATCTTTGTTTGTTGTACTCATTTTTATTCCTCCTCGTTTATGATGAACTGAATCCCTTACTACCAGTTTACGTGTCCCCCCTCTTTATCATTGTTATCACATCTACAAACTATGATTTATGGAAGCATAAATAACAAAGGATGGAGAATCCATACCTAGCAAAAGCAAAAAACCCCTCCCTGTATAGGAAGAGGTTGATCATATCGTCTACACTCTCCCTCATCTTCCAAGCTACATAGCTTGCTGGATGTGGCACCTTTCCACCTAAGTTCATTAAGTGATGGTTGCTGCAGGATCGTCGGACCAGATTCCTCCCCTGACTCTTGATAAGGAAAAATATTCAGTTTTTATTGAATAGTCACATTATATCCTACTTCAAAATAACTGTCAAGGGTGTTTTTATTTGTTGATTCGGGTGGGGGGTGGCTGGGGTTCAGCGGTAGAGATGCAATCTTCAGCGGAGTGGGCGCGAGGTTCAGCGGTAGAGATGCAATCTTCAGCGGAGTGGGCGCGAGGTTCAGCGCGAGGAGCACGATATTCAGCGCGACACGCGAAAACTTCAGCTTTCAATCTGATTCGGCTGGGCTTCAGCGGTAGAGATGCGATCTTTAGCGGAGCCGCCGCGAGGTTCAGCGCGGGGAGCACAATATTCAGCGCTACACGCGAAAAATTCAGCTTTCAATCTGATTCGGCTGGGGTTCAGCGGTAGAGATGCGATCTTTAGCGGAGCCGCCGCGAGGTTCAGCGCGGAGAGCACAATCTTCAGCGCGACACGCGAAAAATTCAGCTTTCGATCTGATTCGGCTGGGCTTCAGCGGTAGAGATGCGATCTTTAGCGGAGCCGCCGCGAGGTTCAGCGCGGAGAGCACAATCTTCAGCGCGACACGCGAAAAATTCAGCTTTCATTCCGATTCGGCTGGGCTTCAGCGGTAGAGCAGCAATCTTCAGCGGAGCCACCGCGAGGTTCAGCGCGGAGAGCACAATCTTCAGCGCGACACGCGAAAAATTCAGCTTTCATTCCGATTCGGCCCATGCTTCAGCGGTAGAGCAGCAATCTTCAGCGGAGCCGCCGCGAGGTTCAGCGCGGAGAGCACAATATTCAGCGGAGCCGCCGCGAGGTTCAGCGCGGAGAGCACAATCTTCAGCGCGACACGCGAAAACTTCAGCTTTCATTCCGATTCGGCCCATGCTTCAGCGCTAAGAGCACAAACTTCAGCTTGCAATCCGATTCACCTTACGCTCTAGCCCAAATTGATCACACCAGACTGATAGCGCCCCCAGTATTTTGAATATTCATAGCCTATTCGACCTATGATGTGATAAAATAAAGAAGATCATCTATAAATATTATAAAGGGGATGTTTTATAATGATGCAGACACAAATGAAAGTTGGGTCCATGCTTGAACATGCGGAAAAGTTTTTTGCAAAGAAACAAGTGATTTCACAAACCCATGATAAATTGCACAGAATCACATATGCAGATATTGGAAAAAGGACAAGACGATTAATGAGTACATTGGCTGAACTCGGAATCCAAAAAGGTGATCGGGTAGGTACACTCGCCTGGAACCATCATCGCCATTTGGAGCTTTATTTTGCGGCGCCAGGGATGGGTGCAGTTTTACACACAATCAATTTCCGTTTATCACCTGAACATATTATTTATATTATTAACCATGCGGAGGATAAGATTTTATTCATTGACGAAGATGTTCTACCATTAATTGAACAGATTAAGGATCATCTTACAACGGTTGAGACATTTGTTGTTATGTCAGATAAGGAAGCGCTACCAAAGTCAGGGTTAAGCCCGTTACTTTCATATGAAGTTTTACTTCAATCGGGAGATCCTACTTATCCGTTCATTACGGATATTGATGAAAATGATCCTGCTGGAATGTGTTACACATCAGCAACGACTGGTAAACCTAAAGGAGTGATCTATTCGCATCGTGGCATTGTATTACACAGTTATGCACTTGGATTAACAGATACAGCTGGGCTATCTGAATCTGATATTACGATGCCTGTTGTCCCGCAATTCCACGTCAATGCTTGGGGGATACCTTTTGCTTCAACATGGTTTGGTTCCACACAAGTCATGCCTGGACCACGGTTTACGCCTGAGCGTCTAGCCCAATTCATTGAAAGCGAAAAAGTTACAATGGCAGCGGGTGTACCTACGATCTGGTTGGGATTATTACGGGAGCTTGATCGAAAGGAATATGATACTTCAAGTCTACGAGCCGTACTCGCAGGTGGATCTGCTTCACCGAAGGGATTAATCGAGGCGTTTGAAATGCGACATCAGATTCCGTATTACCATGCTTACGGTGCTACGGAAACAACACCTCTTGTCAGCGTTTCACGGTTAAAGAGTTATCAACAATCGATAAGCGATGAGGAGCGGATCGAGGAGCGCACGAGTCAAGGATTGCTTGTACCTGGGCTCGAAATGAAAATCATTGATGGAGATGGCGAAATTCCTTGGGATGGGGAAGCGGTTGGAGAGTTACTTCTACGCGGCCCTTGGATTGCGGATGGGTATTATAACGACAATCGGAGTGAAAGTGCATTTATTGATGGTTGGTTCCATACGGGTGATGTTGTGACCGTTAATGAGGAGGGTGCTCTTAAACTTGTCGACCGGACATCCGATTTAATTAAGAGTGGTGGAGAATGGATTTCATCTGTTGATTTAGAAAATGCTTTGATGACGCACGAATCAGTATTTGAAGCAACCGTCGTCGCCATTCCTGATCCGGAGTGGGATGAACGTCCGATCGCATGTGTCGTTTTAAATGAAGGCTTTGACGAAGCGAAAATGAAAGATGAGTTGCTATCCTTTTTAGAGCCACAATTCGCCAAATTCTGGATACCTGATGATGTGTTGTTCTATGAGGAAATACCAAAAACTTCTGTCGGTAAATTTTTGAAGCGTGAATTACGTAGCCAATTAGAAGAACATTATCAATTAAAACAAGACTCATAAGTAGCGCATGACAAACACATAAATAAAGCAGCACCTCCCCTAACAATAGGAAGATGCTGCTTTTGTACTTTATAATTCTATTCTTCGAGATAGACATCTTTAAGCAATAAGATTTGTGTTGGAAGTTGGACTAATCCTTTCACTTCATCACGCACGCCCATTAAATATTCTTCGTGATGCAGATAAATCATTGGAGCAATATCAACGAGCATCTCTTGTGCCTCACTATAAATCTCTAGACGTTTCTCTTCATCGGGTTCTTGACGTCCTTCATCGAGTAGCTTGTCTAAATCTTCATCTACGGTAAATGTACGGTTACCTGGATCCCCTAAGTTATTAGAGTGGAATAATGCGTACATGGCATAATCAGCATCACCTGTGGCCGTTGACCAACCAAGTACAAACATTTCATGCTCCCCATTTGCCGTCTGCTCTAAATACGCACCCCATTCGAGTTCTTCCACTTTTACATCAATCCCAATTTCTTTTAATTGAGCTTGAACGTTTGTTGCTGTATCCACACGTTCCCGATCATCATTCGTCCAGATCGTTGTGGAAAAGCCATCTTCATAACCAGCTTCTGCAAGTAATTCTTTTGCCTTGTCAATGTCTTCATCTAAACCAGACACACTGTCATCGTAACCAAACACATCTGGTGGAATGGGACCAATGGCTGGCTCCCCAAATCCATCATAGATTCCGTCGATTATTTGCTCTTTATCGATTGCCATTGAAATGGCTTGACGCACACGTTCATCATCAAAAGGCTCTTTTTCCATGTTGAAACCAATATAATTTAAGCTGACACTTCCTTGCTCATGCACACCCATCTCATCTGATGATTCGATTTGTGCTACATCGGAAGGGCTTAATGGATCTGATATATGTGATTCTCCTGTTTCAATTTCAGCCACACGTGTCAAGTCTTCTTTAACGACTTTAAAAACGACTGAATCGAGTAATGCAGGCTCATCCCAATAATCCTCGTTATTCACTAAACGAATATGTTCGCCTGGTTCCCACTCATCAAATTTAAAGTACCCGGTACCGACAGGTTTTTCGTTAATAATAGTTCCGGGGTCTTTTGAATCTTCTTCCATTGCTTCATAATCTTCTTCTATGATATCCGGTGAGACCATACCTCCACCACTATGTGCCAAGTGTGCTGGTAATGGCGCAAATGGATATTCTGTTGTGAAACGCACTATGTAATCGTCTACAACTTCAACGTCCGTTATCATCTCATATAAGAAATACCTTGGTGACCCTACATCTGGATCAATAATACGGTCAATATTTGCTTTGACTGCATCCGCATTAAAATCTGTACCATCATGAAATTTTACATCTTCGCGCAGCGTAAATTCCCACACATCGTCTTCAACCGCCTCCCATTCCGTGGCTAGGCTCGGCTGTACTTCCATATTCTCGTCTGGTTTCGTGAGAGCTTCATAGATATTTTCCTGTATATCACTTGACGGACGATCATTTGAGCCTGCCGGATCTAATGAAACGGCATCTGCAGCGTTAGCGATGACAAGCTCGCCACCAGCTTTTCCACCCTCATCTTTATCGCCTGTTTCTTCACTATCTTTATTATCCTTCGACGCATCATCGTCGGGTTCACTCGCACATCCTGCAATAATTACACTAAATAGTAGAGCCATTGCAATCAGCAGAAGTGACTTTTTAGACACCTTCCCCATTCATATATCCCCCTTTTTATATTAAATAACTAAAATTCTGTTTATTTAACCCCTATACAATCTACCCTAAATAATTTAATAATTCAAGATAAGCTAATAATTCCAACTATTACTTGAACAAATGAATTTCATAGACGAAGCGATATTGAAAAAAGGTAGCTGTGTTTTTAAAGTACGCATTACGAATGCTTACATAAATAAAACACAAAAGCAGCTTCTTCCCTACACATAGGGAGGAGCTGCCTTCGCATTCTTACATATTATAATGAAGTTCATTCATTATTCTTCGAGATAGACATCTTTAAGCAGTAAGATTTGTGTCGGAAGTTGGACGAGTCCTTGTACTTCGTCACGTACACCCATTAAATACTCCTGATGGTGCAGATAAATCATCGGGGCAATATCAACGAGCATCTCTTGTGCCTCACTATAAATCTCTAAACGTTTCTCTTCATCGGGTTCTTGACGTCCTTCATCAAGTAGCTTGTCTAAATCTTCATCTACTGTAAATGTACGGTTACCTGGATCGCCTAGGTTATTCGAGTGGAATAATGGATACATGGCATAGTCAGAATCACCTGTGACCGATGACCAACCAAGTACAAACATATCATGCTCCCCATTTGCTGTCTGCTCTAAATACGCACCCCATTCGAGCTCTTCCACTTTCACATCAATTCCAATTTCTTTTAACTGGGCTTGAATATTTGTCGCTGTATCCACACGTTCCCGATCATCATTCGTCCAGATCGTTGTGGAAAAGCCATCTTCATGACCCGCTTCTGCAAGTAATTCTTTGGCTTTCTCAATGTCATGGTCTAAACCAGTTACACTGTCATCGTAACCAAACACATCTGGTGGAATCGGACCAATGGCTGGTTCCCCAAATCCATCATAGATTCCCTCAATAATTTGGTCTTTATCGATTGCCATTGAAATCGCTTGGCGTACACGCTCATCATCAAATGGTTCTTTTTCCATATTGAAACCAATATAACTTAAGCTGACACTTCCTTGTTGATTAACATTTATTTCATCTGATCCCTCGATTTGTGCCACATCAGAAGGACTTAATGGATCCGATATATGTGAATCTCCTGTTTCAATTTCAGCCACACGTGTTAAGTCCTCTTTAACGACTTTAAAAACGACTGAATCGAGTAATGCTGGCTCATCCCAATAATCTTCGTTATTTACTAAACGAATTGATTCGCCTGGTTTCCACTCATCAAACTTAAAGTAACCTGTACCAACAGGGTTTTCGTTAATAATGGTTCCTGGGTCTTTTGAATCTTCTTCCATCGCTTTATAATCCTCTTCGATCAAGTCAAGCGAGACCATTGCCCCACCACTATGTGCCAGGTGTGCTGGTAATGGTGCAAATGGATATTCCGTTGTAAAGCGGACTGTGTAATCGTCTACAACTTCAATATCCGTTACCATTTCATATAAGAAAAATCTAGGTGACCCTACTTCCGGATCAATAATACGGTCAATATTTGCTTTCACTACTTCCGCATTAAAATCTGTACCATCATGGAATTTTATATCTTCACGAAGCGTAAATTCCCACACATTGTCTTCAACCGCTTCCCACTCTGTTGCTAGACTTGGCTGTACTTCCATGTCCTCATCTTGCTTTGTGAGCGATTCATAGATATTTTCCTGAATATTACTTGATGGAACATCGTTTGAACCTGCTGGATCTAATGAAACGGCATCTGCAGAAGTAGCAATCATCAGTTCACCACCAGCTTCTCCACCCTCATCTTTATCAGCTGTTTCTCCACTATCCTTATCATCCTTCGACGCATCGTCGTCGGGTTCACTCGCACATCCTGCAATAATTACACTAAATAGTAGAGCCATTGCAATCAGTAGAAGTGACTTTTTAGACATCTTCCCCATTAATATATCCCCCTTAAAATTGAATAATCAAAAATCTATTTTTTTAAACCTAAATACAATCTACCTGAAATGAGTCAATAATTCAACTTGTTTGTAAACTTTCAACTTTTATTGTAAAAATACACATCCGTGATATAATCGATAGAATAGTTTCTTATTTATGAATAGTACTAGATTTTAGCAAACGGCGAGAAAGGGTGTAAATTGAATCATGAGCAAACAAGGTTTGGACAATACGACAACGTTAGATAGGCCCTCTAATCCTCGGATTCAGAGTTGGAAGAGCTTTTATAGTAAACTTCAAAAAAATAAGGCCGCAATGGTTGGCGGGTTTCTCATTCTGTTTTTTATTGTTGTCGCCATTATTGGGCCTTTTATTACGCCCTATGATCCAGACGCACAGATTATGGTGGATAAGCTTTCACCACCTTCAGTAGATTATTGGTTTGGAACAGATCACCTCGGTCGGGATATTCTGAGTAGAATCATCCACGGCATGAAGATTACCTTATACATAGGATTTTTCTCTGTTATCTTAGGTGGAACTGTCGGTGTCTTCCTAGGCATTGTCTCGGGATATTATGGTAAACGTACAGACATGATTATTATGAGATGTATGGATGTATTATTAGCGTTTCCTGGTATTCTATTAGCGTTAGCAATTGTTACTGTTTTAGGTGCAAGTCTGAATAATGTTATTATTGCGGTAGCGATCTTTTCAGTGCCGGTTTTCGCAAGAATTGTTCGGGGCTCAACGCTTGCCGTTAAAAACCTTGAATATATCGATGCAATTAAGGTACTAGGCGCAAGTGATGCGCGAATTATTTTTAAGCACATTTTACCAAACGTTACTTCCCCACTCATCGTACAAGCTACGCTGAATATTGCGACTGCTATATTAGCGGCTAGTGGATTATCGTTTCTTGGTATTGGTGCACAGCCACCGATGCCCGAATGGGGTGCGATGTTAAGTGATGGGCGGAACTATTTATATAACGCTCCACATGTTGCCTTCTTCCCTGGTATGGCAATCGTGATCGTTGTTTTGGCATTTAATATTCTTGGTGATGGATTAAGAGATGCGCTTGATCCTAAAATGAAAGACTAGTGAGGGGTGTAATAAATTGTTCACATATATCATAAGACGTTTACTGCAAACGATTCCGGTTCTCATCGGTGTTACGATCATTGTATTTAGTCTCATGCATTTAATCCCAGGGGACCCCGCTCAAATCATGGCTGGTGAAAGCGCACCTGCGGAACAAGTTGAGAATATCCGCGAGAAGTTAGGATTAAATGAACCGATACCTGTTCAGTATGCAAAATACGTTACAAACGCCGTTCAAGGTGACCTAGGCAGCTCTGTTCGAAGTGGACGAGCTGTCACAGAAGAAATTGGTGGTCGGTTTTGGGTCACCGTTGAGCTCGCTCTATATAGTACGATGTTAAGTGTTTTCATGGGTTTGATTGCCGGAATTATTTCGGCCGTAAAACGATATTCCTTTGCCGATGTTTCCTTGATGGTCATCGCTCTTTTCGGACTTTCAATGCCTAACTTTTGGATGGGACTCATGTTAATTCAATGGTTCGCGATCGGCTTTGATCTCCCCAGTTGGATCCCATTCATTGAAGGTACTGGGTGGTTTAAACCCTCAGGATGGGGAAGCTTTAACCAACTCGTTCTACCAGTCATCACATTAGGAACAGGTGGTGCCGCTATTATTGCCCGCATGACACGGTCAAGTATGCTCGACGTGATTGATCAAGACTATATCCGAACCGCACGGGCAAAAGGTGCGAAAGAGCGAGTTGTTGTATATCGTCACGCTCTTAAAAACGCATTAATTCCAGTTGTCACGGTTGTTGGGCTACAGTTTGGTGGTCTTCTGGGTGGTACTGTCTTGACAGAAACCGTGTTTGCAATTAATGGGATGGGGATGCTGATTATCGACTCGATCCTAGCTAGGGATTTCCCGATTGCTCAAGGTACGATTTTAGTTGTCTCGCTATTGTTTGTACTCGTCAACTTAATTGTTGATATCTCGTACAACTTCTTAAACAAACGTATTGATTTAAATTAATAGATTGAAAGATTAGTAAGTTCATAAAAGGTGGGAAATCACATGACGATCGAAATGAAAGAAGAAGATAATATTCTAACCATAAATGAGCTGGAAACTTCCTTTTTCACAAAGCATTTACAAGTGAAAGCTGTTGATGGTGTATCCTTCTCCCTACCTAAAGGGAAAACAGTTGGAATTGTTGGTGAATCTGGTTCTGGAAAAAGTGTGACCGCATTATCATTGCTACGATTAATCAATGATCCAGGCAAGATTACAGGTGGAGAAATCCTCTTTAAAAATGAAGATTTACTTAAAAAGACGGATGCTCAAATGCGTAAAATCCGTGGTAAAGAAATATCGATGATTTTCCAAGAGCCGATGACTTCCCTAAACCCAACATATACAGTTGGTCAGCAAATTAGTGAGTCCTATAAAATCCACGAAGGATTAAATAAGAAGCAGGCGTTACAGCGTTCCATCGATATGCTAAAATTAGTAGGTATTCCTTCGCCTGAAAAACGCGTCCATCAATACCCCCATGAGCTTTCTGGAGGGATGAGACAGCGAATCATGATTGCCATGGCGCTTGCTTGTAATCCGGAGTTGCTCATTGCGGATGAACCAACAACAGCCCTTGATGTTACGATTCAAGCTCAAATTCTTGAATTGATTAAAGAGTTGCAACAACGCTTGGGCATGTCTGTTTTATTTATTACGCATGATTTTGGTGTTGTATCAGAAACATGTGATTATGTTGCGGTGATGTATTGCGGACGGATTGTGGAGTATGCGGATGTGAAAACGATCTTTACATCGCCAAAACACCCCTATACAGTTGGCTTATTAAACTCAATACCTCCACATGATTATGATGTGGAAGGAGATTTACCTGTCATCAAGGGGGCTGTTCCTAGTCCAGAGGAAATGCCAGTCGGCTGTCGGTTTGCTCCTCGGTGTCCATTTGCCAGTGATATTTGTAAGGAGCGTATTCCTGATTTAGAAGTCGATGAAAATGGTAATCAAATTCGCTGTTGGATCTATTCAGATGAATGGGATGGCAATTCGGAGGTAGATGTTCATGCAGAAAGAACTTCTTAAAGTTAATGATTTAAAACAATATTTCCCGATAAAAGGTGGGTTTCTTGGACGAACGGTTAACCATGTCAAAGCTGTTGATGGAATCACCTTTTCCATTTATGAAGGTGAAACGGTTAGTATCGTTGGGGAGTCCGGTTGTGGAAAGTCGACGACAGGTCGATCCATACTACGTCTTGATGAACCGACTGATGGTGAAGTCGAATTCGATGGCGAGAATCTACTTTCCTTTAATAAAAAACAAATGCGCGAAAATCGCAAACGGATGCAAGTTATTTTCCAGGATCCCTACGCATCCCTGAATCCACGTCAAACGGTTAGACAGATACTAGCAGAAGCGATGGAGATTCAAAGTATTGTACCAAAACAAGAACAAGATCAAAAAATTATCGAACTCATGGAAACAGTTGGACTCGGGAAACATCAGGCAGACCGATTCCCCCATGAATTTAGTGGTGGACAACGACAAAGAGTCGGGATTGCCCGTGCGCTTTCTGTCGATCCAGAACTTATTATTTGTGATGAAGCTGTCTCCGCATTGGATGTATCGATTCAAGCACAAGTGATTAACCTGTTAAAAAGATTACAAAAAGAGATGAATTTAACCTACCTCTTTATTTCACATGATCTCGGAGTTGTTCGGCACATATCAGATCGTGTCATCGTGATGTATTTAGGTAAATTTGTAGAGGTTGCGGATAAAAAATCATTATTCAACAATCCCCAACACCCTTATACAAAAGCCCTATTATCAGCCATTCCGAATATTGATGTGGAGAATAAAAAGGAGCGCATTATTCTATCTGGTGATGTACCCTCACCGATTGATCCTCCTACTGGATGCCGTTTCCATACACGTTGTCCATTTGCAACAGAGAAGTGCAAAACAGAAGAACCAGAATTACGTCAAACCGATTTAATGAAAGATGGTCATGTATCTGCTTG
>Ga0209487_1002847_pt1 | contig 13813 bp, 9 predicted proteins | sample Poulit2012_FD_187524 | JGI IMG/M metagenome (GOLD analysis project Ga0209487, IMG submission 187524) | Agricultural soil microbial communities from Georgia to study Nitrogen management - Poultry litter 2012 (SPAdes) (version 2) | ecosystem: Environmental > Terrestrial > Soil > Agricultural land... | reverse complement strand
AGCCGAACGCGTGCTCGCCGGGGCCGTCCATCGCCATGAACACGTCGCCGGCCAGCGAGAACTGCGCGTGCTTGACGGTGCCCTCGCGCCCGGGCTCGCCGGCCCCGTAGCGGAGGACGCCAATTACCTCCGACTCGGGGAAGACGGACGTGTAAAGCTCGACGGCTTCTTCGGCCCGCCCGAACTGATCGCCGACGAACAGGAAGCTTGGCGCGATCTTCTGCCCGACGTCGTCGATGTTGCCGAGCGAGAGCTGCCACGTCATCCCGAAGCGGTCCTGCACCCAGGCGTAGCGCTCGCTCCAGTCGTAAGCGTCGAGCGGCATCATCACCATTCCGTTCTCGGCGAGGCGTTGCCAGAGTTCGTCGATTTCGGCGCGGCGGTCGCACGTCACAAAAAGCGAGACGGCGGGCGTGATGGTGAAGAGCGGGCCACTGTTGAGCGCCACCATCCGGAAGCCGGCGATCTCGAAGTCGACCGTTGATACCGAGCCGGGAGCCTGTCCGTGGATCTCGGAGCCGACCTCGTGAAAGCGCATCACATTGGTGATCCGCGAGCCGTCGAAGAGGGATGTGTAGAAGGTGGCGGCCTCCTCGGCCCGGCCGTCCAGCCACAGGTTGGGAATGATTTTTTGTGTCATGTCGTTGCTCGTTCGAGTGTGGTGAACTTCTGTAAGACAGTCGAACGAGGGCACGCCCGATCGACACCGGGCGTCCCGTTTTGTCCGAGTCAGCGCTGAAGCGGCTCCGTGCCCTGGTTGAGGATGGCCATGTAGGAGTCGTAGAGGTATATGCGGTTTCGCTCTTGCCCTGTTACTTCTCGGACGATACCGAGCTCCTCCAGCCGCTCCAGCGTGGTGAGCACCGTCGGGCGCGTGAGCCCCGTAAGGTCGATGCCGTCGGTGGTGGAAAGGATCGGACGCCGCTGGAGAGCGTCGTGCACGCGAAGCACGGATCCCGTCGCTCGCCCGCACTCGGCCTCGATGGTCCGGCGGTCCGCCTCGAACAAGGCGAGGACATCGCGCGCGGTATCGACCGCCTGTTTCGAGACGGACTGCACGCCCTCGAGGAAGAACCGAAGCCATTCGTTCCACGCACCCTCCGTTCGCACACGCTGGAGTAGGCCGTAGTACTCTTCGCGATGCGTCTTGAAGTAAAGCGAAAGATAGAGGATCGGGTTAGTGAGGACGTCCTCAGCGCAGAGCAGGTACGTGATTAGGAGACGGCCCACGCGGCCGTTCCCATCGAGAAACGGGTGGATGGTCTCGAACTGGACGTGAACGAGTGCAGCCTTGATGAGTGACGGGACGGTGGCGTCGTGCAGGAAGTTCTCAAGGTCATGGAGGCACCCGGGCAGGCGATCCGGCGGAGGGGGAACGAAGAGAGCATTACCCGGACGCGTACCGCCGATCCAGTTCTGCGTCGTCCGGAACTCGCCCGGCTGCTTGTCCGCGCCACGTCCTCCCTCCAGAAGAACACCGTGGATTTCGCGGATGAGGCGGAGGGAGAGTGGAAAGCCCGACTTCAACCTGTCAAGTCCATAGTACATGGCCCCCACGTAGTTCGACACCTCACGTACGTCGTCGATGGGCACGCCGGGCGCTTCGGCGTTCTCGAACAGGAGGAGGTCGGAGAGCGACGACTGCGTGCCCTCGATCTGGGAGGAAAGTAGAGCCTCCTTCCGCACGTAAAGGTAGATGAAGAGACCCGGATCAGGGAGAACGGTCGTTATCCCGTCGAGGCGCCCCAGCGCCCGGTTCGCCTTTTCGATGAGGTGGTAGTCGTCCGGTTTGAGACTAAGCGACGGCGGAAGCGCATCGGGCACAAAGGCATGAACGGCTTCGCCCGCTGTAGTGGTTGTGATGTAAGTCCCGGTGGGAGTTCGCGCCGTCATCAAGTAAAGAGAGTTTCGCTGGAGGCTGCGCCGGTAAATATAAGGCTCTTAATTTTACTTACGCACAGCTTACCCGAAAAACTTGGGTAGTCTTCCGCGTCTGTACATGTCCTACTGTATATTTTTCTTGACAGGAGGCGAGCCGTGATTTATATTCGGGCACTGAACCCTCTTAAAACCTATGCCTCAGTTAGATACACTCTGCTTGATCAATACCGGCGCCTCCTTCCGAGGGCGCATAATCGATGAGCCCGCCGGCACCTGCCGCGTCGTACAACTGCGTGATGTGGATTGGGACGCAGGGCGAATTGTTTGGCAGGGTCTCGACCGGGTGAACGGCATCGAGCCCCGATCGCACCACCTTCTCCGCGCCGGCGACGTCCTCTTCGCGGCTAAAGGCCAGACGAACGGGGCGGTCCTCGTAACGGAGGACGGGCGCGCCGTGGCAACCTCTTCCTTTTTCGTCATCCGAGCAAGGCGCCCCGATGTCCTGGGCGCCTATGTCGCCTGGTACATCAACACCGCTTCGGCACAGGTTCAATTACAAAAGTGCGCCAGGGGGACGAGCCTCCGCAGCATCTCGAAGTCGTGCCTCGGCTCGCTCGATCTCCCGTTGCCGCCGGTCGAAACGCAGCATCGCATCGCGCGCGCGGCGCAGCTCGCGGCCGAGGAGCGAGAGTTGAGCTCCGCCCTCCTGGCAAAGCGGGGGGTTCTCATTGAAGGTACGTGCCTCCGGATGATTTCCCCTGACGCCACCTAGTGTACGGCGTGGCCGTCGAACCCAACGACTATACATACAATGGTTTCAAGACACCAGCCCAACCTCGAAGGGATCACAAGCTTGGCCATACTCAAGGTCAACTGGGACGAGGGTGAGAAGGATTACCTCGAGAACTTCATGCCTTTCGTGGCGGAGTGTCTCCGGCAGGGCCCCGCTGATGAGGTGTCGCTCCCTGAATTGCAGGAGGCCCTCTCGGCCCACATAGGCCTGGACGTCCCACAAGGCGTCGTGCGGACTCTCCTCAAGAGGGCCCACAAGCGAGGGTATGTCTCGGTCGTGAGCAAGGTGTACTTGCGGGACCTTGGCGCGCTAGGCCCCTCAGAGATGAAGCGAAAGACCGCTGAGATCCAGCGGAAATGCCAAGCACTTATCGTGGAGCTCCAGCGGTTCGCGCGGGAGCAATTTGGCATCGAGTGGAACGAGGATCAGGCTGATGAAGCCCTCCTGGGCTACGTGCGATCCGTCGCTGCACCCGTTGTGCAAGCCGCTCAAGACGGGTCCCCCGTACGGTTGCAGAACGGAGGACGGGGGTCCCAGCACGTTGATTACGTAGTTAGCGCTTTCATCCAGCGCCTCCATGCTCAGGACCCCACGAGCTTTGGGTACTTGGAGGACGTCGCGAAGGGGTGCATGCTCGCGAGCGTGCTGTACTATGAGGACCCGAACGCGGTTGTGAGGAAGTTCGAGGGCGTCAGCGTGTACTTCGACACCCCTCTGCTCCTCAGTGCCATTGGCGTCAATGGGCCCGAGATGGAGGCGCCGTGCTTGGAGCTGTTTGCCTTGCTCCAAGGTCAAGACGTCGAACTCCGGATCTTTCGTCACACGGTTGACGAGATGCAAGGCGTCCTGGACGGGCACGCCCGGCGACCCCGTGCCGAACGCGTCATCCGCATCCCCACCGTGGGGGAGCCTGTTCAGACGCGCTTAAGCTCCTCGGACCTGCGGCTGATGGCAGACACCCTCGAAGATCGGCTGCGTCGTCTGGGCATCCGCGTCGAGGAGCGGCCGGACTTCGACCGGAGGTACACCCTCGACGAGCGGAAGCTCGACGACATGCTCCAGGCGGAGATCAACTACGTCCGCGACGATACCAGGACACATGATGCAGAGGCCGTCACAGCGATCCACCGACTCCGCCGGGGTCGCCTTCCTGCTCGACTTGAGCAGAGCCAGGCCGTCTTTGTCACGACCAACAGCAAACTGGTTCGCGTGAGCCGCGCGTTCTTCGCGAGCCAGTTCGGTTCCCGAGCCTTCGATGCCCCCCACTGTATCCTCCACGACGATCTCGCCACGCGCTTGTGGCTCAAGACCCCGAATGCGGCACCGGACCTCCCGCGCCGGCAGCTCATCGCCCGCTCCTACGCTGCCCTCCTTCCAGAAGAAGGGCTCATCAAGCGCTACCTGGCCGAGATCGAGCGGCTGAGGCAGAATGAGATGTTGATGGGGGACGAATACCTCTACATGAGGTCAGCAGACGAGGCCTACCGCGCCCTTGCGGATGCGACGCTCAACGACCCCGACGCCTTTAGCGAGGCCACTGTCGAGGAGGTGAGACGACGCGCACAGGCGGAAGCTCGTGCCGAGGCGGAAGAGCGGCTCAGGCAAGAAGCAGAGGCCCGTCGCAAGGCAGAGGCTGAAGCCGAGGCGAAGCGGAAGGAGCTCGAAGCAGCCGTTGAGCGAGCCGACGCCGAAGAGAGAAGCCGCCTCCAGCGCGAGGCTGACCTAGAAAAAGAACGAGGTGCTGCCGCGGGTGCCCGAGACGAGGCCGCCAAAGAGGCGGCTCGCACCCAGAAGACGGTTGGCCACATCAAGCGCCTTGCCAACAGCCGAGCCCGCACCGTGCGCGGAGCCTCGCGCGCCCTGATCATCGGCGTGCTCGTGGTTGCCACCGCTCTGACAGCTATCAAGGGCCTCCCACAGCAATTGGAGGGGTGGCTTCTCTACGTTTTCCCTCTGGCTGCTCTCATCGTCCTGATTCAAGCGATGGCTAGCGCCGTGAAGCAAGCCGACTCTTGGTCAGAGAAGCTCGCCTTGCGAGTCGAACGACACACCCTCACCAAGTATCTCCCGCCTGACGAAGTATCCACTGACGACGAGACACCATGACTCGACCCACCCAAAAACAGATCAACGATGCCCTCTGGCGGGCGTGCGACACGTTCCGCGGCACGATCGACCCGGCGCAGTACAAGGACTACGTCCTCGTGACGCTCTTCTGGAAGTATATCTCGGACGTTCACCGCAAACACGAGGCCGAGCTTCGTAAAATGCTCGGAGACAATGAGGAGCTCATCCGCCGGCGGCTGGAGCGAGACCGCTTCGTGCTTCCTGCCGGTGCCTCCTTCTACGCTTTCACAAAGGAGAGCACCTACCGATGGCCCGGCGAGGGTGAGAAGCTGAACTACCGGGCCCCCGACCTCGGCGACCGCATCAATAAAGCCCTGACCGCCATCGAGGATGCCAACCGGCTGAAGCTCGACGGCGTCTTTCGGGATGTCGACTTCAACAGCGAGGCCAACCTCGGCGAGACGAAGGAGCGCAACCGCCGCCTCCGCCACCTCATCGACGACTTCGACACGGCCATCCTCAACTTCACGCCCTTCGTGGAGGCGGGGGAGACCGGCCGCGAGGACGTCATCGGCAACGGCTATCAGTTCCTCATCAAGAAGTTCGCGTCGGACTCCGGCAAGAAGGCCGGCGACTTTTACACGCCCGAGGAAGTCTCGATGCTCATCGCCCGGCTGGTCGCGCCGCGCGCCGGCGACCGCATCTACGATCCGGCCTGCGGCTCGGGATCGCTGCTCATCAACGTGGCCGACGAGGTCCGCGACGACGACGGCAACCCCTCCCGCAATTTTGCAATCTACGGTCAGGAGCTAAACGCCTCGACCTGGGCACTGGCCAAGATGAACATGTTCGTCCACGGCATCGACGGTGCGTCGATTCTCCGAGGAGACACCATCACGAGCCCGAAACACCGCGACGGAGATACGCTGCAGAAGGCGGATGTTGTCGTAGCCAATCCTCCGTTCAGTCTGAAGAAGTGGGGCCACGAAGAGGCCGACGCCGATCCATTCGGGCGTTTCAAGCGGCCCGTTCTGCCGCCGAAGTCGAAGGGAGACTTCGCCTTCATCCTCCACATGCTGCACACGGCCAAGCAGGACGTGGGGCGCGTGGGCGTCGTCGTTCCCCACGGCGTGCTCTTCCGGGGCGGGGCCGAGGGCAAGATCCGCGAGCAGCTCATCCGCGAGAACCTGCTGCACGCCGTCGTCGGGCTGCCGGCGGGGCTGTTCTACGGCACCGGCATCCCCGCCGCCATCCTCCTCTTCAAGAAAGGCCGCGAGACGACCGACGTTCTCTTCATTGACGCGAGCCGGGAGTTCGACGACTCGGACACCCAGAAGCGGCTGCGGCAAGCCGACATCGACCGGATCGTCCGCACCTACAATACCTTCGAGAGCGTGGACAAGTACGCCTATCGGGCGCCGCTGGCGGAGATCGAGGAGAACGAATTCAACCTGAACATCCCCCGCTACGTGGACACCTTCGAGGAGGAAGAGCCGGTGGACCTGGAGGCGCTGGCGGGCGAGATTCGTGAGATCGAGGACCGGCTCGAGGCTACGCGGCGGGAGCTTGACGGGTACCTCCACGAACTCGGCCTCCCCACTTAATCATGACAGATCATATACAGCAAACCGCCTTATTTCTCTCAAGTTCGGGGAGCAGCGAGGTGTCGGAGGTTAACTACACAACGAAGAAAAATGTTGTTTTCCAGCGTGTTTCCCGACTCGGTGCTATTCCAGAAGACTGGAACTACAGTAATCTATCAGACATATGCAAACTCATTACTGATGGTACTCACTACTCCCCTAGCTCTACTAACGGACCTCGTAAATACATAACATCTCGCAACGTTCGTCCTGGCTATCTAGATCTAAGCGAAGTGGCCTACATTAGTGAGGATGAGCATAATTCCATCTATAAGTCATGCCCCGTGAAGTTTGGGGATGTGCTACTTACAAAGGATGGCGCTAACGCTGGCAATGCATGCCTTAATCCTCTGCAAGAAGAATTTAGCCTGCTGTCTAGTGTAGCCCTAATTCGAGTAAATCGAGAAATCATCAACAACTATTTCCTGCTCTATTTTATCCTGAGTCCGCGAGGTCAATACTCGATCGGCGATTCGGTAGCGGGACAGGCAATTACCCGAATCACACTCACTGCTATTCGCGAATACCTCGTTCCGCTTCCTCCTCTTCCCGAGCAGCGCAAGATCGCCCGCATCCTCGGCGCGTGGGACCGGGCGCTGGCCGACCTCGACGCGCTCATCGAGGCGAAGCGGCGGCGGAAGCGGGGCCTCGCCCAGCGCCTCCTGACGGGCCGCGTGCGCCTGCGGGGGTTCGGTTGCGCCGAGATGGTCGAGACGAAGATCGGCACCGTCCCCTCCGACTGGCGTGAGGTGCGCTTCGGCAAGGTGTTCAAGCGGCAGAGCGAGAAGAACGAAAGCTCCGCCATCAAGCGCGTCATCACCGTCGGCAAGTACGCGATCCGGCCCCAGAGCGAGCACTTCGACAAGTCCGTCGCCAGCGCCGACCTCTCCAACTACAACGTGATCCGCCCCGGCGACTTCGTCTACGACCCGATGTCGGCCTACTACGGCGCCATCGGCCGTTACGACTACGAGGAGCCCGGCATCGTGAGCCCTGTCTACCGCGTGCTCAAGCTCCGACGCGGCTTCGACTCCGGTTTCATCAAGCACCTCCTCAAAGCGCACTACGTTCGGCACCGGATCGCGTCCTACTCCACGCAGGGCAACAAGGAAGGGAAGCGGCGCGGGCTGCAGCACGTCGCGTTCAAGGCGATACCTATCTTCGTCCCAACCGAGGAAGAGCAGCGCCGGATCGCCGGCGTCCTCGACGCCGCGGACGCCGAGCTAGCTGCGCTCGACGCCCAGCGCGACGCACTCGCCCACCAGAAGCGCGGCCTCATGCAGCGGCTGCTGACCGGCGAGGTGCGGGTTACGCCGGACAATGAGGATTATCATATAGCCGAATCAGAATGCAATGCTTAGGCCTTTTTTCAGATGTTCGTGATGTACGTCGACGAGAGCGGCGATCCCGGACCGCACGTAAACGCGGGGTCCGGTAATTCCCGCCACTTTATCCTGTCAGGTCTTGTAGTCCCGATGGTCTGTTGGAACGACACGCTCGATCGCTTCAAAGATTTCCGTCGTGACATCCGAAAACGCTTCGGCTTACCCATGCGTGAGGAACTCCACGCATCGGAGCTCATCCGCATCAACCGGATCGACGCCTACCGTGCAATCAAGAAACACGACCGCATTAGGATCCTCACCGATTTCGTTACGCAACTCCCCACGATCTGCAACGACTCCAAGCTCATCAACATCTGCCTTGACAAGGCAGCTATTGCGGGTACCGCGACGTGCAAGGAAATCGCTTGGAATCGGCTCATTCAGCGCTACCATACGTACATGACGAAGTGTGGGGCGAAGGATCCCCATGGCATAATAGTAGCCGACGGGATGGAAGACGTTGAAGTGAGAGGGCTACTACGAAAGATGCGTGTCTTCAACTACGTGCCCTCGAGGTTTGGTCAAAGTCGCAGTATTCCGACCCGCACCATCATCGAGGACATCATCGCCCGCGATTCCAAGCACTCCTACTTCGTCCAGGCGGTTGACGCCGTTGCACACGTCCTATACCGCCAAGAGTACCCGAAAGGCAGCCTTAAAAAATATCAAGTGGACCGCCTTTTCGGCCTCCTGGACCCCCTGCTCCTAAAGCAAGCGGCCGCCGTGGATCCGCAAGGTATAGTGCGCAAATAAAAAAGAGCCCCGGTTTCAAACCGGGGACTTTTCGTGGCCCGCTAAAGCCAGAAGGGCCAGAACAGGTCACACGACAGAATCTACTAAAATCAACTTCCCAACGTCAATATGTTCCACCTATACTCCTAAAAATCAGCACCCTGATGATGAGCTTGTGCCTCCGCCTATGAATGTCCTTTCCCCCTCCTACGCCGAATGGCCTGACTCGCAGGGCCCCGCCCTGCGCCTGCTCGAGAAGCTCGGCTGGTCCGTTCTCTCATCGGAAGAGGCGCTTCGGATGCGCGGCGGCTCCACGAGCGAGGTCCTGCTCCGCCCCACCCTCGAAACTCAGCTCCGCCGCCTGAACCCCATCGAGTACAAGGGGCGCCGCCACGAGCTCTCTGAGGGAAACGCCCACGAAGCCATCGAAAAGCTGCGGCGGCTTCCCGAAGCCAGCCTCGTGCAGGCCAACGAGAAAGCCTACGATCTGCTTATGCTTGGGACGAGTGTGGAGCAGGAGGTGGAGGGCGACCGCAAGAGCCCGCAGATCCGCTACGTCGACTGGCAGAAGCCCGAGCGGAACCAGTTCCACGTCGTCCCCGAGTTCGAGGTGCAGCGCGCCGACGGCGGCCGCCTGCGCCCGGATCTCGTCCTGTTCGTGAACGGCATTCCCTTCGCCGTTGTCGAGTGCAAGCGACGCGACAAGAACGCCTCCATCGAGGCGGGCATCCACCAGATGCTTCGGAACCAGAAGCCGAGCGGGATCCCGCGTCTCTTCTACACCGCGCAAATGGTTCTTTCAGTGCAGCCCAACGCCGTGAAGTACGCGACTGTGGGAACGGATGAGCGGTTCTGGTCGGTCTGGAAGGAGCCGGAGGCCGAAGCCGCCGTGCGCCCGCTCATCCAGGACCGCGGGCCGGGCACGTACGAGCCATGCGAGCAGGACCGCGCGCTGTGGTCGCTCCTCCGCCCGCGCCGGCTGCTCGAGCTCACCCGGCTCTTCGTCGTCTTCGACGCCGGCGTCAAAAAGATCGCCCGCTACCAGCAGTACTTCGCGGTGAGATCGACCATGGATCGGGTACGCCGCTTTGACGAGCACGGCCGTCGGCAGGGTGGCGTGATTTGGCACACGCAGGGCAGCGGCAAGAGCCTCACCATGGTGATGCTCGCGAAGGCGCTCTCCCTCGCCAACGACATCGTGAACCCGCGCGTCGTCATCGTCACGGACCGGCGGAGCCTCGATAAGCAGATCGAGAAGACCTTCCGCCACAGCGGAAAGCAGGTTAAACGGGCGGCGAGTGGAACGGAGCTGGCTGAGCTTCTTGCCGATTCGCGAACCGAAGTCGTCACCTCCATCATCAACAAGTTCAAAACCGCCGCCGACCGCCGGCTCACCCTGGTCGAGAGCACCAACGTCTTTGTGCTCGTCGACGAGAGCCACCGCACGCAGTACGGTTCACTGCACGCCCTTATGCGGAAGGTCCTCCCCGAGGCCTGCTACCTCGGCTTCACGGGTACGCCGCTCATGAAGCGCGAGAAGAACACGGCGCGGAAGTTCGGCGGCCTCATCGAGCCTACCTACACGATCGAGCAGGCGGTTGAAGACCGGGCGGTAGTCCCGCTACTCTACGAAGGTCGGCACGTCCGCCAGATGGTGTACGACAAGCCGCTCGATCGCGCTTTCGAGCGAGTATCGGAGCCGTTATCAGATGATCAGACCGCGGACCTCAAGCGGAAGGCGACATCCAGGTCGCGCCTGGCACAGACGCGGCAGACGCTCGAGGAGGTCGTTATCGATGTTGCCGAACATTATACCGAGCACTGGCAGGGGACAGGATTCAAGGCCATGCTGGTGGTCCCGAGTCGGGTCGCGGCCGTCCGTGCTCACGCGCTCCTCGAGCAGGACGCACGCCTCCGGAGCGCCGTCGTCATCTCCGGCCCGGATCAGCGCGAGGGAGACGAAGACGAGGAGGCCCCGATGGCGCAGGTCCGGGAATGGTGGCAACGTGAGGTCGAGGACCGCTTCGGAAAGGGCCAGGAGGGGGAGGATGCCTACGATGAGCACGTCATCGAGTATTTCAAGGAGTATTCCGACGACGAGCCAGGGATAGAACTCCTCATTGTTGTGAGCAAGCTGATTACCGGCTTCGACGCTCCTCGGGCTACCGTGCTGTACGTGTATAAGGAGATGCGGGAGCACACGCTGCTTCAGGCGATCGCGCGCGTGAACCGGCTTCACGAAGGGAAGGACTTCGGCTACATCCTCGACTACTGGGGCGTCCTCGGCGAGCTCGACCAGGCGCTCACCAGCTATAGCGCGCTCGCCGATTTTGAGGAAGGCGACGTGACGGGGAGCATTCGCAGCGTCCGCGAGGAAGTCGACAAGCTCGGTCAGCACCACACCGACCTTTGGGACGTGTTCACAGGCGTCGAGAACACGACGGACATCGAGCAGATGGAGCGCCATCTCGCCGACGAGGAACGGCGGCACACGTTCTACGAGCGCCTCACCGCCTTCGCCCGCGCCCTCCAGCTTGCCCTCTCTACGGAGTACTACCACACCTCTGTATCCGAGGCACAGCAAGAGCGGTACCTCCAGGACCTGAAGTACTTCACATCGCTCCGCCGCTCCGCCCGTATCCGCTACGCAGAGGCTGTCGACTTCGGCGAGTACGAACGGCGGGTGGAGAAGCTGCTGGATACCCATGTAGCCGTTGACGACGTGGAGCGCGTCGTTCGGCCGGTAAACATCTTCGATCGGGACGCCTTCGCCGCCGAGGTCGAGCGGGTCACCGGAAGCCCTGCCTCCAAAGCCGACGCCATCGCCCATCGCACAACGAAGGTGCTCAATGAGCGGCTGGACGAGGACCCCGTCCTGTTCAAGAAGCTCTCGGAGCTGATCGAGGAGGCCATCGAAGCCTTTCGGCAGCAGCGATTGAGCGAGCTGGAGTATCTCCGCCGGGTAGAGGAGATCGAGGCGCAGGTCGAGTCCGGAGTGGTGCGCGGCATCCCCCAGATTCTCCACAGCAGGCCTGAAGCCCGCGCATATTACGGCGTCCTTACGGAGGTGCTCGGCGCATCGTACGGCGCCGCCGACGGAGAGCCGGCGGCAGGCCACCTGGGCTCCGACCGTCTCGCAGAGGCGGGACTCGACATCGACCGTCTCATCGAAAAGCACAAGAAAGTGGACTGGGAGCGGGACCCGGACGTAGAGAACAGGATGCGGAGTAGCCTTGAGGACTACCTCCTCTTCGAGTCAGGACTCATCGACGCGGAAGCCCCGGGCTGGCAGCATGCCGCCGATCGCATCCTCGATGAGGCTATTCGCATTGCCCGGAGCCACCGCGACGGATGAGGGTGAGGATGAATTCAGTAGGACAAACCGCGAGTGGGGCCAGCTATTCCGATAGAGTTGCCTATGGCGCGCGGTCGATCTCGTTCGACGTGGTCCGGGTTGAACGCTCAACGCTCGGCATCATCGTCCATCCCTCGGGGCGCGTCGAGGTTCGCGCGCCGATCGAAACCGATCAAGCCGACGTGCGGGCGCGGGTATACAGACGTGCCCGCTGGATCATGCGCCATCAGCGCCGCTTCGCCGAGATGGTGCAGGACCAGCCGGGGAAGGAGTACGTGAGCGGCGAGACCCACCGCTACCTCGGCCGCCAGTACCGACTGAAGGTGATGCCCCTCAATGATGCCGCCGGCGTCAGAAAGGCCGACGAGAGTGTACGGCTCGTCGGTCGCTTTTTCGAGGTGCATACGTGTGAACCGCGCAACCCCGACCGCACACGTAAGCTCCTTGAGCGGTGGTACCGGCAAAAGGCGCAGCACCACCTCCGCGAGCGATTTGAGCGGGGCTGCGGGCTCATGGCGCGATACGGTATAACGCCGCCCCCGCTGCAGATACGGCGGATGGAAAGCCGGTGGGGAAGCTGTACGCCGAGTGGACGGATCCTCCTGAATCCCCGCCTCGTCCTAGCCCCCACCGCCTGTATCGACTACGTCGTCGTCCACGAGCTCTGCCACCTCAAGCACCCCCACCACGGCCGCGAATTCTACGAGCTCCTGAGCCAGGTCATGCCTGACTGGGAGAAGTTGAAGACGCGCCTGGAGTGCGTTCAGTAACTCAGGAAGCCGCCCAACTGAAACGGACCTTGTCTCTGTCTGTTCGTCATGGAAAGAGTACATCCTATCATCCACCTCCCAACCGCCAACTCCTGAACAAATGCTATGGGTACGTATCTGATAACAGGTACTGCCGGTGGAATTGGCATAGCCACAGTACGTGAGCTGATCCGGCGCGGCCACCGAGTTGTCGCCGTTGTGCGTTCTGAAGTCCAGGTGCGGGCATTCGAGGCGCTTGGCGGGCCGGAGGGAGATGCCGGAGGTATCGATGTACTCGGCGCCGACCTCTCACTCATGTACGACACAGACCGGCTGGCGCATGAGACCGTCTCGCGTTACGACCGTCTCGATGGCTTGATTTTAAACGCCGGGATGGCCGCAACCTCACTTCGGCTGACGTCCGAGCAGATCGAGGAGACGTTTGCCGTCAACCATCTCGGCGCGTTCGTGCTTGCCCATCGTCTGCTGCCGTTGCTCGAGAGGTCAACCCCTGCCCGGATCGTGCTGACGGGCTCGACCGATCATCTGGCGGTGAAGGAGGCCATCGTCGCGGACCTCGCCGTCGGAAGCGGGATGAGCTATACCCGTACCTACGCCCGGAGCAAGGCGGTCGCAATGGCCGCAATGCTGGAAATGGCGGAGCGGCTTGCGTCGAGCGATGGACGCCGAAACGTGCTGGTAAATATCGCCGATCCTGGATGGACTCGCACCGGGCTCACCGCGAAGGCACCACTTCCGATCCGGCTGCTGGTGCGCCTCGGCAAACCGCTTCAAAACACGCTGGAGGACTCGGCAAAGGTGCTGACGGATCTGGCCGTCGAAACCGTTGAAACCGGCACCTGCATCGGGCGCAAGGGTCCCTCACCTCAGAGCGCGCTCCTGCAGGATCAAGACTTCCGCCGCGACTCATACGACGATTCGGTCCGATTACTTGCGGAAAAACGGCTCGCCGAGACGTCCGGCTTTCTTACGCGGCGTTCGTGACCGCGTGTCCGCAGGCGTCCAAGGTGACTGAGCGAACGGCTCGGTGAAATGAGCGAACGGCTCGGTGAAACGCGCGGACGGCTCGGTGAAATGAGCGGACGGCTCGGAGAGCCGTCCCTACCGGGGCGTTTTTAGCGGTTTAATGGAGTGCCCGCCAGGTAGACCGCTTCGATCTCGCGGAGGTTGCGGATGTCCTGCATGGG
>Ga0209487_1002846_pt1 | contig 13815 bp, 11 predicted proteins | sample Poulit2012_FD_187524 | JGI IMG/M metagenome (GOLD analysis project Ga0209487, IMG submission 187524) | Agricultural soil microbial communities from Georgia to study Nitrogen management - Poultry litter 2012 (SPAdes) (version 2) | ecosystem: Environmental > Terrestrial > Soil > Agricultural land... | reverse complement strand
ATGGCTGTTGTTTAGAGGTGTGACTGCTTTAGGCTGTCGTGTGAACGTGTCAAAGAACCAAGGAGTACGTTTGAGTTTTCAGCGGGGTACTACCGCCGGTATTCAGTATCACCGTCCAAAGCTGATGCCGATCGAGAATTTTGAGCATCAGCCGGGCGGTTTAGATCCGGCTGAAGTATTTTCTGCTGCCCAAACGGTTGCCGCCAAGCTCGTTGCTACTGGTCAGGATCCTGATGCCGACGAAGCCACAGTGGCTTGGCTCGTGGACCTGGTGGCGGACGTTGGTCTCGACACGATGGCACGGTTATGGGCGGACGCCCCAGCGGTCACTTTTGGTGGCGCCCTCTGGCGGCTCTATGCCTTGCAACAGGCCACGCGGCGCGACGGCGACATGTGGGCTGCCTGGTACCGGGCCGGTTACGACGCCTACGCCTCACGGGTTATTGCTGGTGCAACCGAACCACCCCAGGCAAAGGACCTGCAAACTCTGATTACGCACATCCTGACGGGCGTCTACTCAGGCGATTTTGGCATCGCACTGGAACGCGGCGGTGCCTATGCTCGTGTGATCGCAGCAGGACAGCACCACCACGCTGTACGGCTGGAGGACCTCAATCCGGCAGCAGCGGCAGCACTGGAACATCGATCCGTAAAACTGCAACGCACGGCAACCGAACTCGAGTTATGCGCCACTGCGTGGCGTCAGGGCCGGCTAGCTGAAGAAGTCTCCGCCCACCTGCCCCATGACTAATGAACCGGTGTGTTAACTTTCGTTGTGTACAGTAACCAATCATGAAGCTGTCTGTAACGCGTTTATTTTCTGCTGATGAAGCAGGCGCGGCCCATGTTCGATCGTTAGCCGGATTGTTAGTCGAATCGGTGGATCTGGTGACCCAGATGTTTGGGGCCTCCCCCGAGACTGGTACCGACTTGGATGCACAGCTAGATAATCTCAACGCTCGGGCGTCCAAAACTCAAACCGCGATGCTCACCGCGCTACGCAGCTCATATCTGACCCCCTTACCGCGGGAAGATCTCTACCTGTTGGGCACCTGGATTAATCGTGCGGTAGAAGCGGTTTCTATTACTGGCACCGTCATCCATGCCACTCGGCAATATCGGTTACCCACACGCGCCGGTGATGTCTTAGAAATCTTGACTCGCCAAGCAGATTTGGTCCTGGACACCACGGGTCAGCTCACCCAACCGGATGACTTGGAAAGTACCTGGACGCATCTGGAACGCCTCACACACCAGGCCCAACGAGCCTTGGTGACCTGGCGTTTGACCGACGCTGACGAGCTCTTGGCACGGCACTACTATCGGCAACAAGAAGTCGCCCGATCCCTCGAGGCCACGTTCATGACGATCCGAGAATTTTCCACCCAACTAGGACGGATCCTGGTGCGTGATTCCTAGATGGGCACCATGTTCCTGCTCGCCGCGGTATTTGTCCTCACCGCGGCCTTTAGCTTTGTGGTGGCCGGTCGAGACACCCCCAACGCAGTAGCCCTCCCCATTTCGGCGGGCGCTCTAACACCCATCACCGCCCTATCCATGGCCACTATCATGCGGATGACGGGCGCCATCATGGGTGTGGGCACCATCCAATTTTTTGCCGCAGAATTCGTCACGCTCGTCCCCCGTGGCACCATCGGGCTGTCAATCACCGCCGTTGGAGTCGCCATTGCGCTGGCCTGGGCCATCTACACGTGGTGGAAAGGCGTGGCGGTTTCGTCCTCCCACGCGCTGACCGCGTCCATCACCGGCGGAGCCATCGCCGTCTCGGTGCTCGACACCAACCACCTGACGTTAACTGACCTGTCCCCCGTGGCCATCGCCATCGGGGTATCTCTCATCGCATCGCCTATCCTGGCCATGCTGCTGGCCTGGGTCCTTGCGATCCCGGTTACCTGGTTTTTCAAAAACACCGCACCACACCGGGTTGGCTACGGCGCACGCGGCACTCTGGCCATCACGGCCGCCGCAAATGCCCTGGGCCATGGTGTCCAGTACGGTCAGCGCATTTACGTCGTCGTACTCATGGCCGTTGCCGCAGCAGGCATCGATTCGATTCCTGACTGGCTGCTGGCCGGATCCGTCATCCTGTTACTTGGTCTCGGAACATTCCTGACCGCCTGGCGAGTCAACTACACGCTGACCCGCCGCATCAGTTTACTCGACCCGCTACATTCGGCGATGGCGTCCACCACCTCCGCGTTGCTGCTGCTCGTGGGGTCTTTCATTCTCCACATCCCGCTGTCATCATCGCTGACGACGGTCGCTGCTATCACCGGCGCCGGCGCCGCGCACAACAGCGGTTCGGTGCGTTGGGCACAGGTCCTGCGGCTCATGGCGTACTTTATATTTACGGTAATTATTTGCGCCGTCGCCGGCTTCGGTCTCCTTGCCGCCATACTTGCCTTGGCCTGAGTGCGTATTTGGATGTTTGCGCTTGAGTCGCTAGATTCAGTTGCTCACTGTCTACAGTGAGGGCATCACTTTATAGAGTGAGACCATCACTTTATAGAGTGAGACCATCACTTTGTAGAGTGACGGCGTCAATTTCTACAGTGAGGAGCGGGTTTATACAGTGAGACGGCTGCGGCATAACGCCACAATATTTTTTGCGTTCGTGTGTGCTCAGCATGCTCTTGCTAATCACTTAGGTAGCCAGATAGAGTGTTCGTAGATGTCGGGCTGCGGTACCCCCGGGCTCCAAATCATTAGCCGCCTCGAGCGGCCACACGCCGTGAGGCGTGCCCGGCCCGACATCGCTAGCTTCAAAAAATCCCGATCTGGTTCGTACCAAATCGGAATTTTTTGTGCCAAATTCTTTAGCCGAAGCGCCCAGAAATATAGGCTTCGGTTTGCTCATTGGCGGGATTATTGAAGATCACCGAGGTGTCGTCGTATTCCACCAGCTGGCCCGGTTCACCGATCGCCTGCAGGTTGAAGAACGCGGTCCTGTCGGCAACTCGCGCGGCCTGCTGCATATTGTGGGTCACGATCACAACGGTGTAGTCCGCTTTTAACTCGTTAATCAGGTCTTCAATTGCCAGAGTTGAAATCGGGTCCAGTGCCGAGGCGGGTTCATCCATCAAGATGACGTCGGGCTCAATGGCGATCGTGCGGGCGATACACAAACGCTGCTGTTGCCCACCGGACAGTCCGCCGCCGGGGCGATCCAACCGATCTTTGACTTCGCTCCACAGGTTGGCACCGGTCAACGAACGTTCCAAGATGTTCTCGGATTCTGCTTTGGATAGCCGGATGCCGTTGAGTTGGTAGCCCGCCAGCACATTTTCCCGAATCGACATGGTCGGAAACGGGTTGGGCCGCTGAAACACCATGCCCACGGTGGAGCGCACCCGGACCGGGTCAACGTTGGAGGAGTTGATATCTTCTTCATCCAGCAGGATCTGGCCTTCGGCACGGGCGCCAGGGGTGACTTCGTGCATGCGGTTCAGCGTGCGTAGGAAGGTTGTTTTGCCGCAACCCGACGGTCCGATGAACGCCGTCACCGACCGTGGTTCAATCTCAATATTGACGTTGCTGACAGCCAGAAAATCGCCGTAGTAGGCGTCCAGATCAATGGTCTGAATGCGTTTAGCCATGGAGTTCTTTTCCTTTGAAGTTTCAAAAACCGGCGTCTATTTGCCAGTTTTCGGAGCGAAGTGTTTAGCAATTGCGCGGGCGCCCAGGTTCAATCCCATCACGATCACAATCAGCACTAGCGCGCCTGCCCAAGCACGGGCGGTGGAAGGATCGCCTGCCGCCGGGGCGGTCGGGTTGGTCAACTGGCGGTAGATAAAGACGGGCAGTGCGGTCATCCACTCGGAGAATGGGTTCCAGTTGGTTGTTGCCGCATAACCTGCGGTCACCAGGATCGGGGCCGTTTCGCCGGTTACGCGTGCAATCGCCAAGGTAACACCGGATGCGATACCAGACATGGCGGTGGGTAGGACAACTTTCATGATGGTGCGCCATTTGCGGACACCCAGTGCGTATGAGGCTTCGCGTAGTTCTTTGGCGACCACCTGCAGCATTTCTTCGGTGGAGCGGACCACCACCGGGATCATGAGCACGCTCAGTGCGATGGCGGCGGCGACACCAGTTTTGACCCCCTGCAGTGCTTGCGGGGACGATCCCATGGTCAGTTCAATCAGCAGTGTGAGCCCCGCAAATGCGAAGAGTCCGGCAACAATGGATGGGATGCCGGTCATGACGTCAACGAAGAATCGGATGGCCCGCGAGAAGGCGTTGCGGTTGGCATATTCGACCAGATAGATGGAAGCGAATAGGCCAACCGGTATTGAGATCACGCTGGCCATGACGGTGATGACCAAGGTTCCGACCAGGCCGTGCAGGATACCGCCCTGTAACGGTTCGCCATCTTCTTGGGTGGCGATATCAGCGGCTCCCACCACGCCTTGCATATCAGAGGTGAGCAGACCCGGATGCGAGATCAGTGTTGGCAGGCCCTGAGACACCACGGACCACACCACGGAGACCAACGGGACCAGTGCAACCAGGAATGCGCACCAGATCAGGTGCCGCCAGAACTCGTCAATGGCTTTGAGTCGATCTTCCAGAACACGGCTGACCGCATACATGGTGACTACATATGCCATGCCAGCGATAACCGCACACCCAACCAGACTGAAAGAGTCAAAAAGTACCAGGGTGACCAACAGCGCAAAGACCAGTGCGCCGGCCGCTACGGCCAGCCATGTCCAGGAAGGTTTCCGGCGGGCGGTCAGTGAATCCAACCGAGTTTTGGTGTGTCTTGTCGTCATCTCATCTGGTTTCTTTCGACCGTTCGGGTCCTGTTGCGCCGGCACCGATGGCTTCGCCTTAGGACGCACATACAGTTGCGAACTCATGACAACCCCTCTGCTTTCTTGGCGTGGCTGTTGACGATGGCTCTGGCGATCACGTTGACGACCAGGGTGATGACGAACAGCATCAAGCCCGCGGCAATCAGTTCAGACTGTCGTTGTCCAAACGCTTCTGGGAAATTCAGGGCGATTTCCGATGGGATCGTCGCGTTGGCTCCGGAGGTGAGCAACGACCAGGAGAACCCACCCGGTGACAACACCATGGTGACCGCCATGGTTTCACCCAGCGCCCGGCCCAGGGCGAGCATGATCGAGGAGATGATGCCGGCCCGCGCGAAGGGGAAGACCGTCATTTTGATCATTTCCCAGCGGGTAGCGCCCAGCCCCAGGGCGGCTTCTTCTTGCAGATGCGGTACCTGGAGGAAAATTTCACGGCACAGTGCGGTCATGATGGGCAGCACCATAACGGATAGCACGATGCCCGAGGTCAGAATGGTTCGACCGGTTGTGGTGATCGCTGGGTCGCCAGCAAATAATGGGATGAACCCCAGGTTGTCGTGCAACCACTGATAGATCGGCACCATCAGCGGTGCCAGCACCAGCATGCCCCATGCCCCGTAGACCACCGAAGGGATCGCGGCCAGAAGGTCAATGAGATACCCGATGGTGGTGGCGTAGCGGCGCGGCGCATAATGGCTAATAAACAGCGAAACCCCAATGGCAACCGGGGTGGCCAATAGCAGCGCGATGGTGGAGACGATGACCGTACCGGCCATCAGCGGCCAGACATACGCCCAGAAATCCGTGGCTTGCTCAGCACCGGGTCCAAAAGCATCCGGTGCGATGGCTGGTAAAGACCGCATGAGCAGGAAGGCCGCCACGAACGCGAGGACGACCAAAATGATCGCGCTACCGGTCCAGGACAGGCCGTAAAAGACTTTATCCCCCACCGCGGAAGTGGTTCTACGCGCTGGTGTCTTGGTGCGCGGGGATGTGGTTGTCACGTTGTACTCCTGTAACGTTCTTTGTATTCAAAACAGCTTCCGTGCTGATACCACCGCGTGCGGTGCCCAGCGGTGGTATCAGCGTAGGAAAGCTACCTGCGGGGCTTAGCCGCCAACAGAGATCGCCTCGATGCGCGAGGTTGCTTCTTCGCGGATTGAATCTGAGATCGGTGCAGATCCGGCTGATTCTTCCGCTGCCAGCTGGCCGTCTTCCGAGATCACGTAGTTGCCAAAGGCTTTGACCTGTTCCACCAGGCTTTCGTCTTGGTACGCATCACAGAAGATGTGGTACGAGATCATCACGATCGGGTACACGCCCTCTTCTTCGGTGCTGCGGTCCAGAATGCGAGCGCCATCGGACTCTGGATCTTCTTCGGCGGCTTCCACGGCAGCGGCGGCTGCTTCGGCCGAGTATTCGACGTACTCGTCGCCCACACCCACGGCAACGGTGGACAGGCCACCAATCTGGGATGCGTCTGCGTAGGTGATGGCGCCGTCGGTATCTGAGGTGAGCGAGACAACCCCGGAGGTCTGCTGAGCTGATTCACCGGTTAGCTCTTCTGGGAACGCATCGGAGGCCTCCCAGGTCCAGGTGTCGCCGGCTGCACCGTTGAGATAATCGGTGAAGTTCTCGGTGGTCCCGGAATCATCGGAGCGGTGGACGACAGTGATTTCGGTGGAGGGCAGCTCGACGTCGTCGTTCTGTTCGGCGATCTCCGGGTCATCCCAGGACGTGATTTCGCCGGCAAAAACCTTGGCGATGGTGTCTGGGTTCATGTTCAGGGTGTCGACACCTTCCAGGTTGAACGCCACGGCCACCGGTGAAATATACGACGGGACGTGGAAGGCGTTGCCGGCGCCACAGGCTTGTTCTTGTTCTTCGGCATCCATCGCGGAGTCCGAACCTGCGAAGGTGTACTGACCGGCGATGAAGCCTTCACGGCCGGAGCCGGAGCCCACCGGGTCATAGTTAACGGTCAGGTCCGGGTTCGTTTCGGTGATGCCTGCGGTCCAGGCAGTCATGGCGGCTTCCTGAGATGAGGCACCCCCGCCGATCAGGTTGCCGGAAGCTTCAGCAGAAACCTCTTGGCCGGTGCCGTTGGTATCTTCGTTTGCAGCATCATCAGATGAGCAGGCAGCCAGGGCCAGAGCGGCCACTGAAGCAACGGCAGCGGAGCGATAAAAACGAGAAAACTTCACTGGTGTTTTCCTCTTTCGAGTTCGTTATGAGTCAGGGTGTTGGGCCGGGGGTTTCAGTTGTTGACCCGAACTAGTTACTGAAGCTACGCAGAGTAGGTAACTCACGGGCTGTCGAGAGGTGAACGATGGGTGAACGTTTATCTACGCCTGGATTTTTAGGTTATTTTGGTCGACCTCGTAGGATAAGAGGCATGTCTGAGCGCATGCATACAACCCCGTTACCGGTGGCACCGGAGCCGAAGGGCTGGCAGAAAGTTAAAAAGTTCCTGGCCTCCCGAGTTCGCTCCGGGAGCTGGCGTGCCAAAAAAGCGCTTATTCCTGCGGCCACGGCGGCCATCGCAGCAGTCGCCGCATATGCTTTTGCGTCGATTATTTTTGGGCACAGTGAACCGTATTTCGCTGCAACCTCTGCCTTAATTACTTTGGGCTTTGGGCGGGATCCGCATATCCGCAAAGCCCTGGAAGTTTCTATCGGTGCGACGTTAGGCATTCTGGTTGGCGACTCGCTGCAAGCGCTGCTCGGGCAGGGCTACTGGCAGGGCGTCATCGTGGTGTTTGTGACGATAATGTTGGCCCGGTTCATTGACTCAGGCATCATTTTCACCACCCAAATGTCGATTCAAGCCGTGATGGTAGTGCTCTTGCCGATCCCTCCGGAGGGGCCGTTTAGCCGTTCCTTGGACGCGGTGATTGGCGGGATTATTGCCATTGCGATCACCATGATCACCCCGATTTCGCTGCGTAAACAAACCGTGGCCGGGATGCGCGAATTATTCACGTCCATCACCGGGGTGCTGCGGGAACTGTCCACGGCTCTGGGGGAAGTAGACTCCCGCAGTGGCTGGGTCGCATTAATTGAGGCTCGCGGGCTGCAAGCAAAAATTGATGCGGTTCGCGCTGAGTTATCGACGGCCGGTGAGATGGCCACCTATTCGCCCACCCGGCGTTCGGCGCGGCAAGATTTATCCGAGATGTCGCGCACCCTAGAAAAAACTGATCTTGCGGTGCGTTCACTGCGCATTATCGCCCGTCGGGTGATCACGGTGATCGATGAGATTGATGCCAAAGATGAGTACGAGGACGATTTGGTGCGCATGTCGGAGTGGTTTGCCGAGGCAGCCGATTCGGTGGCGGTGCTGGGGCGTTCGGTTGCCGAACCCGTGGCGCCCGGACGGCATCGTTCCTTATCTATTGCGCGTAATGCAATCGGCTCGGCGACCACCAAACTGACTCCACGAACGCTCGGCGCCGACACCTTGCACGGGGAAGCCATGGTGATGATGTGCCGGCCCATGATGGTCGACTTTTTAGAAGCCACCGGTTCGGATCACGACGAGGCCACCAGTTACCTGCCGAACCTGTAAATTTTATCGTGTCCTAGGGTGCGGCTAGGCTTAGCCTCATGTCGAAATCCAAGACCAAACTTGCCTATAAATGTTCCGAATGCGGCTGGATGGCCGCCAAGTGGACGGGCCGCTGCGGTGAATGTCAGGCCTGGGGCACCATTGAAGAAGCCGGCGTCACCCCGGCCACCACCCGGACCACCGCCGCCCGGGTTGCTGTTGATCAGCTGGCACAACCGATCACCCAGATTGACGCTTCCCACGCCGAAAGTTTCCCCACCGGGGTATCCGAATTCGACAGGGTCCTGGGCGGTGGGCTCGTGCCCGGTGCTGTGATCTTATTGGCCGGTGAGCCGGGTATTGGCAAATCGACGATGGCGCTGGATATTGCCGGACAGGTCGCCTCGACGCGTCGGGAAGATCAGCAGCTGCGCACCACCTTGTACATCACCGGTGAAGAGTCCGCCTCCCAGGTGCGATTGCGTGCGGAACGCATCGATGCGATGAATGAGCAGCTGCTGCTCTCTGCCGAAACCGATCTTGCTCAAGTACTGGGCCAGATCGAGCAAGTGAAACCAGATTTTCTGGTCATTGACTCGGTCCAAACCATCCAGTCTGCCGCGATCGATGGCACCCCGGGTGGTCGCATGCAAATCCAAGAAGTCACCGCCAGCATCATTCGGCTATCCAAACGGCACAATATCGCCACCATTCTGGTTGGCCACGTCACCAAAGAAGGCAGCATTGCGGGCCCGCGCACCATGGAGCACCTGGTGGATGTGGTCTGTCAGTTCCACGGCGACCGGCACTCACAGTTACGGTTCATCCGGTCGGCCAAAAACCGGTACGGTTCCACCGATGAGGTCGGCTGCTTCAGCATGAAGGACTCCGGTATTGAGTCCATTGATGATCCCTCCGGATTATTTATCAACACCAACGCGACCCCGGCCGCCGGTACGGCCATTACCGTTGCGTTAGACGGTAACCGTCCGTTGATGACCGAAATTCAGGCACTCGTGGCCCCCGGTTCTGGCGGCTCACCGCGCCGCGTGGTCACCGGGCTGGTCCAATCCAGGGTCAACACCGTCATCGCAGTGCTCGCCCGGCACGCCCGAATCGATCTAACCCAACAAGACGTGTATGTCTCCACGGTTGGTGGGATCACCGTCAATGAGCCGGCCACCGACGTCGCCATCGCCGCCGGGCTACTGTCGTCACACAACGACATGCCCATCTCCCAGAAAACCATTGCCATCGGAGAACTCTCACTGGCCGGGGAACTGCGCCCGGTACCCGGGATGGATCGGCGACTCAAAGAAGCGTTCCGGCTGGGCTTTACCCACGCGGTCATCCCCGACGATAAAGACATCACCGTGCCCACCGGCATGAAAGTGGCACGCTGCGACACCATGGAATCAGCCATGATGGCCATGTTCGACCCCGGCCGCAGACCGCCGCCACGGGAACAAACCCTCTCCACACTGGCCGAGTTCTTTGAAGTGCATAAGAACCACGGCACCCGGTTCTAGGGGTGGCTATTCCAGTTCAAATGTGACCGGTTCGGCGGTCTGCTCCCCCAGCGAGACCACCAACTGGTACTGCCCGGCCGCAATATCCTCCACCGTCGACTCACAGTCCTCATCCGTACCGACTCGCTCCCATTCAAACTCCGCAGACTCAGACTGGCCCGGTTCCATCTCCACCATCTGCTCCTGCGGATCAACCTGACAGGCACGCGTCGAGAACACAAACTCACCGTCCGCGTCTTCCACCACAAAACTCTGCTGATCCGACCCCAATGATGCCTCACACACCACATCACCATCGTGTGCGACATTCATGGCGAACACCGGAAACTCGTCATCGGCATACGTCTCCTGATCGGTGGCGCCGGTAACCGTGAGCATCTCCGGCTCACACGCCGCGGTCACATCGTCGTCGTCCGTCGCATCGTCACTGGCAGAAGGCGAACTCGTCGCTGCCGTGGGTTCCGGCGGCGGGGCAGCCTGCTCGTCGTCGGAAGTAAATAGCCCGACCACCGCCCAGATCCCCCAGCCCAGCAGCCCCAAAAGAATGAGCAGCATAACGACGGCGACAATACGGCGCCGTCGAAGAATATGCGGCGGAATGCGTCTGGGGCGCTGGGGGAAGTTCTGATGCTCAGCCATAATTCCTAGTTTAGCCATTCAGACTGATAAATAACTGGCCACGACTACCATGGTGCATATGTCATCTACCACCGCCCAACTCCCCACCCCCGATGCAGCCCAAGTGCGAGCCCGCATTCTTGCCTGGTACGCGGCCAACAGCCGGGACCTACCGTGGCGCGACCCCGAAACCACCGCCTGGGGTGTACTCGTATCAGAAGTGATGCTGCAACAGACCCAGGTGGCGCGAGTGTGGGATGCCTGGTTGGCGTGGATGCAACGGTGGCCCAGCCCCGCAGATCTCGCCGGGGCCGAAGCCTCGGAGGTGTTGATCATGTGGGGACGACTCGGCTATCCACGGCGGGCCCTGCGCCTCCACGAAACCGCCAAAGCCGTGACCGCCCAGCACAACGGTGTGCTACCGGCTGACCCCGAAGCCCTGTTGGAGCTGCCTGGGATCGGCGAGTATACGGCCGCGGCGGTGTCGTCATTCGCGTTTCATATTCCCGAAGTGGTGATCGATACCAATATTCGTCGGGTCCACGCCCGGATTTTCACGGGTGAAGGTGCCGCCGCACCCAGTTTGACCAGTGCCGAACGCAAATTTGCCGCCGGGCTCATGCCCGATACCTCCACGCCGGAAGGAGTCGCACAGGCCAATACGTGGAATGTGGCCGCCATGGAACTTGGTGCCCTCATTTGTACTGCGCGGGCCCCGAAATGTGAGCAATGCCCGGTACAAGACCTGTGCGCTTGGGTCGCGGCAGGCAAACCCGAACCCGTGGTCCAGGCCAAAACGCAATCCTGGAACGGCTCTGATCGTCAAGTACGCGGAGCCATCATGGGGGTGCTGCGAGCCCAAGGCAGCATTGATGTGGCCACCCTACAAACCACGGTAGAAGCAACGGGCCGTCTGGGACGCCATGTGCCGGAAGATGCCCAGTGGAACCGTGCGATCAACGGACTGGTCACCGACGGACTGGCACAGTTAGCTGACCAGACCTTGGCGTTACCCAGCTAACCGCCGAACAGCGCGCGGCGCAGCCTTTATTCTGCGGTACGCATGACTTCTACTAGGGCACGCACACCCTGGACCAGTGCTTCTAAATCCTCCAGCGCCAGGCGTTCCAACTGTGCGTGTTCTAATTCATTATTGGCACTGACCAGCTTGCGAATCGTATCCCGACCCAGGGCTGTGGCAACCACCCGGCGCACCCGCTGGTCGGCGGGATCCGCAACGCGCTCCACCATCTGTTGGTTTTCCAACCGCTCCACAATGCCGGACATGGTGGCCAAGGAAACATCTAGAATCTCGGCCAACTGGCGAATCGAACTGCTGGCGGGTTCCACCACTAAAATGCTCAGCACCTTGACCTGTTGCATAGTCAACTGCAGCGACAACATCGATTCCAGGACCTGTGGGATGCCCGAAACTATCAGATCATGCCGTAACTGCGTGAGCTCGGCCAATAATCTGTCACGGTGCGTATTTTCTGAGATGTCCACACCATGAGGATACCCAATGCGCAATGCCAGTCTCGACTCGCAATTTGCATAGCCCCACGCTAAGCTTTATCTCGGCTGAGTCACGTGTTCTTGGACTTGGCGTTTTTTGTTTTCCCCAACCTCGGTGGTGTTCTTTTGACACGCTTTGCCCGCTTCAGTCTCGCGAACCGCGCGCTCGTCGCGCTTTTAACCTTATTTATCGCCGTAGCTGGCCTGTTCTCTATGACCCAGCTAAAGCAGGAACTCATCCCGTCGATTGAATTGCCGCAGGTCAGCGTCATCACTGCGGTGCCTGGTGCAAGCCCAGAGGTTCTGGATGAGCAGGTCAGTGAACCAATCTCCCAAGCGGTGGGTGAACTGGCTGATGTCGAGCAGGTGATCGCCGAGTCCTCACCGAATATGTCCATGGTCACCATCGCGTATGAATATGGCACGGACGCCGATGAGTTCAGCTCCTCGGTAGACAACGCACTGGAATCCCTGAGTTTCCCAGACGACGCCGAACCCATGGTGATGGCGGGCAGCACCTCGGATATTCCGGTCATCTATCTGACCGCATCCTCCTCCGAAGAAGACTCGGCCAAACTCTCCGCAACACTCACCGATACGGTGGTGCCGCGCTTTGAAAATATCGACGGCGTCCGCGCAGCCGATGTCAGTGGTGCTGCGACCCAACGCATTGAGATCACCCCGGACCAGGAAGCACTGGCCGAAAACGGGTTGACACCACAAGACCTCAGTGAGGCACTGGAACAAAACGGCATCACAATGCCGCTGGGCAGCGTTACCAGTGACAACACCACACTAACCGTTGATGGTGGCACCCCCATTGAAGCCCTTGAAGACATCGAAGACCTCCCATTGGCCGGCCAAGCCCCAACCGAGGCTGGCCCCGGAATGGAAGCACCGGACGACCTCGAGGGCCTTGAAGGACTCGAAGGCCTTGAGGGACTAGACGAACTCCCCGCACCAGAAGAACCTCAGCAGGCGTCTGTGGTTTCGATTGCGGATGTGGCAGACGTCGAGCGCGTCACGGAAGAACAAACTTCCATCACCCGGATGAATGGCGCAGAAGCGCTGTCCATTTCGATTACCGCCACCCAGGACGCCGATGTTGTAGCGGTGTCCCATGAGCTCAATGATGCCATGGCCGAACTCAGCGAAGAAGTCGCTGGCCTAGACCTGACCGTGGTCTTTGACCAGGCACCGTTTATCGAAGAATCTATCCAAAACTTGGCGATCGAAGGCGCACTGGGTCTACTGTTCGCCGTCGCCGTGATCCTCGTTTTCCTCCTGTCGGTGCGTTCCACCCTGGTCACCGCGATCTCCATTCCACTCTCCGTGCTGGTCACCTTCGTTGGCCTGAATCTGGGCGGATATTCGCTCAATATGCTCACCCTGGGTGCTTTGACCATCGCCATCGGGCGCGTGGTCGACGACTCCATCGTGGTGATCGAAAATATCAAGCGACACCTGGCCTACGGTGAAGAAAAGATCCGGGCTATCCTCACTGCGGTGCGGGAAGTCGCCGGAGCCATCACGGCCTCCACACTCACCACGGTGGCGGTCTTTATCCCAATCGCCCTGGTGGGTGACATGGTCGGCGAACTCTTCTCGCCCTTTGCCCTGACCGTGACCATCGCGATGCTGTCCTCACTACTGGTCGCCCTGACCATTGTGCCGGTGTTGTCCTACTGGTTCATCAAGTCGCCACAAGACGTGGTGGATCGTGAAGCGGTCCGGATCGAAGCCGAAGAGAAAGAGCGTCGCAGCC
>Ga0209487_1002845_pt1 | contig 13818 bp, 9 predicted proteins | sample Poulit2012_FD_187524 | JGI IMG/M metagenome (GOLD analysis project Ga0209487, IMG submission 187524) | Agricultural soil microbial communities from Georgia to study Nitrogen management - Poultry litter 2012 (SPAdes) (version 2) | ecosystem: Environmental > Terrestrial > Soil > Agricultural land... | reverse complement strand
GCATCCGTGGCATCCGAGTCAGTGTCTACCGCATCTGCGTCAGCATCAGCATCGGTTGCATCAGCATCAGCATCGGTTGCATCAGCGTCAGCATCAGCATCCGCATCAGTTGCATCAGTTGCGTCAGTTGCGTCAGCATCCGTGGCATCCGAGTCAGTGTCTACCGCATCTGCGTCAGCATCAGCATCGGTTGCATCAGCATCAGCATCCGTGGCATCCGTGGCATCCGTGGCATCCGAGTCAGTGTCTACCGCATCTGCGTCAGCATCAGCATCGGTTGCATCAGCATCAGCATCGGTTGCATCAGCATCGGTTGCATCAGCGTCAGTTGCATCCGAGTCAGTGTCTACCGCATCTGCGTCAGCATCAGCATCGGTTGCATCAGCATCAGCATCGGTTGCATCAGCATCGGTTGCGTCAGCATCAGCATCGGTTGCATCAGCGTCAGTTGCATCCGAGTCAGTGTCTACCGCATCTGCGTCAGCATCAGTTGCGTCAGCATCGGCATCACCAGCTTCGAGAACAGTCAGTCTCTCTGAAGCCGAGACCTCCGGATCTGCAGTATCAGTTACTGTAACAGTTAACTCGCCAGCATCAACATCGCCAGGAACGTCCCAGTCAGTGGTGAAATCACCATCACCATCAATCTCGAGACCTTCTAGAGTGACAACAACGTCGCCATCAGCATCAGTAATCACGACATCAACCATGGAATTCGGCACGAAACCAGAACCAGCGATATCAACCGACTCACCTGGTTCAGCCTCAGAAGGATCCACTGAAACTGAAGGTTCATAGGTTACAGCTGATCCACGAACAGTCGAAGAAGCAAGGTTGACCTGTGCCAGTGGACCAGCAGGTAGAAGGGTGACTTGTGCAGCGCGAACTGTAGAGCTCCCTGTTCCCAGGTCTCCTTCTTCAGGCTGTTCATTCACAGTCACTGAAATGACGTTGTTGACTACATCGAGAACGGGGCCGACAACTTCAGTTGCCAATGGGCCAGTGATGCCATCAACCACGCTCTCGAGATCAGTGAGTACATCTAAGCTATCGCCTAGGACACCGCCCACAAGATTGAATACAGTGTCACCTAATTGGCTTGCTTCGCCTAATCCCAAAAGGTTCAGAAGAGGATTTAGAAGTGAAATAGCACCGCTAGTGGTCACACTAAGCGATCCTTCACTTTCACCATCGAGAATGTCCTGGATATCGGCATTTAGCGATACTTGAATACCGGCTAAGCCACCCACCAAGTTAACGTTCGCTGTCAGACCCAGTTCAGTTGCTCCGATTGTATTCTGAACGTTTCCAACGATTTCGGTGACGACATCGGTTACAGCCTGAGTAATACCATCGGCTACTGCGGCAATTATTTCACCACTGAGTAGTTCCGAATTCGGCCCCATCTCATTGAGGTTCGGCAAATCGGCGTCTGCAGCCAGGAGGGCTTCTAGATCTACCGTGACTTGACCGGTCGTCAGATCTACCGTGACTCCGCTTGACTCTCCAACAACTTCATCAGGCAGTAGTTCAGAGAGATTCGGTGGAGCGAAATTCACGTCGGTACTTAGATTTGCAAGCCCACCGAGGTCCAAGTTCGCAGATAGACCGTTCGAGATAGTTCCGCTCAGCCCATCAAGAGTCTCCTGCAGATCATCTACAGTTTCCAGCAGATCAGTGTATATGCCACCGACAGCTGGGCTGGCAAGATTCAGCGTGGCACCGGCAATCTCGTAGTCAGTAACAGGTTCGCCGTCAGACTGTTCGATACTTGATGACAGGGCACCGAGTTCAAGGCTCAGGTCAGTGATGAGCCCCTCGGTTCCGTCCGGCAATAGCTCAGCCATGTTGATTTGAGCGTTCGACGGATAATCCGACGAGCCGCCAACGCCGATTGCCCCTTGGTCAGATACCGCGCCGGAGGCAGCAAAAGCATCACCATTATTTTGTGCCTCAGCATATTGGTTGACAGCACCTAATTGGATGACGCCATTTTCGCCAAGCAACTGGATGCCATCACCTAAGTCAACGTTGAGTGCATTGAGCACTTCAGCACCAAGGGGATTCGTTACCAGTGGGTTCTCGCCGCTGGGGTTCTCTGCTAATGCACCATTAACTTCGGCAATATCATCGAGATTAATTCCTAGGGCTTCTCCACCCAGGAACTTGCCAAGCGCTTCAGAGTTGTCGTCTGGAGCAGCGTTTGCAGGAACAGCAGCACCAAGCATCATGCCAGTGACTGTAATAAATGAAGTGGCGATCGCTCCGGTCCGTTTCCAGAATCCGGTGCGTCGCCGAGTTGATCTGTAGCTTTGTTGTTCTAAAGGTTCTTCAGGTGGTATCCCCACAAAGTGCCCTTCCTCAATCGCAATCTTGAAACCGTTGAAGCATCCGGTTGGGACGCCTGACGACATCTTCTGACGTGATAGGTCTGAATGATGCTTGGTCACGTGGGCGCCAAGTCTCATCCGTGTTAAGACTTGGCACCACAACGCAAGCTAACATAAGCACTCAGCGAATTCTCAGCGAAATCCAAGCCAATTCATTGCTTTAACCTTAAACGGTTGAAGCAACAACTACTTGATCGAAGTGTGAAGTAATTGTGTCATGAGTTACCCGATACTCGTTATCTCACGTATTGGCTCACTGAAGTTGGTTTAACTTAGAAGTGTTAGGCGAACCGGTGTGGCTGCAAAGCCTAGACTGGACACAAATACAGATTGGCAGATATTGAGGTCTCAGCGTGATCATGAAAGTGCCCGACATCGGATGGCCTTCGACAGACTTCCCGGCACAGCTTAATCACTGGGTGAACAATAACGCACACGCAGTTGACATTGGAAAAGTTGAAGCACGTGAAGCACTGCCGCTCCTTGCTGATGCAGGATTCCTCAGTCTCGGTGCGCCGCTTAATGCCGGTGACGCTCTTTTAAATCAAGCTGCAGTCATCCAAGTCTTGGCACGACACTCGTTTAGTACAGCGTTCGCGTTGTGGGGGCATCGCATGTGTATTGAATTCCTAGAGCTTGCAGGTGGCCGTTTCGCCCACGCAGTGCTGCCTGGGTTACATGCTGGCACGACTCCCGGGGTGTCTGCGATGGCACCGGGATACAAAGCCCTATCGGGAATCGGTGATTTGGAATTAGAGCTCGCCCGAGATGAGGAGGGATGTCTTCGCTTATCTGGACGGATTCCCTGGGCTTCGAATCTATATTCCGACGCGATAGCTGTGGCACCTGCTTATGGACTCGAAGCGGGCTCAGATCCTAGCGGAGCGCAAGGCGGCGTTATCGTGGCTTTCCCGCTAAAGAGTGCTGGTGTCAGCATAGGGCCGGCCTTAGATTTGTTGGCCATGCGTGGCACCGCTTCAACCCATGTGACGCTTGAAAATGTGAAAATCGATGAGGCTCAAATTCTGACTGAGGATTTCGGAGGATTCCTGCAGCAGACCCGACCGACGCTGAGTATTCTGCAGGCCAGTTTTTGTCTGGGTCTGGCTACCGCGAGCTATCAACAGGCTATCCAGAATGCGTCTGGAATCAACGCTGTTTTCGCAGAAGAAATCCAGGAACAAGGACAACGGTTGTTTGAGACCAAGTGTCAACTGGCTGAGCTTGCAATCAAGGTGGGAACATCCACCCCGCCAACTCCCCTGGATGTTTTGTCGATGCGGCTCAACGCCGGCCAAGTGGCGGTGCGCCTGGCATCGCTGGAACTCAAGACGTCCGGTGGCAAAGGCTTTGTCACGACGTCAGACACGAACCGTCGATATCGAGAGTCCGCGTTCATTGCCTTGCAGTCACCGTCAGAAGCGCAGTTGCGTTGGGAAATAAGCCAAGCATCATGACAGAAGCCCTTTCGAACACCGCTCTTGGTGCTCGAAAGGGCTTCTTATGTGTAGTGCCTCCGATGGGACTCGAACCCATAACACAGCGATTTTAAGTCGCTTGCCTCTACCTATTGGGCTACGGAGGCTGACTCGAACATTTAGAGTTTAGCGCATTTGGACCTAGTGGTCACTTATTGCGAACTCCTGTCCGAGCGGATGATCACAGTCCACCGTATCTAGCCGGTGGACTGCGATCACATAAACCGGTTAGGCATCCGTTGTTGCTTTGGTTTCAAAGCGACCGGGAATGCGGTCCAGTCCGGCGGCTTCACGGAACGCGTTGAAAGGCGTTTCGAGCTGTTTCAACTGGGTGGTATCTTTACCCCAGAGCAGCTCGTTCAACCAACCGCCCAGCACACGAGAGCTGCGCTCAACGGATGGTAGTGCGTAGTTGTGGTAAGCGCGGTGGGCAATCCAGGCTGGAACACCAGAGAGCTCAATGCCCAGTGGGTTCCCGATACCTTTTCCAACGCCCATACCAGCTACCGCGCCCAGTGACTTGTGATAGTACTCTTCTACCGCACCTTCACCGAAGCGAACGGCCATGAGGTTATCGGCCAGGCGAGCAGCCTGACGGCCAGCGTGCTGCGCGTTTGGTACACAGAACCCACCTGGTCCGTCACCGGTCAGATCTGGGACAGCTGCGACGTCGCCAGCGGCCCAGGCGCCTTCCAAGACGCCACCTTCGCCGTCTGAAATCTGTAGGGTCGGGGTGACTTCGATGCGGCCACGTTCTTCGACTGGGAAGTCGGTGGAGCGGGCCAGTTTGTTCGCGGCCACGCCTGCGGTCCACACCAGGGTGTCGGCGTAGAAAGAACCCGCATCGGACTGGTCTGACATGTTCATCAGTTTCAGGTGGTTGTCCACCGCAGACGACAGTGAGGTGTTCAGGAGCACTTCGATGCCGCGGGCACGGAACTCTTCAACAACATCGGTGGCTTGCTCTTCGCTGACCTCCGGCATGATGCGGCCCATGGCTTCGATCAGGACGATACGAGCATCGGACTGAGCCAATCGTGGGTTCTTGGAGATAGCGGTGCGGACGAGGTCTTCAACTTCCCCGATGAGTTCTGCACCGGCGAAACCGCCACCGACGACCACAAAGGTCAGTGCACGACGACGTTCGTCAGCGTCAGTCATCAGTGCGGCAGATTCCACGCGTTCCAGAATCTGGCTGCGCAGGGTGACGGCTTCCTCAATGCGTTTGAGACCGATTGCTGCCTCGCCCAGACTATCAATGGGGAACGTCCGGGTATCGGCACCGGCGGTGACCACAATATCTTGGTATGGCAGCTCGAAGGTGACCCCCTGTGGGGTTTCAACGGTGGCCGATTTTTCGGCGTGGTTGATTTCCACGACTTTGCCTTGCACGATTTCTGACTGGCGCAGGTGGCTACGCAAATCGACGAGTGCGTGACGGGCTTCAATGGAGCCGCCAACAACTTCTGGGAGGAAGGGCTGGTAGGTCAGGTACGAGTTGGGGTCTACAACGGTGACGATTCCGCCACGGTCACGAATTTTTTTCTGCAGGCGTTTGGCGAGGTGATAACCGCCATAACCACCGCCTACAACAAGGACTCGGGGTTTCGGAGATAGATGCGGAGTAATAGCCATATGCCCTACCTTAGTTGTCTTGGGAGGAGTTTGTGAAATTTTTATCAAAGTCACAAGGATTAGTGTTTGTCAGTGCGTTTTCGGGCCGAAAATATGAGCGCTAATACGGCGACCAACAGCAAGATTCCGAAGCCAGTAACCACAATCGGTTGCCAGATAACCGGCTCTTCGGTAGGTTCAGCAGCGACCGGGAGCTCTGTGGGATAGTCGACCGGTCCGGCGACTTCGCGTGTTTCCTCAGGCTCATCAGGTTGTTGCACTTCGCCCCGGCGGTGCAGCGTAATCCAGTCTGCGATGGAACCCATCGGATTGGAATCCACCGAGGCAACATCGGCGGTCAGTGCGGCGTGCGCATCGATAATGCCGCGACCATATAAATTATCCTCGCCGGCGCCGCCGGTGTCTTCGGCCGTTTCTAAAATCCGGTTGATCACCTGGTGGGCGGGCATAGATGGGTTCTCCGCCCGGATCAGTGCGGCCATTCCCGAAACCAGGGGTGCAGCACCTGAAGTCCCAGACCAGTGGGCGTATTCATCGCCCGGCAATGCGCCCACCAGCGGGTCTGCCGGAGCGGCCACTCCGATGGTGATGCCTTCAGTCGAGGCATCCCACGATGCAGTGCCATCTTCATCAAGCCCGGCAACGGTGAGGACCCCGGGGATGGTGGCTGGGGCACCGACGACGTTGGACCCTGATGCCCGGTTGCCGGCGGCAACCACAACGACGACGTCGTTTTCTTCGGCGTGCAAGAAGGCGTTGTCCCAAGATTCTGGCCAGTCTTGGGCTGAGGAGGCCAGGGAAATATTGATGACGTCAACGCCTTGGTCAACCAGCCAGACCACGCCGTCGGCGATTTGTTGATCAACGCTTGGCACATCGGTTGCGGAATCATCCAAGAGCACGGATACGGATAATAATTCGACTTCTGGGGCGGTCCCGATAATGCCGTCGGTGCCGAATTCCTCGATGGGTTCGCGCTCTGGCTCTTCGGCTGCAGCGTCGTCCTCTGCATCGTCATCGTCTTTGTCGTCGTCATCTTCTTCATCGTCTGTTTCGAGTTCGGGCAGGTCGCCGTGCCCGTGGCCGGCGATCAGGGAGGCCACCATGGTGCCGTGGTTGGGGTCTGGGCCCATGGGTGTTGTGCCATTGGTTTCGCCGGTGCCGGAGGCGTCGAAGCCGCCGGCGACCTGTCCGGTGAGGTCCTGGTGGGAACTATCAATGCCCGTGTCGATGACCCCGATGGTGACGCCATCGCCCATGGTGGTGTCCCAGGCTTTGGTGAACCCATAGTCGTCGAGCCAGTACTGATCATCCCGCCAGGAATCTGCGACGGCTGGGGTGGCCAGGAGCATGGTGAGGGCAATGCCGAGGAAGCCGGCAAGCGCTTTTTTGTACATCGTTACCTCAACAGTGACAGCGCGATGCCGTCCAAAATGTCTTTTTCACTCGTGATGGCGGTGGTCACGGTGTTGTTGGTGGCACTGCGAATGTGTTGGACCAGTTGGGCCCAGATGATAGCGCCGGCACCGATGACGTCGACGCGTCCTTCGTGCATGAACCCATATTCGCCGCGTTGGGCTCGGGTTTGCCCGACCAGTGTGTTCGCGGCTGCAACGATCTGTTCGATCTCCAGTTCCGCCCCGTGAATGGCCGCTGGGTCGTAGGTATCCAAGCCCAGCGCGGCCGCGGTGATGGTGGTGATCGTCCCTGCGACGCCAACCACCGCGTCCAATTCGGAGAAGTCGAATGCTGCGGGGTCTAATGCTGCCAAGTGTTCGGCGAGATCGTGTTGAGCCGCACTGATTTGCTCTGGGGTTGGTGGGTCGGCCAGGTGATGGCGTTCATGAAAACGGACACAGCCCACGTCCATGGAAGTTTGGGCGGTGATGGTCGAATTGCCGTCGGCCGGATCAATGGTGCCCAGGACCAGTTCGGTGGAGCCACCGCCCAGGTCGACGACCAGAACACGCACGGGATGATCCCAGGCTGTGGTGTCCAGGGCCGATGCTGCCCCGGCGAAGGTCAGTTGTGCTTCGACGTCGCCCGACACGACTTCCGGGGTGACGTGCAGTCGTTGGCGGATGCCGGAGATGAATGCATCCCGGTTGGAAACATCGCGGGACGCGGAGGTGGCAATAAATCGGGTGGGGTGTGCACCGTGGCGGGTAATTTCTCGGGCGTATTCATGGACCGCAGCAAACGTGCGTTCCAGGGCTTCTGGTGCGAATTCGCCGGTTTCGTCAACCCCCTGGCCCAGGCGCACAATCCGCATGTCGCGGTGCAGCTCTTCAACACCGTGGTCGGTGTTCTGTGCAATCAACAGGCGCACGGAGTTTGTTCCAGCATCGATGGCGGCAACCGGTCCGGTACCGGGATCGTCATATTGGATGGGGTTGGTTTTGCCGGCGCGGCGGAGTCTGCGGGTGTGACGTGACAGGTCTTGTTGTGGTGCGTCACCGTCGGTGTCCCAAGCGCCTTCACACCGGCACACTTCCGGGTTAAAATCATGTTGCATCAGTTCAAGAGCTTCATCTCCCAGCGGGTTGGCGCCGGGGCCTTCGGCCAAGGAATGCCCTACCAGGACGTGGATGCATTTGACCCGTTCGGGCATGCCCCCGGCGGTGACGCCAGCAATTTCTGGGACCGGTCCGACACCGGAGAGTTCGCCGATGCGTGCCCGCGCACCCAGGTATTGTTCGTGTGCCTGTCGGTAGGCTTCCGCCAGGGTCGCATCGGCGGCGAGTCGGGCGGTCATGTCTTCCATGACGCCGGCGTTTTCTAGTCTGGACGCCGCCGCGGTGGCGTGCGGGTGGGTCAGGTAGAAGGTGGTGGGAAATGGTATGCCGTTACTGAGTCTGGGGGCTGTGGTGGCGACCAGCGGATGACCGCAGACACAGCGGGCGCCGATTTCTACGACGTCGCGGACGGGACGGCCCAGTTGGCGCGACAGGGTGTCGAGATCTTGAGCGGTTGGTTGTCGTTGGTTGGTCACGTTCTTCCTTATTCCTGACCGGAGGTTAATACTGAGCCCCACAGACGGTCGGCCCAGCCCATTTCCACTTCTTCATCAATGGCGGTCACGCTGGGTTCTGGGACGCCCGCTTCTTGTTCGTCATCGATCACCAGGTATTTACGCTCCCCCGGCATGACCATGTTAAACCGTTCACGGGCTTGTTGCTGCACATATGCGGGGTCTTCCCAGCGTTCCAGCTGGGTTTCGTAGTCTTTTTGGCGTTGCTGTTCGTGGGCCAGGCGTTGTTGTGCCTGGGTAATATCGTTTTGTTGTTCTAGCAGCAGCTGCAATGGTTGGGCCATGATTAATGCTGCAATGAACAAGACGGTGAGCAATGCGACGGTGCGGCCCGAAAATTGTCGGGCCGGTTGCGGGTCGTCATCAAATGATGCGGCACGGTCGGCGCGGTTCCAAATGTCATGATCGATGCGCTTGGCGCGCGGCTTTTTTGTGGGTTCGCGTTTTGCGCCGGCCAAGAGTTTTTCGCGCATTCGCGAACGTGGCGCCGGTGTTGGTGTTTCTTTCGGGGCTTCTGCCGCCCGGTGTTTAGCGGGTTCTTCCGTTACCGGGGTGTCCCGGCTGATTTTGGTGACCGGTGCGGGATCATCGGTGATAATCGCGTCGTCGTCTTGCTCTTGCGGTTCGGGCGGCCGAACATTTTTTGGCATGCGCGGTTTCTTTGGCACCGTGTGATCACCTCCCGTGACACTGCTTGTCGTGTCTAGTGTACTGGCCACCCACCCAACATCGGGCCGCGTAAACACCGTGGCTTCGTGCTTTGTCAGCCAATGCACAGTTTGTGTGGTGGTCGTGTAGACACACCAACACCGCGGCCCCTTCCTTTTGGGCCGCGGTGTTGATGGTGCTGATGTTCTACTGTGCTAGACGTGGGAATGCTGCCGCACCGGCGTAGCGGGCGGTGTCATGCAGTTCCTCTTCGATGCGCAGTAACTGGTTGTATTTGGCAACCCGATCGGAGCGTGCGGGCGCACCGGTTTTGATCTGGCCGGCGTTGGTTGCCACCGCCAGGTCTGCGATGAAGGTGTCTTCGGTTTCACCCGAACGGTGCGAGATGACGCACGCAAACGTGTGGGTCTGTGCGAGTCGGATGGTTTCGAAGGTTTCGGTCATGGTGCCGATCTGGTTCACTTTGACCAGCACCGAATTACCGGCTTTTTCATCGATGCCGCGCTGTAAGCGTTCAACGTTGGTCACGTAGAGGTCGTCGCCCACCAGCTGGACGGTGTCACCCAGGGTGGCGGTCAGTTGTGTCCAGCCGTCCCAGTCTTGTTCATCCAACGGATCTTCAATCGAAATAATCGGGAAGTCTTTGACCAGCTGTGCGTAGTACTCGATCATGGCAGCAGCATCGCGCTGTTCGCCTTCGAAGGTGTAGACGCCGTCGTTATAGAACTCGGATGACGCAACATCAAGGCCCAGTGCAATCTGCTCGCCCAGGGTGTAGCCAGCCTGTTCGATGGCTTCAACAATGAGCTCCAGAGCCTTCCGGTTAGATTCCAATTCCGGTGCGAAACCGCCTTCGTCCCCCAGACCGGTGCCCAAACCTTTTGCTTGGAGCACCGATTTCAATGCGTGGTAGACCTCGGTACCCCAACGCAGTGCTTCGGAGAAGGATGCCGCGCCAATCGGCAGGACCATGAACTCTTGGATGTCGACATTGGTGTCGGCGTGGGCGCCACCGTTGAGAATGTTCATCATCGGGACGGGCAATACGTGTGCGTTGGCACCGCCGAGGTACTTGAACAGCGGCTGATCGGTGGAGGCTGCCGCGGCGTTTGCTACGGCCATGGAAACCCCCAGGATCGCATTAGCGCCCAGGTGGGATTTATTTTCGGTGCCATCCAGGTCGAGCAACAACTGATCAACATCACGCTGTGAGGTGGCGTCGACACCGAAGAGCGCGTCGGCCACCACGGTATTGACCGATTCGACGGCGCCGGTGACGCCTTTGCCCAGGTAACGGTTTTTGTCGCCATCACGAAGTTCTACGGCTTCAAATTCACCGGTTGAGGCACCAGAAGGTACGGCAGCACGTCCCAGTGAGCCATCGGTGAGCAGCACTTCAACTTCAACGGTTGGGTTGCCGCGGGAGTCCAGAATTTCACGCGCATGAATGGCATCAATAAAGGCCATGAGTGCAATCTCCTTGAAAAGGGGTTATGGTCACCGATTCGGTGCCTGTGACAAACAGTCCAGCCCTAGTCTAGCGATTGTCGATGGCTGTCAGCACTAATATGTTTATGACGGCGGCCACTCTTCGAACAAGCAACGCCTCGCGCGTGGGACGTGACTTGCGCATAGATGGGCTGCGGACCGCTAGTCCGGCACCCAGATTCGCTAGGAAGTCGCCAGGTCTACGGCAGATTCGGCCAAATCGAAAAATACGGTTTGCGATGACGCGCTGATCCCGGCGGGATCTTCGGTTGCCGATTGGAGGACCACAACGTAACTGTCACCGTTAGCTGCCTCTACGTACCAGCTGCCGGTGAGCACCCCCGGTGACGAACCGCCCTTGAAACCCACATAGTCGAATGCCTCAGGTGGTATACCTGGGTTGCCGCTGAGTATTTCTCGGACCATTGGATCTTCCTGTTCTTGCAGCGCCACGTGAACAGCGGCAATGTCTTCGGCGGAGGCGAACCATTCAACGCCGTCCGGCCAGATGGGATCGCCACTCACGGTCACATCATGTTCGCCTATGGGTTTGCGCTCGAGTTGTTCAAGCAGCGCTCGTTGCTCATCCTGGGACCCATCGGCCCAAGTATCGAAGTATTCTGGGTCGCCCCAACCAATCTGAAAGAACTCGCGAGTCGACGGAAACGGCGACAGCAACTCGGGATCGTGGTGCCCGGCATCCAGCACGGCGTCTTCGATTGCTTCCCTGCCCAGTTCTTGCATCAGCATATCGGTCGCGGTGTTATCGCTCAGTTGAATCATTTTGGTTGCGGCCTCACGCACCGTGACTTCGGTGCCATCAGGTTCGTCCTGAAGTTCACCAGAGGGCAGACTGCGGTTATGTGCTGCAACCGTCAGTGTTGTATCCCAGCTCAATTCCCCCGATTCAACGGCTTGGGATACCGCTAAAAGCACATACAGTTTGAACATCGAGCCTAGCGGGGCTGGTTCATCAGCCTCACGTGCCAGGAGCGGCTCGTCGGCAGCACCCACAGGAGTAATGAGTGCGTGGACGGTGGCAGGAAAATCGTCAAAACGCTCACTGAGCTCATCCAACGACTCCGGTGCTCTTCAACCGTCGGAGTCGCTGGGCCCAAAGAATAGCCCCGTGATCAATCCGTCCGGATCAACGGACAGGGACATGTCGAGGGGGTCCGATACTTCGCTGGTCAGGGTGGTCACTGCTTCCCGGTCGCCACCTTCATAATCGGTTGGGGTAAAGGGTTGTGCGGGACGTAAATTCTCATTGAATAGATCAACGAGCTCTTCTACCGACACTTCGTCGGTAAAAGTGGCATGGAGATGTTCTTCAAAATCCTCCGCAGTGGTGTCGTCTTCTGCGTTCAGGAGATCCAGCAGCCGCTGAGATTGTTCGCCAGCCAATGTGTCCTGGGGAATATCTGCAGCCTCACCAGGGGCTTCTTGCGAGACGTTTGCTGACTGATCGGGCGCGTCGGCAGACGGCTCCGATGAGGAACAGGCCGCTAAACCAAAGCTTGCGCTTACGACCAGCATGCCCATAATCCCAGTGCTAAAACGGCGTGCAACCAACGTCAATGAACCCTCCTGCGACAGCGTGACTTGAATCTCCAACTACCCGACCCTACAGTGTCAGACCGTTGGTAAGACATCTCATTACCGGACGCTGACATCGAAAAATACAGTCAAGACAATCCACGAAAAGCTAGGTCTGCACCACTCCCGGCCGTGAGTTCCTTTATGTTAGGGTCCGACATAGCACGCTATTTCAACACAAGAATCTGTAGCGGATGATGAGAGGGCTCCATGAGCACTGAAGTTATTACCGTAGGCGTTGATGGTTCAGAGCCGTCCAATACCGCCTTTCGATTTGCGATTGAAGAAGCTCATCGGCGTCAAGCGACGATCCGTGCAGTCACCATTTGGGAAGCCAGCTCGTTATATACGGCCGGCGGGGTGGCTGACTTAGTGGATTGGCGGTACCAAGATTATTCTGAGGCTGCACAAGCCTTACAGAACGAGGCCATCGATTCAGTGCTTGCGACGATCCCTGCGGATCAACACCCCGAAATTGATCGACAAGTCATTCAAGGCGAGCCTGGCTATGCGCTGGTAGAAACAGCTCGAGACACTGCATTGTTGATCGTTGGCACAGAACATAAAGGGTTACTCAAGCGCATAGCCCAAGGGTCCATCAGCTCCTATTGCACCCGATACTCGCAGATTCCAGTGGTTATCGTTCCGTTTGTACGAAAATCAAACGCCAGCTAAGGCAGTGCTGGCACACTGGCCGCCCGAGGGTGCCTGAGCTTTTCGCCTGATTATTCAACAATCGTCATCGCGTGGAGCACCCAATTTTCCGTGCGCGTCCGGGCGCCCGGGCGTTGAAAATCCACTGCGCAGCCCGTGGCACCGTGCTGCGCTACACTCCTCGATGATTCGACGATTCGCGTAACTCACGGCACTACCTGGTCGGTGTTGACGAGGAGCTATGAGTATGTCGGCTACTGGTCATATACGTTCGACGATTTAGCGGTACCAGCTCCGGATGGTGAAGATCCAATGCAGGCCGTTCCGAACGAATACGTGGTAGCGCATGGAAGTTGTGACGGGGTGGTGGACACGACGTGGCCCATTCCAGTGATCCTCCGAAACCCCAGGGGTCATCAACGGTTACTTTCTTGCCGTAGCGGGACGTATAGAACACGTTCCATAAAAACACGATCGTCGAAGCGCCTAACAGCATGGCTGAAACTGTGGAGAACTGGTTCATCGCGGTGAAACCATCTTCGACCATGTAATCCGCGTAACGCCGTGGCATCCCCATAACACCCAACCAGTGTTGAATCAGGAACGTGCCATGAAACCCCAGAAACAGCATCCAAAAATGAATCTTGCCCCAGGTTTCGTTCAGCATCTTGCCGGTAAATTTTGGCCACCAGAAATAGAAACCGGAGAACATCGCAAACACGACGGTGCCAAAGACGACGTAATGGAAGTGGGCGACAACAAAATATGTATCGGTAACGTGAAAATCGAGCGGCGAAGCCGCCAGAATGACGCCGGTCAGCCCTCCGAAGAGGAAGGTGACCAGGAATCCCAGGCTCCACAACATGGGGGTTTCAAA
>Ga0209487_1002844_pt1 | contig 13822 bp, 10 predicted proteins | sample Poulit2012_FD_187524 | JGI IMG/M metagenome (GOLD analysis project Ga0209487, IMG submission 187524) | Agricultural soil microbial communities from Georgia to study Nitrogen management - Poultry litter 2012 (SPAdes) (version 2) | ecosystem: Environmental > Terrestrial > Soil > Agricultural land... | reverse complement strand
TCCGTCTGCGAGCTGCTCGCCGCCCGGTGCGCGGCGCTGGTCGTGCCCCGCACCGTGCCCCGGATGGAGCAGGCGGTGCGCGCGGAGGCTCTGACCCGGCTGGGCTGGGTGGACACACTGTCCCCGGCCGAGCTCCACCCCGCCCGGATCGCCGCCTGGCTGGGCCAGGCGGTGACCCGGTCCCGCCGCCGGCTCGGCCGGATCGACCTGGACGGTCTGCTCCACCTGTGCCGGCGCACCGATGCCCTGCTCACCCCCTACCTCGTGGAGGCCGATCACCATGCTGCCGTCTGACCCGGTGAGGATCGGTTATGTCACCAAGATGTACCCCCGGTTCTCCGAGACCTTCATCGTCAACGAGGTGCTCGCCCTGGAGCGAGCCGGCCTGGACCTGGAGATCATCTCCCTGCGCCCACCCGCCGACGGGCGCTTCCACGAGACCCTCAGCCAGGTCCGCGCACCGGTGAGCTACCTCAGCCGGCACGTGCGCGCCCAAGGCCTGTGGGAACGCCTGGAGCGTGCGCACCAGGTCTTTCCCGGCCTGACCACCCACCTCGGTGACCTGCTCGAGCTCGAGGCGGACGACGCCGTCTCCGCCCTGGAGCTCGCCATGCTCGTCCAGGAGCGCGGCCTGGTTCACCTGCACGCCCACTTCGCCTCGGTGGCCACCGCTGTGGCGCGGGTGGCAGCAGCGATCGCCGGTATCGAGTACAGCTTCACCGCGCACGCCAAGGACATCTTCCACGAGTCGGTGGACCCGGTGGCGCTGCGCCGCCGGCTGGCCGACGCCCGCTGCGTGGTCACGGTCAGCGACTACAACCTCACCCACCTGCAACGCACCTTCGGTCCCGCCGCGGACCGGGTGCACCGGGTCTACAACGGCCTGGACCTGAGCCGGTTCGGCTACCAGGTGCCTGCGGGGCGGGACCGGGTGGTGGTCGGCGTGGGCCGCCTGGTGGAGAAGAAGGGCTTTCGCCACCTGCTCGACGCCGTAGCCCACCTGGCCGCCCAGGGTCGCCCGGTCCGGCTGGACCTGGTGGGCACCGGTGAGCAGGAGGGTGCTCTGCGGGAGCAGGTCGCCGTGCTCGGTCTGCACGAGCACGTGCGCCTGCTCGGTCCGTTGCCCCAGCACCAGGTGCAGCAGGTGGTCCAGCATGCTGGAGCGCTCGCCGCACCCTGTGTGGTGGGCGAGGACGGTAACCGGGACGGCCTGCCCACCATCCTGCTGGAGGCGATGGCCCTGGGCACCCCGTGCGTGGCCACCCCGGTCACCGGGATACCTGAGGTGCTGCAGCACGAGCAGACCGGGCTGCTGGTGCCGGAGGGGGACCATCTCGCCCTGGCCGAGCAGCTGGACCGGCTGCTGGCCGACCAGCAGCTGCAGCTCCGGCTGGCCGGTGCCGCCCGCGCGCTGATCGAGGCCGAGTTCGACGACCGGTGCACCAGCGCCCAGCTGCACGACCTGCTCACCGGCGCGGACCTGACCGCGGAGCTGATCTGATGACCGTCGCCTACGTCTGCACCGACCCCGGGGTTCCGGTCTTCGGCCGCAAGGGTGCCTCCGTGCACGTACAGGCCGTGCTGGCGGCGCTGCAGCGGCGCGGAGAGCAGGTGCACCTGGTCACCGCCCGCCCCGGCGGCCCGGTGCCGCCGCACCTGGCCGACCTGCCAGTGCACCAGGTGCCGCGCGCCCGGCACGCCGACCCGGCCGCCCGCGAGGTCGCCAGCCAGCAGGCCGACGCCGAGGTCACCCAGATCCTGGACCGGCTGCACACCAGCCACGGTGTGCACCTGGTCTACGAGCGGTACTCGCTCTGGGGCCGGGCCGCCTCCGCCTGGGCGCGCGACCACCAGGTGCCGCACCTGCTCGAGGTGAACGCACCCTTGGTGCAGGAGCAGGCCGAGCACCGGGTGCTGGTGGACCGCACCGGCGCCGAGGACGTGGCCGCTGCGGCGTTGTCCGCGACCACGGCCGCCGTGTGCGTCAGCGACCCGGTGGCCACCTGGGCCCGCCGGCACGCCGCCGACCCGACGCGGGTGCACACCCTGGCCAACGGGGTGGACACCACTCGCATCACCCCGGGTCCGGCGCTCACCGAAGAGCCGTTCACCATCGGCTTCGTCGGCACCCTCAAACCGTGGCACGGCCTGCCCGTCCTGCTCGAGGCACTCGCCCTGGTGCTCGCCGACGACCCCGGTTACCGGCTGCTGCTCGTCGGCGACGGACCCGAGCGGGAGGCGCTCACCGGCCGGGCCGAGCAGCTCGGCATCGCCGATGCTGTCGAGCTCACCGGAGCGCTCGACCCGACCGAGGTCCCCGCCCAGCTGCACCGGATGCACCTCGCGGTCGCGCCCTACCCAGGAGGTGGCGACTTCTACTTCTCCCCGCTGAAGCTCTACGAATACCTGGCGGCCGGGCTGCCCACGGTGGCCTCCGCCGTCGGCGCCCTGCCCGACCTGCTCGACCAGGGCCGCCTCGGGGTGCTGGTGGAGCCCGGCCACCCCCGCAAGCTCGCCGACGCGATCACCGCCCTGCGCCAGGACCCGCAACGTCGGCACCGCCTGGGCCGGGCCGCCCGGCAGGAGATGGTCCGCCACCACGACTGGACCGGTGTGGTGCAGCGCGCCCTGAGCCTGGTCGGGAGGTGCTGACCATGTCCCGGCGTCCGCAGACCCTCCGCGAGTCGCTGCGCCGGCTCGGGGGCACCCGGGGCTCGTTCACCGCGCACCTGAGACCGGAACGGCCGCTGATCGCCGGCGGACTGGCCGCGCTGCTCGCCGAGGTCGGGATGCGGCTGGCCGAACCATGGCCACTGAAGTTCGTCATCGACGGGGTCATCGCCGAGGCCGGTGCTGAGGGGATCCCCAGCCAGCCGATCAGCCTGACGGCGCTGCTGCTGCTGGCCTGTGCCGCGTTGCTGGTCATCGTGGCGCTGCGGGCGCTGGCGGCCTACCTGATGACCGTGTGCTTCGCGCTGGTGGGCAACCGTCTGCTCACCCGGGTGCGCGCCGACCTGTACGCCCACCTGCAACGCCTGTCGATGGCGTTCCACGACAAGGTCGGCACCGGGGACATGGTGCAGCGGGTCACCGCCGACGTCGGGCGGCTGAAGGAGGTCGCGGTCACCGCCGGTCTGCCGCTGCTGGGCAACCTGGCCACGCTGGTCGGCATGGTCGCCGTGGTGGCGATCATGGACTGGCAGCTCGCCCTGGTGATGCTCGGGGTGTTCCCGCTGTTCGCGCTGATCGGGGTGCGGCTGAGCCGGCGCATCCACACCGTCTCCCGCACCCAGCGCAAGGCTGAGGGCGCCCTGGCCACCCGGGCCACCGAGGTGCTCTCGGCGATGCAGGTGGTGCAGTCCTACTCCCTCGAGGAGCAGATGCAGCGGGAGTTCGACAGCAGCAACACCAAGACCCTCAAGGACGGGGTGAAGGCGAAGAAGCTCGCCGCCGGCCTGGAGCGCAAGACCGACGTGCTGGTCGGGCTCGCCACTGCGGTGGTGCTGTTCGTCGGCGCCCAACGGGTGCTCGCCGGGGCGCTCACCCCCGGTGAGCTGGTGGTCTTCCTCACCTACCTCAAGGCAGCGTTCAAACCGATGCGCGACCTGGCCAAGTACACCGGCCGGATCGCCGCCGCGACCGCCTCGGCCGAGCGGATCGCGGACGTGCTGGCCACCCGGCCGGCGATCAGCACCCACTCCTGGGCCCGGCCGGCCGGCCGGTTCCGCGGGGAGGTGCGACTGGAGAACGTGTGGCTCTCCTACACCCCCGGGCGCCCGGTGCTGCGCGGGGTGGACCTGCACGTGCGCGCCGGGGAACGGGTGGCGATCGTCGGCCCGTCCGGGTCCGGCAAGTCCACCCTGGTGCTGCTGCTCTCCCGCCTGATCGACCCGGACACCGGCACCGTGAGCATCGACGGTCAGGACCTGCGCGACCTCACCCTGGCCACGGTGCGCTCGCAGGTGGCGATCGTGCTGCAGGACAGTGTGCTGTTCGCCACCACCATCGCCGAGAACATCGCCCACGGGCTGCCCGGGGCCACCACCGCCCAGGTGGAGGCTGCCGCCCGGCTGGCCGGGGCGCACGAGTTCATCCTGGAGCTGCCGGAGGGGTACGACACTGTGGTGGGCGAACGCGGTGGCACTCTCTCCGGCGGGCAGCGGCAGCGGATCGCGATCGCCCGGGCCGCCATCCGGGACGCCAGCGTGATCATCCTGGACGAGGCGATGACCGGTCTGGACGCCGACACCGAACGAGAGGTCTCCGCAGCGCTGGACCGGCTGACCGAGGGCCGCACCACCCTGGTGGTCACCCACGACCTGTCCGCCGCCGACCGCGCCGACCGGGTGGTGCGGATCTCCGCCGGCCACGCCGAGCCCTCACCGGCGGCGGCCCGCGACCACCGGGCTGCCTTCGCCCGCCAGCACCGGAAGGAGCGCGCCGATGCTGCCCCCCGCTGAGCAGTCCCTGGCCGACCGCGACCCGGACCTGCCCGGCCTGGCCCTGCTGCTGGACTGTGACCGGCTCACCCGCTGGCTCGGCAGCCTGCTCGGCCGGCCGGTCACCGTGCGCCGGCACCACCTGCGGTACAAGCCCGGCACCAGCTGTGTGCTGCACGTGGAGGCCGGCGGGCGGCCGCTGCTGGTCGCGGCCACCGCCCGGTCCGAGGCCGCCAAGCACGCCAAGACCCTGGAGCTCTCCGCCGGGTCGATCATCGGCACCGACCCCGGGCGGCAGGTGCTGGTGGGCACACCGGCAGCCGACCGCGACCTGCCCGCAGTTGCGCTGCTGGCCGACCCCGCGCACCGGGAACGACTGCTGGGCCGGCTGCTCCGGCACGGGCCGGTGGTGGACCGGTCGGTAGCGCCGACGCTGCTGCGCTACAAGCCGCACCGCCGCTGGGTGGGTCTGCTGCCCACCGCCACCGGCGGGCAGGTGCTGCTGCGGGTGCAGCGACCGGCCGCCACCCAGGCCGCAGCCCACACCCTGGCCGCGCTCGCGGATGCCGCACCGCGCACCCCGCAGCTGCTCGGCTGCCACCCCCGGCGCGGCGCGCTCGCTGCCGAGTACCTGCCCGGGACCACCGCCCAGGAGGCCCCGGTGGACACGGCGGCGCAGGTCGGGCGGGCGCTGGCCGCACTGCACCAGCACCCCGGCCGCGTGCTCCCTGAGCTCGGCCGCGACGTGGAGGTCGAGCAGGTGCGTGCCGCTGCCGACCAGCTGGCCGTGCTGCTGCCCGACCTGGCCGACCGTGCCCACCACCTCGCCGACCAGATCGCGGCTGAGCTGGCCGGTCCTGGGCAGCAGCACAGCTGTGTGCACGGCGACTTCTCCCTGGACCAGGCAGTGATCGGCCCGGACGGCCAGGCGGGCCTGATCGACCTGGATGCCGCCGGGCTGGGCGACCCGGCCGCCGACCTGGGCTGTGCGGCCGCGGCGATGACTCGTGACGTGCTGCTCGGGCACCGCACCGAGACTGACCAGCAGCACCGTCTGGCGGCTCTGCACCAGGGCTACGCCGCAGCCGGCGGCCCCGCCCGGGCGGACCGGGTGCGCGTGCACACCGCAGCCCACCTGCTCCGGCTCACCGCCGAACCGTTCCGCCTCGGGCAGAGCGCCGCCTGGCCGGATGCTGCCGCCGGACTACTCACCCGGGCGGAGAACGTGGCGGCCGAGCGCGACCGGGTGCGGACCTGATGCCCGCCCCGCTGCACCAGGTCGCCGCAGCCGCTGCGGCTGAGGGGCTCACCCTGGTCAAGGCGATCCCACGGTCGGCCACGCACCTCGGTGTGGAGCTGCGCCGGCCCGACGGCGGGCTGCTCGCCGGGCAGTGGTTCGCTGACCGGGACGAGGCGCTCGCCGTGCACGCCCAGACCGCCCGGGCCGCCCCTGCGGCAGGGGCGCAGCTGCTGCCGGGCGGGGTGCTGCTGCAACCTGGCGGTGCCGACCGCAAGCTGCCCGGGCTGCCCGGGCTGGCAGCTGCCGAGGGAGCGAACCTGGTCGCCCACCGGCCGGAGAGGCGGGCCGTCGTGCGGCTCTCCCCGCCACAGGCCCCGACCACCTATGTGAAGCTGGTGCGCCCCCGCCGGCTGGCACGTACGGTGACCGGCGCCCGCCTGACCGCCGCCGGGGTGACCACCCCCGCTGTGCAGGCAGTGGACGAACGCGCCGGCAGGGTCACGTTCGCCGAGCTCCCCGGCCGGATGCTCTACGACCTGCTCGGCGACCCCAGGACCACTGACGCCCACCTGGCCACGGTGAGCTCCGCCGTCGGCGATGCGCTGCGCCGCCTGCACCGGACCACAGTGGACCTACCGCTGCCCAGCCACGACGCGACCGCCGAGCTCGAGGTGGCCCGCCGCTGGGTACGGCTGGCCGCCGAGCACCAGCTGCTCGACGACCGGGCTGCCGACCTGCACCGCCTGCTGGAGGCCGCCGAGGACCAGCTCGCTGCGACCAGGCCGACGCAGGCGCTGCTGCACCGGGACCTGCACGACAAGCAGCTGCTGCTCGACGGCACCGACGTGGGGCTGCTCGACTTCGACCTCGCCGCCTTCGGCGATCCGGCGCTGGACGTAGCGAACCTGCTCACCCACCTGCAGCTGCGCACGCACCAGGGCCGGTGCAGCACCGACCGTGCACGTACCTGTGCCGCCGCGGTGCTCGACGGCTACGGACCGGTGCCCGGGGACTGGCAGCACCGGCTGGCGGCCTACCGGACCACTGCCCGGGTGCGGCTGGTCTGCGTCTACGCCTTCCGGCCCGCGCACACTGCGGCCGCTGCCGAGCTCATCGCTCCGCGCGCACCAGGCCGGACTCGTAGGCGGCCACCACCATCTGCGTCCGGTCCCGCAGACCGAGCTTCGTGAGGATGCGGCTGACGTGGGTCTTCACGGTCTGCTCGGCCACGAACAGGTCGTCGGCGATCTCCACGTTCGACCGGCCGCGGGCGACCCGGGTCATCACCTCCAGCTCCCGCTCGGTGAGCGGGGCGAGCAGCCCGTGGTCCCGGGTCGGTGCCTGCGGGTGGGTGACGTAGTCGGCGATCAGCGCCCTGGTGACCTTCGGGGAGAGGAGAGCTTCGCCGTCAGCGACCACGCGGACCGCCTGGACGAGCTCTTCGGGAGGGGAGTCCTTGAGCAGGAAGCCGCTCGCGCCGACCCGGAGCGCGGTGAACACGTACTCGTCGGCGTCGAAGGTGGTCAGCATGATGACTCGGGGGCCGTCACCGGGCATCGCGAAGATGGCGCGAGTGGCATCCAGCCCGTTCACCTTCGGCATCCTGATGTCCATCAGCACCACGTCCGGCTGGGTGCGCCGGACCACGTCGGTGATCCCCAGGCCGTCGTCGGCCGTCCCGACCACGGCGATGCCCTCCTGGGCGTCCAGCAGTGCCGCGAACCCGGCCCGGATCATCGACTGGTCGTCGACCACGAGCACCCGCACTGTCCCGCCCTGACCGGACGCCTGAGGAACCATGTGCCCAAACTATCGGTACCGGTCCCTCTCAGGAGTGACGCGGCGGACCAGGTGAACGGCCTAGCCTGCCACCCATGGCACCCGAGCCGGCCCCGCCCGCTGCGGCTGCACCGTCGAGCCCTGCTCGCCGGCTGCGGTCGCGGCTGCAGTCCCGGCGGCACCGGCTGGCCCGGGACTGCCGCTACCTGCTGCCCGGGCTGCCGATCGCCGCGGTCGGCTTCGCGGTCCTGGTCAGCCTGACCATCGCCTCCGTGGCGACGCTGGTCGTCTGGGTGGGTGCGCTGCTGCTGCCGCTGACGCTGCTGCTCGGCTCCCGGTTCGCCGACCTCTCCCGGGCACGGCTGCGCGCCTGGGGGATGGCGCCGGCGCCCGTGCAGTACCTACCCCGTGGCGGCGGGCTGCTCGGCCTGGTGCGGGTGATGACCGACCGGCGGCGCTGGTTCGACCTGGCCTTCGAGGCGGTCCTGGCGTTCCCGTTGCGGCTGGTCACGTTCGTGCTGGCGGTGACCTGGACCGCCGTCGCCGCCGGCAGCCTGACGCGCTGGATCTGGTGGCCGCTCTCTCCGGTCGACGGCGCCTGGCCGGTGCGGCTGCTGGTGGTGCTCGACCCGGCGCTCGTCCCGCAGAGCGCGGTCGGGGCGTACTTGGTGGATGCCGGTGCCCACCTGCTCCTCGGCCTGCTGTTCCTGCTCACTCTGCCTGCTGTGCTGCACGGCCTGGCCCGGGCGGACGCGCTCGTCACGAACGCGCTGCTCGGTGGTGAGGAGGAGGCTCACGTGACCCAGGCGGACAGCGGCGAGCGACCGCAGGACGGAGCACGGCACCCGCACCTGACGGCGCCGCCGGCCACCCGCTGGGTCTGGGCGAGCACCTGCGTCGCGGCCGTTGCCCTGCTGGCGGTCGCGTGGCCGGTGCTGGCCACCCTCTACCTGCTGCACCCGGCAGTGGCGATGGTGCTGGCGGTCGCGCACAGTGCTGGCATCGTGCTGGCGGTCCGCTGGCCCTGGCTGGGGATCGCACTGTCCACGTCCTCCTCGCTCGCGGCGATGCTGGTGACGTTCCCGTTGGCCGGCCTGCCCTGGCCGTGGCCGGTGACCGGCATGATCGCCCAGTGCCTGCTGGTGGCGGTGCTGGCACTGCGGCACCAGTGGTACTGGGTGGTTGCCGGGTGGGGCGCCGGGACGCTGCTGACCGCGCTGGCGTTCGTGATCCCCGGGCGCGTGCCCGGCGGGCTGGCCAACGGCGTGGTGCTGGTGTCCCTGACCGCAGCCCTGGCCATGCTCGGGGTGCTGGAGCGGCTCTGGCGGCAGGGCGCGGTACGTGCGCAGCAGGCGGAGCAGGTCAGCGCCGAAGAGGCGCAACGGCGCCGCGACCTCGAGGAACGCAACCGGATCGCCCGCGAGCTGCACGACGTGGTGGCGCACAGCATGTCGGTGATCCACGTGCAGGCCAGCACCGCGCTGTACCGCAAACCCGGTATCGACCCTTCCGTGCAGCAGGAGTTCGACGACATCGCTGCCTCCTCCCGGCAGGCGCTCAGCGAGATGCGCGCTCTGCTCGCCCTGCTCCGCAGCGACACAGCCGCACCGACTGCTCCCGCGCCGGTGCTGGCCGACATCCCGGACCTGGTGGAGACCGCCCGCGCCTCCGGGGCCACGATCACCGACTCGATCGAGACCGACGCTCCGGCGACCGTGGGGCTGACCGCCTACCGGATCGTCCAGGAGGGGCTCAGCAACGCGTTGCGCCACGCCCCGGGCGCCGAGATCGAGGTCACGACCGCGTTCGACGACGACGGCAGCCTCATCGTCCAGGTGGCCAACTCGGCACCGAGCGGTGCTGCGGCCCCGGCCGCAGGCTCGGGTCTCGGCCTGGCCGGGATCCGGGAACGTGTCGGCGCACTCGGGGGCACGGTCACCGCAGGGCCCACCCCGGCTGGCGGGTACCGGCTGGTGGCGGTGCTGCCGGTGGTGGGAGACCAGCACGACCCGGGGTGATGCCCGCCCCCTACCGGGGTAGGGGGTCAGGTTGGCTCTCGTGGGGGACGCCACGGCGATGACCTGGTTCCTACCGTCTCGGCCATGACGACCACTGCCGCCCCCTCTCACCGGCCAGCTGCCCGATCCGCGCGGAACCCGCAGCGGGACTTCCTTGAGCTCTCCCGGCGTATCAAGGACGCCGGTCTGATGGCCCGCCGGCCCGGCTGGTACCTGGCCCGCGGCCTGCTGCTGGCGGCCGGTTTCGCCGGCGCGACAGCGCTGCTGCTGACCCTCGGGCCGAGCCTGTGGCAGCTCGCCGTGGCAGCGCTGTTCGGGGTGCTGTTCACCCAGGCCGCCTTCCTCGGCCACGACGCCGCCCACCAGCAGGTGTTCTCCTCCGGGCAGCGCAACGAGCTGCTCTCCCAGCTGGTCGCGAACCTGGTGGTGGGGCTCAGCCACGGCTGGTGGGCGGGCAAGCACGGGCGGCACCACGCGAACCCGAACACGATCGGCAAGGACGGCGACATCGCCACCGGGGCACTGGTCTTCGACCCCGAGGACGTGCCCGCCCGCACCGGGATCGTCGGCTGGATCACCCGCCACCAGGGCTGGTTGTTCTTCCCGATGCTCACCCTGGAGGGCCTCAACCTGCACGTCGCAGCGATCAAGACGATCATCGACGACGAGGACATGCCGCACCGGCGGCGGGAGGCCGTGCTGCTCGCTCTGCGGCTCGTCGGCTTCCCGGCACTGGTGCTGACCACGCTCGGTCCCGGGCTCGGTGCCGCGTTCCTGGCGGTGCAGCTGGTGGTGTTCGGGGTATACATGGGGGCCACGTTCGCGCCCAACCACAAGGGGATGCCGCTGCTGGCCAAGGAGGCCCGGGTGGACTTCCTCCGCCGGCAGGTGATGACCTCCCGGAACATCCGCGGCGGCGCCCTGATGACCTGGGCGATGGGCGGCCTGAACTACCAGATCGAGCACCACCTGTTCCCGCGGATGCCCAGCGCCAACCTGCGCCAGGCCCGGGTGATCGTCCGCGAGTTCTGCGCCGAGCGGCAGGTCGCCTACACCGAGACCGGTCTGCTGCGCGCCTACGGCATCGTGATCCGCTACCTGAACCGGGTCGGGCTCGGGGAGGCAGACCCGTTCGAGTGCCCGATCGTGGCCGCCTACCGGCCGCGGTAGCCACCCGCCCGGGTCTGCCTCGACGGGACCGTTCTGGCGGATGGAGGGCAATGAGTGCTGCACCGGCGAGCACGCGAGCTGAGCCGGGGCGAGCCAGCAACGCCCCGCCGTCGTTGCTGTCACTACGAGGGCTTGACCAACGGCTTCGAGTGCCCCCGAACGGGGCATACAACTACGACCACGGGGTGACCATGTCTCCGGCAGTCGATACTGCCCCACCGCCGGTCCCAGTTCCGGCTGGTGAGCGGATCCTCGCGCCCGACCTGGCGCGCGGGTTCGCGCTGCTGCTGGTGGCGCTCGCGCACACCGCGGGCTTCGTGTACATGAACGTGCCGGGCCTCGACCCGGCCCCGGAGGGCCTGACGCGCGGCTATTCGCTGGTGATGATCGTGTTCGTGCACGCCTGCGCGCTGCCATTGTTCGTCATGCTGTTCGGCTACGGCCTGGTGCAGTTCACGCGGCACCAACGGATGTCGGGAATCCCGTGGCCGACCACGCGTCGCGTGCTGGTCCGCAGGTACCTGGGGATGGTGGTCATCGGGGCGCTGCACGGCGCGCTGCTCTTCTCCGGGGACATCGTGGGCGCGTTCGGCGTCGTCGGTCTAGCCTTCTCGCTGCTGCTGCTGCGACCAGGCGGCCGGGTGCGCGACTGGATCCTGCGCTCGGCGCCGATCTACGTGCTGGGGGCCGGGATAGCTGTCGCCGTGCTCGCAGGGCTCGCCTACGCCGGTATCGCCGCCCGCGCCGGGGCCCCGAGCCCGCTGCCGGTCGACCCGTCCCCGTCCCAGGAAGCAACGACCTACGGCGCCTCGCTGATCGAGCGGGTGGTGGAGTGGCCGGTGACCACACTGGTCTTCCTGCCGTTCGTGCTGATGGTGTGGGTGGGTGCCTGGGCAGCGCGTCGCCGTGTCCTGGAGGAGCCCGAGCGCCACCAGCGCCTCCTGACCACCGGCCTGGTCGGCGGGTTCACCATCGCCATCGCCGGTGCACTGCCGATGGGGCTGCTTGCCGGCGGTTTCGTCGAGCTGGACGCTGAGACCGCCGGCCTGGCCCGGACGGTCTACGAGATGTCCGGGTTCTTCGGAGGCATTGGCTATGCCTGCCTGTTCGGCCTGGTCGGCCGGGCGATGTCGCGGCATACCGACCGGTGGCGCTCGAACGCCGTCGTCGGCTCGATCGTGGCGCTCGGCCAGCGCTCGCTGAGCGGCTACCTGGTGCAGTCCCTGGCCTGGCTGGTGCTGCTGGCACCGTTCGGCCTGCACCTCGCCCGGGACGCGGAGTCTCCCGCAACGGTCGCGGTGTGCTGCGCGATCGGTGTCTGGTTGGCGAGCGTGCTGGTCGCCGGTCTGATGCACCGCCGAGGCCACCGCGGGCCGATCGAGCTCTTGTTGCGTCGCTTCGCCTACCGTGACCGGACTGCTCCGAGGTGACAGCAGCACCGACCGAGGTCCGCTGCTCGCGCGGAAGTCTGCTGGGGCTATGGCACCAGTGATCTTCCGCACCAGCGGGTCGGGCCTAGCTGATGCCGATCTCGGCGGCGGCACAGGTGAACCGGCGGGCCTCGGCCGCCACGTCGATGTCGGTGCGGCCCGCGGCGAGGAACGCGTTGGTGGTCGCGAGCCGGAACAGCAGCGCACGGGCGACGTACGGTACCGCGACCCCAGCCGCTGGGAGCGCTGCGGCGTCCGCCCCGTGGAAGCAGAGCGCATCGGCGACCACCACGGCCTCCGCCCAGAGGGCCGGGCGCCAGTAGGGCGACACGTCGATCACTGCCGGTGCCAGACCAGGGGCCAGGAGCACGTTGCCGGTGAGGTCGCCGTGCACCAGCTGGGCCGGACCGGGCGGGTCCGGTTGGGCGCGCAACCGCCCGGCGACGTCGTCGAAGGCTGGATGGAACTGCGTGTGCTGCTCGCCCCACGCGACCCGGTCGGCGACCGCCCATGGGTCGGTGCGGGAATCGAGCAGGGCGGGGCGCGGGGTGCCGGCGAGCGCGTGGTGGAAGAGACGCCCGGCCGCCACGACCTTCGGCCAGGACGTGGGTCGGCGCAGGTCGGGCTCCTGGCCGTGGACGAACGAGGTGGCGGTCCAGCCGGCCACCGACCAGGCGCCCCCGGCAGCGGCGACCGGGACCGCCAGCCGCAGCCCGGCCGGCTCGAGCTCGCGGAGCGTGCTGCTGAGCCAGCGCTGCACGGGCGCTTCGCCGGGCTTGAGCACCAGGTCGCCGGCACGCCAGGAGGTGCCCTGACCGCCCGGCAGTCGGACGAGCTGGCCCGGGTCGGCTCCGAACGCGCGGACTACGCTGTCGGGCGGCCGGTGCAGCATCAGCCCAGCCTACTGACACTGGTTCGCGTGGAAGTCTGCTGGGGCTGTGGCACCAGTGATCTTCCGCGCCAGCGGCGTGCAGGGCGCGCAGCCAAGCCCAGCCCGTCGACCCGGAACCAGCGCCGCAGCACCTCGGGAATACATCCGCCCACCCCATAGTTGAGCCACATAGACTCAAGTTCTTGCCCCTCGATTTGGAGATCTGGACCGGGGCGCGCAAACTTGAGTGCGGCAGACTCATCCACAGCAGTGTCGTCGAGGCCCGGCGGCGCGGAAGGAGCAACCAACATGGCACGAGCGGTCGGAATCGACCTGGGTACCACGAACTCCGTGGTCACCGTCCTCGAGGGTGGCGAACCCACCGTCATCGCGAACGCCGAAGGCGCTCGCACCACACCGTCGGTCGTGGCTTTCAGCAAGACCGGTGAGGTGCTCGTCGGTGAGGTGGCCAAGCGTCAGGCCGTCACCAACGTCGACCGCACCATCTCCTCGGTCAAGCGCCACATGGGCACCGACTGGAGCACCGAGATCGACGACAAGACCTACACCGCGCAGGAGATCTCTGCGCGCATCCTGGGCAAGCTGAAGAAGGACGCGGAGTCCTACCTGGGCGAGCCGGTCACCGATGCGGTGATCACTGTGCCCGCCTACTTCAACGACGCCGAGCGGCAGGCCACCAAGGAAGCCGGGCAGATCGCCGGGCTGGAGGTCTCCCGGATCATCAACGAACCTACCGCCGCGGCCCTCGCCTACGGCCTGGAGAAGGGTAAGGAGGACGAGCTCATCCTGGTCTTCGACCTGGGTGGCGGCACCTTCGACGTCTCCCTGCTCGAGGTCGGCAAGGACGAGGACGA
>Ga0209487_1002843_pt1 | contig 13830 bp, 8 predicted proteins | sample Poulit2012_FD_187524 | JGI IMG/M metagenome (GOLD analysis project Ga0209487, IMG submission 187524) | Agricultural soil microbial communities from Georgia to study Nitrogen management - Poultry litter 2012 (SPAdes) (version 2) | ecosystem: Environmental > Terrestrial > Soil > Agricultural land... | reverse complement strand
GAAGCGGTGGCGCATGAGATTCAAAAGCGCACTGGCTTCGATACCCGAGTTACTGTGCTGGGCCATGTCCAGCGCGGGGGAGTGCCCACTCCGACCGACCGCATCTTGGGATCGCGCTTCGGTGTCGCCGCCGTCGATGCGCTTTCAGAAGGAAAGTCATGCGTTATGACCGCGCTGCGCGGCGATCGCGTCGAACTTATTCGGCTCGAAGAAATTGCCGGAAAGTTGCGCAAGGTTCCACAAGAGCTGCTCTACGTTGCCGGGTCGCTTTCTTAGCCCGTCAAAGGAGCCTTTTCTGTTCGCCTGCCGAAGGCGCGGGGATCTTGGCTGTGAGAGGCTGCCCCAGTATTGCCTGACTAATTCAGAACCGATAGATTAGTCAGGCTGTATCCCTGTCCACTACTAGTAATTTGTCCACATCGGAGTCCATCCTTTATGACCATCTCTAACCCCGAGCAGTCCACACCACAGATTGCCGTCAACGACATTGGCTCGGCTGACGATTTTCTCGCCGCCATTGACGAAACTATCAAATATTTTAATGACGGAGACTTAGTCTCGGGAACCATTGTCAAAGTAGACCGGGATGAGGTCCTACTCGACATCGGTTACAAAACTGAGGGCGTAATTCCCTCCCGTGAACTTTCGATCAAGCACGACGTCGACCCCCATGAGGTTGTCGCCGTCGGTGATCCGGTCGAGGCCCTTGTTCTTCAAAAAGAAGACAAAGAGGGCCGGTTGATCCTCTCCAAGAAGCGCGCGCAGTACGAGCGCGCCTGGGGTGCGATTGAAACCATCAAGGAAGAAGACGGTGTAGTCACCGGTACCGTAATTGAAGTTGTCAAGGGCGGCTTGATCCTCGACATCGGTTTGCGTGGCTTCCTCCCGGCATCCCTGGTAGAGATGCGCCGCGTTCGAGACCTCGACCCCTACGTGGGCCAGGAACTCGAAGCCAAGATCATCGAGCTCGACAAGAACCGCAACAACGTGGTGCTCTCGCGCCGTGCCTGGCTGGAACAGACCCAGTCCGAGGTGCGCACGACCTTCTTGCAGAAACTGCAGAAGGGCCAGGTTCGCCCCGGCGTTGTCTCTTCGATCGTCAACTTCGGTGCATTCGTCGACCTGGGCGGCGTAGACGGCCTCGTCCACGTCTCCGAACTGTCCTGGAAGCACATTGACCACCCGAACGAGGTTGTCGAGGTTGGTCAGGAAGTCACCGTCGAGGTGCTCGATGTCGACATGGAACGCGAACGTGTTTCCCTGTCACTGAAGGCAACGCAGGAAGATCCTTGGCAGACCTTTGCACGCACCCACGCCATTGGCCAGGTCGTGCCCGGCAAGGTCACCAAGCTCGTTCCCTTCGGTGCGTTCGTGCGCGTCGAAGACGGCATCGAGGGCCTGGTGCACATTTCCGAGCTGGCTGTCCGCCACGTGGAACTGCCCGAACAGGTTGTTCAGGTCAACGACGAAGTACTGGTCAAAGTCATCGACATCGACCTGGAACGGCGCCGCATCTCGTTGTCGCTCAAGCAGGCCAATGAGGGCGTCGATCCCGAGTCGGAGGACTTCGACCCGTCGCTGTACGGCATGGCCACCGACTACGACGAGCAGGGTAACTACAAGTACCCCGAGGGCTTCGACCCAGAGACCAACGAGTGGCTCGAAGGCTACGAAGCCCAGCGTGAAGAGTGGGAGCGTCAGTACGCGGAAGCTCACGCCCGCTGGGAGGCGCACAAGCGCCAGGTTGCTGAAGCCATCAAGGCTGACAATGAAGCCGCAGGCGGCGAAGGCGCAGACGAAACCGCCGACGCAAGCGACTATGTGGCGACACCGGAATCCGGGCCCGCCGCTGAGGGAACGCTGGCTTCTGACGAAGCACTTGCAGCACTACGCGAAAAGCTCACGGGTAACTAAACTCTAAATCAGTAAAGCATCGGGTCCGCCACCTACTAAAACTGGGTGGCGGACCCTTTTCTGCGTTTAATCACACAAATGAGGAGAGATTTGGCGTGATAAAGGGGATATCGAGGCACTCGGGCCTACTACGAGGAGCGAGGTTGTCACAAGTGCCGCGCACGTCGAAGTTGCCGCTAACGCCGCGCGGCGCAAGCTTGGCACGAATGGCGCACACCGCCGGGAAGCCCGCCCTTGCGCTAGTTGCAACCGGGGCTTTATTGCTGAGCGCCTGCACCGGAGAAGAGACCGGATCGGCGAACGACCCTAATAACGGGGCCGGTGGCGGTCCAACAGCAGGTGAAATAGAGCCCGAGCCGGAATTGAGCGGTGATGACATTGTTGCCGAAGCGTCACTGCCCATGGCCGGGAAAGACGTCACCGCCGAAATTCACGCCGTAGTCCGATCGGGCGACTCCGCGATCGCCACGATCGACTTCACCGGTTTGGCAGAAGACGATCGCTTTAGCGATTCCGCATTCGGGAACGACTTTGGCTCTCACTCGCGATTAACGGGAATTCGATTGGTGGATCTGGAAAATGACGAGATCTATCACCCAGGTCTAGACAACGAGGGTAATGATGTCGTTCCAGCAGACCTGGATTCCCGCGGAGAACAGCGGGTGCAGCTGGTTTACGACGCACCGAATGAAGACGTGGAATCCCTGGGTCTCTTTCTACCCAGTGCCGGCTTTGTTCCGGATATCCCGGTCATTGACGCAGCGGTGCCGGCCGGAACACTTGACGGCGAGGGTGCGCCGGTTGACGGTGCCAAGGTAGCCGACGCGGGTCGCTACAGTCTGGAATCCTTCACCCGCGAGCTCGACGGAGCGGTGGAAACCCTGACCAGCACCGAGGACGTTGTTGTGACACTGGGCTCAGACGTCTTATTTGATGTTGATGAGGACACCCTTTCTTCCGAAGCGGTAAAGGTCATTAAGAAGGCCGCTGATCACCTTTCGGATCGCGAGCCGGGAAAAATTGAGGTTGTGGGTCACACCGACGACGTTTTGAGCGCGGATTACAACCAAAAACTCTCTGAGCGGCGCGCAACGGCCGTCGCGAAGGAACTAGAAGAGCACATTGACACCGGCGAATACGAGATCGTGACCGAAGGCAAGGGCAAAACTGAGCCGCTGGTTAAAAATGACTCCGATGAAAACCGGGCCAAGAACCGCCGCGTGACGCTCACACTTGTTTCAGAAATCGAAAAAACGACGGAGCTCGATCGTTCCGGTCAGGCGCCGGAGTTTGAAGATGGCCCCTCAGCAACCGGGGAGGAGGGTATCGAAATGGGCGATGAGAACAGTACGCGTCACTTTCGGTATACGGCAAGTGCGCGCGAAAAAGGAGGTCACTTAATTGTCGATCTCACGGTGGAGGCCCTAGACGATGAAGTTGACTCCAGTTTTGATGTTGCCGGGCTTGCTGGACATTGGAATTACCGCGGCTCAGACCTAATGGGCGCCGGGCGGACCGCTTCCGGAATCCAGGTTTTGGACGGCGACACTCGGGTCTTTCCGCTCGATTACCTTTATGACGGCAGCGGGATCGATGAGGAAATATGGCTGCCGGCTACCGACCTGTTTACTCTCGGGCGCATTGATGGCGGGCAGCAGCGCGTTTTCAGCATGATCTATCCGAGGCTGGGGGATTGGGACACCGTTGCGATTCGGGCACTAGGTGGTCTAGGTGTAGATCCTTTCGAGCTCACCGACATTCCGATCGAACGAGACGCTGACTAGGACCATTCGGTGCGGCAAGATGAGGGTATGTATCGCATCGGCTTAACGGGCGGCATCGCCGCTGGTAAAAGCGTGGTGGCCAATCGGTTCCAGGAGCTTGGAGCGGTAGTGGTTGACCACGACGTGCTCGCACGCCAGGCCGTGGCTCGGGAATCAGCGGGCTTAGCGCAAGTAGTTGCTGAATTCGGGCCGGAAATGCTGCTGCCCGATGGATCCTTGGATCGGTCCGCGCTGGGCGCAGTCGTCTTCGGCGACGCTGAAGCGCGGCGGCGGCTGAACGCCATCGTGCACCCGGCGGTCTTTGAGCTTTCAGCTGCGGCAGAAAGTGCTGCCCAAAATGACAGTGACACGTCGATCGTCGTGCATGACATCCCCTTGCTCGTCGAGACGGGCCAAGAAGCCGATTTTGATTTGTTGATTGTGGTTGATGCGCCAGCCGAACTGCGCGTGCAGCGCTTAATGGAGGCGCGCGGGCTGTCCGAAGGAGACGCGCGGGCCCGCATCTCCGCGCAGATAAGCGACGAGGAACGGCTCGCCCCTGCCGACAAAATTTTGGACGGCGCCGGTACGGTTGCCAGTCTTCGGCACCAGGTAGATGTGCTTTGGGCAGAAATAGTGAAGGAGCCGCATCGATGAGCAGAACCTATGCAATTGGGTGCTAACTAGCCCGATGTCAGAGGCGGGACGTAACGTTAGATATATGCGTCCAGTTACCGATATTCAGCGCACAGTTGCTCCTTTCGAAGTAGTCGCTGACTATGAACCCTCAGGCGACCAACCAGAAGCAATCGCCGAACTTGCCAAGCGCATTAACGCGGGCGAGAAGGACGTGGTGCTGCTGGGCGCAACGGGTACGGGAAAATCGGCGACAACCGCGTGGATGATTGAACAATTGCAGCGGCCGACGCTGGTTATGGCTCCAAATAAGACGTTGGCAGCTCAATTGGCAGCCGAGTTTCGGGAGTTGCTTCCGCATAATGCGGTGGAGTACTTCGTGTCTTACTACGACTACTACCAGCCCGAAGCGTATGTCCCGCAGTCTGACACCTACATCGAAAAAGACTCTTCAATCAACGAAGAAGTCGAACGATTGCGCCACTCGGCTACCAATTCGCTGCTAACGCGGCGCGACGTCGTGGTGGTGGCTTCCGTTTCTTGTATTTATGGTCTGGGAACACCACAGGAATACGTGGACCGCATGGTTCCACTCGAAGTTGGCCAACAGATCGAGCGCGATCAACTGCTGCGACGGTTCGTGGAAATGCAGTACGACCGCAACGACATGGCCTTCACGCGCGGGACATTCCGTGTTCGAGGTGACACGGTCGAAATCATCCCGATGTATGAAGAACTCGCCATTCGCATCGAGTTCTTTGGGGACGAGATCGACCGCATCCAAACCCTGCACCCGCTTACGGGTGATGCGATTCGCGAAGAGGAACAGATTTTTGTGTTCCCGGCCTCCCACTATGTCGCGGGGGAGGAGCGCATGGAGCGCGCAATCTCCGACATTGAGACGGAACTAGAAGAGCGGTTAGCCGAGCTTGAACAGCAAAATAAGCTGCTCGAGGCGCAGCGCCTACGCATGCGCACGACCTACGACATCGAAATGATGCGTCAGATCGGAACCTGTTCCGGCATTGAAAACTACTCCCGCCACATCGACGGTCGGCCACCCGGTTCCGCGCCGCACACCCTGCTGGATTACTTCCCAGAAGACTTCGTCCTAGTCATTGACGAATCGCACGTCACAGTTCCACAAATCGGCGCGATGTTCGAAGGTGATATTTCACGAAAGCGAACGCTAGTTGATCACGGCTTCCGTCTGCCTTCGGCCATTGATAACCGGCCGCTGAAGTGGGACGAGTTTTTGGAACGAATCGGGCAAACCGTATATCTATCGGCAACACCGGGGGACTACGAACTTGAACAATCCGATGGCTTTGTTGAACAGGTGATTCGCCCCACCGGCCTGGTCGATCCCGAGGTTGTGGTGAAATCCACGACGGGGCAAATTGATGACCTCTTGCACGAAATTCAAACACGAGTTGGCCGCGATGAGCGTATTTTGGTCACCACGCTCACTAAGAAGATGGCTGAAGACCTCACGGATTTCTTGCTCGACCATGATTTGCGAGTTGAGTATTTGCACTCAGACGTAGATACCCTGCGGCGCGTCGAACTCTTACGCGAGTTGCGCCGGGGCGACTTTGACATTCTGGTTGGCATCAACCTGCTCCGTGAGGGGCTGGACCTGCCGGAAGTATCGCTCGTTGCAATCCTCGACGCCGATAAAGAGGGTTTCCTGCGTTCGGCAACCTCTTTGATTCAAACGATCGGACGCGCGGCCCGAAACGTCTCGGGCCAGGTACACATGTATGCCGATCGCGTGACAAAAGCGATGTCAGACGCCATCGAAGAGACGAATCGTCGGCGGGAAAAGCAAATCGCATACAACGAGGAACATGGGATCGATCCGACCCCGCTGCGTAAGCGCATCGGCGACATCACCGAGATGCTCGCCCGCGAAGACATCGACACTGAAGAGTTACTTGCCACCGGTTACCGCACCGGTAAGGCCGCGCCGACCACCGGAAGGCCCACGATTTCGCCGGATCTACCGGCTTCGGAACTTGCCTCACTGGTGCAAGAACTAACGGAACAGATGCATGCTGCCGCGGGCGAACTGCAATTCGAACTAGCAGCCCGGCTGCGCGATGAGATTGCGGACGTGAAAAAAGAACTGCGCAAGGCTGAAAGCGCGACGGCCTGACCCGAGCTCGCATCCAGTACGGCAAAACGCGAATAGCGTACACTTATCCAGGTTGGAGGGGAGTATTCCCTAAGAAGCAGTGCCGTCATCACGGCCCGCTATGTACGCGGCCCGGTACTGTTAGCCATCTTTGTGGCGGAAGAGACCTCCGGAGATCAGTCGACTGACGGAATCCGGAGAATAAATTGCACGTTCCCACTTGGGTATGGCTCGTAACAATCGCCGTAACGATTGGCATTTTTGTCTTTGATTTCTATGCGCACGTCCGAACGCCGCATGAGCCGAGCCTGAAGGAATCAGGTAGCTGGACGGTCATCTACATACTTCTGGCCATCGTCTTCGGTCTTGGCATGTGGTGGGTGTGGGGGAGCGAACACGGCGCCGAGTTCTTCGCCGGTTACGTGACCGAAAAGAGCTTGTCGGTCGACAATCTCTTCATTTTCCTCATCATCATGTCCCGGTTTGCCGTGCCGCGGATTTATCAGCAGAAAGTCCTGCTCATCGGCATCGCAATTGCCCTGGTTTTCCGCGGCATTTTCATCGCGGTCGGCGCCACAGTTATCAGCGCCTTCTCCTGGGTGTTCTACATCTTCGGCATCTTCCTGATTTTTACCGGGGTCAAACTCACGTCCGGACATGAGGGCGATGAGTTTAAAGAAAACCGGCTAATGAAGGTCGTGAAAAAACTAACCAATACGACCGACGAGTACCACGGCGATAAACTCTTTACCCGCATTGACGGAAAACGATACGTCACCCCCATGTTGATGGTGATGGTAGCGATTGGCTCTACCGACTTACTTTTTGCGCTGGACTCGATCCCGGCAATTTTCGGGCTCACAAAAGAGCCCTACATCGTCTTCACAGCAAACGCGCTGGCCTTAATGGGGCTGCGACAGCTGTATTTCTTACTCGGGGGCTTACTAACGCGGCTTGTTTATCTGTCAAAAGGCCTGGCAGTAATACTGGTATTCATTGGCGCCAAAATGATTGTTGAAGAACTCGCGAGTAACAACTTGCCCTTCATCAACGGTGGGCAGCCAGTACCCGGTATGCCGCACATCCCAATTTGGCTCTCGCTCGCGATAATTTTGGGAGTGATTGCAATCACTGCGGCGTTAAGTCTACTGAAGACGCGCAATGACAAGCGCTAGTTCTCAGCTGCGCTAGCGAGCGCTCCTACCCGCGCTTACGGGAAGTAGCACTGGCACTATCCCGAACTACCAGCCGCGCTGCTGCCACTGTGGCAACGCCGGCCGCTCAGCGGCCAGGGTGGTGTCCGCCCCATGCCCGGGATAAATCCACGCGTCGTCAAAGCGTTCAAAAAGCCGTTCTGAAACATCAGCGAATAGTTGCTGAAAGTCCGCTGGTGACTGCGTCTTTCCCACCCCACCGGGGAATAAACTGTCACCCGTGAAAATGTGTGCCGCGCGCGGCTGAGACCACTGGTCATCATCCGGGCCCGGAACGTAGTCGTAGGGCACCTCGTAACACAGCGCTACCGATCCGGGTGTGTGGCCGCGCAGCGCGATGACATCGAGCGAAACATCACCCACCGAGATGACGTCGCCATCTACCAGCGCCACGTCGGGAGTTACCGGAATCCCCTCGGCATCATCAGCCCCAGCCGCGGTGCGCGCCGAAGTTTGCTCAACCATCTCAGCAAGGGCGCCATGATGATCGTAGTGCTGATGCGTGGTGACGATGGTTTCCAATTGGGGCGAGGCGCCGTCCTCACTCAAAAGCTGGAGGAGGCGCGGCGCATCGTTAGCCGCGTCGATAAGCAACTGCGCGCCGCTTTTCGTGCAGGTAAGTAGGTAGGCATTGTTATCCATCGGGCCGACGCTGGCCTTGCGAATTATGAGTCCGGGCAGGACGCGCACGTCACTTGGGCCGCCCGATTTCACATCACCGGTATAAGAAGGAGAAGTCTGCATGCGCCCACTGTAGATTGCTCACGTCCTTCTTGCCCAAATCCGCTCACCTGTGGGATCGAAACTATCTCGCGTCGAACCGCCTTCCTTGCGAGTCGTAACCACTTGTCGGGAGCGGCAACGCTAGGCGCCTAACGCAACCCCTTGGCGCGGTCGAGCGACCACGCTGCGCGCACAAATGCCAAATGCGAGAAGGCCTGGGGGTAGTTACCGATCATGCGCGAGTTAGCGGGGTCATACTCCTCCGAGAAGAGCCCTAGGTCGCTCGCGGCGCCCGTCTGAATTTCGAGAAGTTTTTCGGCATCTGAAATCCGCCCCATGCGGGCGTAGGCATCTACCAGCCAAAATGAACACGCCAAGAACGGGTGTTCTCCCGGCGGGAGGCCATCAACTTCATGCTCTGTGCGGTATCGCAATACGAACCCATCGACGAGCAATTCAGACTCGATAGCTTCAACGGTTGCTTTAAAAATCGGATCCTGCGCATCGAGAAAGCCCATGTGCAGGGCCTGCAGCAGGGCCGCGTCAGTGTGGGTTGCCCCGTAATACTGCACGAGCGCCCCGGTCTCGGGGTGCGTTCCGCGCTTCAGGATGTCGTCGCGCACGAAGGCGCGCATCCGGCGCCAATGATCCAGGGGCCCGTCACAGTCGGGGAACTGCTCGACGGTGCGTATCGCCCGATCTAGCGCGCCCCACACCATGATTTTGGAGTGGGTGAAGTGTTGCGGTGCGCCGCGGATTTCCCAGATGCCCCGGTCGGGCAGGTGCCAATGCCGAAGTAGTCCATTGAGCAAGAAGCGCTGTAAAGACCAGGAGTCTCGATCGCCGTCCAAACCTGCCTGCCGTGCGGCGAATAGCGCCGACATGACCTCACCGAGCACGTCATTTTGAATCTGTTTAACAGCCGCGTTCCCAACTCGGACGGGACGCGAATTAGCGTACCCGGGCAGATGATCTAGGTGCCGCTCCGGAAGGTGGCGGCCCCCGTCCACTCCGTACATGATTTGCAGGTCGTCGGGATCTCCCGCTACCGCGCGCAATAGCCAAGCCCGCCAGCGCTGCGCCTCCCAGTGGTACCCGTATTCGATGAGCGCCTCGACTGTTAAGGAGGCGTCACGCAGCCAGCAGAAACGGTAATCCCAATTGCGCTCTCCACCCAGTTGTTCCGGGAGTGAAGCAGTCGCAGCAGCCACGATTCCGCCGGTTTCGTGATGCGTCAAAAGGCGCAGAACCAGTAGGGATCTGCGCACCAGGTCGTCGTGTTCACCCGTATCGGTGCTGGTTCGTACCCATTCCACCCAGCGCTCATGGGTTTTTTCGATCGCGCGCGAAATATTGACCGCTGGGGGCGCATCGGCCCACGATGGCACCCACGTCATAGCCAGTTCAACGGACTGGCCCTCCTGCAACTGGAAATGATCAACGTGCATATTTGCGGCGGACGCGTATGGGAGACGATCCCCCCGCAAAATGACGGAATCGGCGCCAGCAGTAGCGCGGATGATTTCCTTATCGGCACCGTCTTTGGAGCGATGGATCCACGGGGTTCGCTCACCATAGTCAAAACGCACCACCCACTCGTGCTCAACTGTGACCTCGCCCTCTAGCACTTCCAGGTGGCGCACACAGTCCGCCCGCCCGCTGCCCAGCGGCATCGCGTCTGTGAGCCGGGCTACACCGCGGGCCGTAGTGAAAGTGGTTTCGAGGACAAAAGTTTCGCCGATGTACCGACGCTCAATGTCGACGGCGTCTTGAACCGTGAGCAGCCAGTGGCCGTGCTGGTTAGTGCCCAGCAGGGCTGCAAAACAGGCGGGGGAGTCAAAGCGTGGCAGGCACATCCAGTCGATCGATCCCGAGCGGGAAATCAGCGCGGCGGTATTGCCGTCTCCGATCACCGCGTATTCGGATATCGGGATCGGATGTTCCTTTGCCGGGGTCGTCATGATCACCACTGTGCCTTAAAAACTCGCCAATAGTGAACCCATGCGGCAATGTCAGTGGCTCGACATACAATTATGCGCGTGAGTGAAGAACTGATCATCCAAGGCGCCCGCGAACACAATTTGAAGAATGTCTCGGTGCAACTACCGCGCAATGAGCTGATCGTGTTTACGGGCCTATCGGGCTCGGGGAAGTCCTCACTCGCCTTCGACACGATTTTTGCCGAGGGGCAGCGCCGCTACGTCGAATCGCTGTCGGCCTATGCACGCCAGTTCCTCGGCCAGATGGACAAGCCCGATGTGGACTTCATCGAGGGCCTGTCTCCAGCGGTATCCATCGATCAAAAATCGACAAGCCGCAACCCGCGGTCGACCGTGGGAACCATCACCGAGGTTTACGATTACTTACGCCTGCTTTACGCGCGTGCCGGGACGCAGCACTGCCCGGTGTGTGGGGAGTTGGTGCGGTCGCAAACGCCCCAACAAATCGTGGATCAGTTGTTGGAGCTGCCCGAGCGAACTCGCTTCCAAGTGCTGGCTCCGGTGGTGCGGGGCCGCAAGGGGGAGTACGAGGAACTTTTCCACCAGATGCAAACGATGGGCTTTTCCCGCGCGCTGGTGGACGGCGAACAGGTCTCCCTCAGCGACCCGCCCAAACTAGAGAAAAACCTCAAGCATGATATTGCCGTGATCGTGGACCGCCTCGTTGCGAAAGAAAATATTGGACGGCGCTTGACCGACTCGATTGAAACGGCTCTTAAGTTGGCCGACGGGTTGGTAGTCGCCGACTTCGTGGATGAGCCGGCCGCTTCAGAGGAGCGCCAGCGCCGTTTTTCAGAACATCGCTCGTGCCCGAATGAACACCCGCTGACTTTGGAAGAGATTGAACCGCGCACCTTCTCCTTTAACGCTCCGTACGGGGCGTGCCCAACGTGCAGCGGTATTGGCTCCAAGTTGCAGGTTGACCCGGAACTGGTGGTTCCTGATGAGAGTCTCACGCTGCGCGAGGGGGCGGTGGCGGCTTGGGGGCAGTTAGCGGAGTACTACCTGCGCATGGTCACCTCACTCGCCGAAGAGCTGGAATTCTCCCTCGACGTGCCGTGGAAAGACCTGCCGAAGGCTGCGAAGAAGGCACTACTGCACGGTAAGAACCACAAGGTTCACGTGCGGTATCGCAACCGCTGGGGCCGCGAACGCCGCTACTCGACTGGTTTCGAGGGCGCGATAGCGATGATTGAGCGCCGACACGCAGAGACTGAATCGGAAAACTCGCGGGATCGCTATGAGGGCTACATGCGCGAAGTGCCCTGTGAAACTTGCGGTGGAGCGCGTTTAAAGCCGGAGGTCTTGGCAGTGACCATCGGAGACAAGTCCATTGCGGAACTGTGTGAACTGCCTATTAGCGCCTCGAAAGCATTCTTGGACGATCTAAAACTCGGCAAGCGCGAGGAACAGATCGCCGGGCAGGTCCTCAAAGAAATTCACGCCCGGCTGGGCTTCCTGCTGGATGTCGGCCTTGACTATTTGTCACTGGCGCGCGCGGCCGGAACACTATCCGGGGGAGAGGCACAGCGCATCCGGCTTGCCACGCAAATTGGTTCGGGGCTGGTGGGCGTGCTGTACGTGTTGGATGAGCCCAGTATTGGGCTGCATCAGCGGGATAATCGCCGCCTCATCGACACCCTCTCACGCCTGCGGGACCTGGGGAACACGCTGATCGTGGTCGAGCATGATGAAGACACCATTCGGGCGGCTGACTGGATCGTAGATATTGGTCCGGGAGCCGGCGAACACGGCGGGCACATCGTTCACAGCGGTGACTTTGGCAACCTGCTGAAGAACCAGGCGTCAATAACAGGCGCCTATCTTTCCGGTCGGCGCGAGATTCCCGTGCCACCACAGCGGCGCCCGGCCGATCCGGAAAGGCAAGTCACCGTCCATGGCGCTCGGGAAAACAACCTACAAGACATCGACGTGTCTTTCCCTCTTGGCAACCTTGTCGCCATAACGGGCGTTTCTGGTTCGGGTAAGTCAACGCTGGTGAACTCGATCTTTTATAAAGTGCTCGCCAACGAGTTAAATCGGGCCCGCCAGGTGCCGGGCCGACACCGGTCCGTCAGCGGAACTGAGCACCTCGACAAGGTCGTGCACGTGGATCAAAGCCCAATCGGCCGCACCCCCCGCTCCAACCCGGCGACCTACACCGGCGTGTGGGACCACGTACGAAAGCTCTTCGCCGAGACCACAGAAGCCAAGGTGCGCGGATATAAGCCCGGCCGCTTCTCCTTCAATGTGAAGGGCGGGCGCTGCGAGGCCTGCTCCGGCGACGGCACGCTGCGCATTGAGATGAACTTCTTACCCGATGTCTATGTGCCCTGCGAGGTTTGCCACGGCGCGCGCTACAACCGCGAAACACTCGAAGTCCACTTCAAAGGCAAAAACGTTGCCGATGTTTTAAACATGCCGATCGAAGAGGCAGCAGAATTTTTCGAAGCAGTTCCGGCGATCTCCCGCCACCTGAGCACCCTGGTGGATGTGGGCCTGGGATACGTGCGGCTGGGTCAGCCCGCCCCGACGCTGTCGGGCGGAGAAGCGCAGCGGGTGAAGCTCGCCTCCGAATTACGTAAACGCTCAACCGGCCGCACCGTCTACGTACTTGATGAACCCACCACAGGTTTGCACTTTGAAGACATCCAGCGCCTGCTGGGAATGCTCCAAATTTTGGTCGACAAGGGCAACACCGTCGTAATCATTGAGCACAACCTGGACGTCATCAAGAACGCCGACTGGATCATCGACATGGGCCCCGAAGGCGGAAGCGGCGGCGGGACCGTAATTGCGCAGGGGACACCCGAAGATGTGGCACAAATCCCACAGAGTTACACCGGGCAATTTTTGGCGCCGCTTCTTGCTGATGTTCCCATCGAACAGCCCGCCTAGCCAGGAACTAAGATCTACCTATGGCTGATCCGGCTACATACCGCCCAAAACCGGGGGAGATCCCTACCGATCCGGGAGTATATCGCTTCTTCGACGAGCACGGCCGCGTGGTCTATGTGGGCAAGGCAAAGAGCCTGCGTGCCCGCCTGAGTTCTTATTTCCAAGACGTCGCGGGCCTGCATCCCCGCACCCAGCACATGGTGACAACTGCCGCCCGCGTCGAATGGACAGTGGTCGCAAACGAGGTTGAGGCGCTCACTCTTGAATACTCGTGGATTAAAGAGTTCAAGCCCCGATTTAATGTGCAATACCGGGACGATAAGTCTTATCCATATCTGGCCGTGACCATGGGGGAAGAAATCCCACGCGTCCAAGTAATGCGCGGTAAACGCAAAGCCGGAACCCGCTACTTTGGCCCCTACACGCACGCCTGGGCAATCCGGGAAACGGTTGATTTACTACTGCGCGTCTTTCCTATGCGCTCGTGTTCCGCCGGAGTTTTACGGCGCGCCCAACGCGCCGGACGCCCCTGCTTGCTCGGATAC
>Ga0209487_1002842_pt1 | contig 13835 bp, 10 predicted proteins | sample Poulit2012_FD_187524 | JGI IMG/M metagenome (GOLD analysis project Ga0209487, IMG submission 187524) | Agricultural soil microbial communities from Georgia to study Nitrogen management - Poultry litter 2012 (SPAdes) (version 2) | ecosystem: Environmental > Terrestrial > Soil > Agricultural land... | reverse complement strand
CAGGAGTACTCTACTACCAGATCGATACGGAGAATTATACAGCGACGAAGAAGATGGTGGTGATTGAATAGTAGATAGTAGATAGTGGATGGTGAATGAATCGGTTTTGGGATAGCCTCTCTTCGGAAGATATACCGGAGAGAGGCTTTTTATTTTGCTTTGAGGATGATTATTCTAATATGTTTTATGGGTGAATATTTTCAAATGAATAAAACTCCGGCGGGATTTCCACTCCTTGAAATCCATCGGTCAACCCATAGAATATGATGATCGTCAGGACAATTCCAAATACAAAAATAAGTTTAGCCTGCCTTTGAGGAGATAGTCGTGCGATATCTTTTTTCATCGCTTTGCTGTGAATGGCAGCAATGTGCCCGAAAAAAGCAATAATAGCCAGACCATAATATGGGACGAAGAAAAGATTGGCGGGATAGACATTTAATCCGCCGCGCCATAATAAAACCCGGTATCCACCTGGGCGATATACCGACCGGCCAATACAGCCCATACGTGATTCACAAGGAAGTAAGAAAGATAAAGTCCTGTCCAGATCTGTAATTGATTGAAGAAAGTAATCTTTCTTTGGCCCTTGATCCAGCCCGCAATATAGCGGACGAAAAGCGTAACTCCCGTCACCACCTGAAAGGCGACTGCGACCAATAAAAGAGTCTCTACAACAGGATTCCGATAAACGATCCTGAAGGATTCCATCACTTCCATATATCGATCCACTCCCGCAAAACCGAAGAGGTGATTGACCAAATGGAAAAACACATAAATCGCAATGATAACGCCTGATATAAAATGTAGGTTTTTGATTTTCATAATCCGTAAATTTAATTTGCTCATCATCCGGCGATTCTATAAGCTGTAGGGATATGAAACTCAACTAAAGTGGCTGATTATGCTAATCTACAATATTTTCTTCATCTATTCGAATCGTTGGAAAATGCGTAGCGATTTTATTGAATATTGGAAAATAGTCCTGCCAATGTAAAAAGAGATAACTATGTTTGAAAATGAAGAGATTATTTGAACAAGCGTGCGATCTCGTTCACTACTTCCTCTGTATTTTTCAGAGCCGTGGATGGCATCGGATTTTCTTCATCAAAAACCAGGAGGTCTTCCTTGTTCAGGATCGTGACAAAAGATTCATCTGCCGTCTCGTCAAAGGGAATCCGGTGAGTGGACAGCTCCAGATGATGCGCAAAAAATGTATACATCGGAGCTCTTTTGTTATAACCATAATCATGTTTTTCGGCAGGCAGATGTACGTTGGTTACTTTATGTTCTGCATCGTAAAGAGCATACACGCGCTGTAAATAAGGATATTCAATCAATGGCGTGTTGCGGGTCCAGTCATCCCCATTGGAGATGATGAGCAATGGTTTGGGGGCGGTCAGGGCCGTGATTTCGACGTTGTTTGTTTGATGGTGTTCGCTCCGGTGGATGGGAAGGCCGCTTTCACATACACAACCTCCAAAAAAATGGGCGGAAACCATAACGACGGGTGCGGAAGCTGCGATCCGATCATCCAGAGCTGTCAGCAAAAATGTCTGTGTGCCTCCGCCGGAAGCTCCTGTCATACCGATGCGATCCGGATCTACATCTTCTCTTGAAATAAGATAGTCAAGTACCCGGCGGCTGTTCCAGGTTTGAAGGATCAGCGCGTCATCGATCCGGTGTTCTACCTGTATCGATTCACCGTAACCGATCATATCGTATACAAAAACGATGGCTCCCATTCGTGCGAGGACAGCAGCCCGTTTTTGGACTTCTTCCATGAATCTGCGATCGTCCCAGTGCCCATGAGGACTCAGGATGGCCGGAATTTTTCCGGAATATTCATCCGGGCGATAAAGATTTCCGGTGATATAGAATCCGGGGAAGCTTTCTATTGCTATGTTTTCTACCTGATAACCATCCATTTGTTTTGTACCTCGGATGATCGGCTGAAAAGGGTATTGTTCTTGCGGCCAGGTGTCCATGCTCAGTCCGGTTTGGATTCCCTGCCGTATGGTCTCTGTTCGTTGTTCCCATTCTTCCCGGTTGTTCCATAGGGAAGCCATTTTTTTCATTTGAAGATTACCCTCGTCCTCGGTCCAGTAGTTACCCTGACACAAGAACGGCGACTGGCTATGAACAGATTCAGGCATGAGAGACAACCAGAGTGAAAAAATCAGGGGAATATATCGCCCCGATTTCATGTGATGTATTTAAAAAGACCAAAAAAGATGGCCAACCATACGAGACCTTTGATCAGAAAAAACAAGAATGCACCGATTCCCATTTTTTTCACCCAACCCCATCGGTTCGATTTTGGTGTATTTGTTGTTTCGTTTTGCATTGTATTATCCATTATCTGTGGATTAAGAATACAACGAAAGTACGAAAAAGTTTTGTTATTTGATCAGGGTTACATCGGATACCCGCCGGATTACCTGCCCGTCGATATATTCTACCTTGACCACTGCTACATATACATCAAGAGAGGCTGGAGAACCCTGATAGGTTCCATCCCATCCCACAATCTGTGCTTCTTCAGGTCGGATGTCTTTTTTCTCCCAGACCAGGGTTCCGTACCGGTCAAAAATCTGGAACGACTGAATCGAACGAACGGAAGGTCCCGGATACAGCGTAAACAGATCATTGTACCCGTCTCCATTGGGTGAAAAGGCGTTGGGAATTCCAATGTCTCTTTTCTTTCGCACCATTACAAAAATTTCGCCGCTGCCCACGCATCCATCCGAGTCGACTACTTCGAGGGATACAATTACATTGTCCACCGCTGTGAAAATCAATGTTTCATCGGTAGCGAGGGAGTCGGCGCCAGAAGGCATCCAGATGTAGTCTTCGATGGGATTGACAGCATGGATCCGGGCGGTGATTTCTACATCCTGTCCCAGAGAAGCATCGATCGTGTCGGGCTGCTGGAAGAGAACTTCGATCGCAGGCGGTTCATTGACCGTGATCGATTTTTGTTCCATACATCCATTTTCATCATATACCACCACTTCGTGTGGTCCGGCCAGAATCGGGGTTTCTTCACCCAGAGGAACAGGAACACCTCCATCTACAGAATACTGGAACATCGATCCGGTTCCACCTGAGGCGGAAGTAATGGTAAACGGTGTGGTATATCCATGACATTCAGGATCTGCGATCGGTGGAATGGAAAAGTCGATGGCATCCGGTCCGACCATGGTGTATTCAAAATAATCAGTGGAACAGCCCAACGAATCACTAACACGGATTTCATAACGACCCGCTTTGACACTATCGATGAAATTGTCTTCGGTCCGGCCCGACCCTCCGGGGAAACGATATCGTACCTGATAAGATCCTTCATTGCCACCGGTGATATCCAAATGAATTACACCATCTTCCTCTCCCGCGCAACTGGGCGGGATTACCGCGGATTCGTCCACTGATGCTTGAAGAAGATCCGGTTCGTCAATAGTGAAGTCAATATCAATGGTTGGACATGGGGCAGATGGAGAAGGATCTCTTATTAAGACTTTGTATTCTCCTGGTGAAAGATTACGGAAGTCACCAATTATTTGTTCCTCTGTTGGATCCTCTCCATTTTGGAACAACTGATAAGTATAATTGGCACTTATATCTGCCTCGATTTCGATTCTTCCATTGTCTTCTCCAAAGCATGTGACATGAGTAATCTCTGGAGTTACTTTGATGGCGTCTTTAAATACTAATGAAAAACTTGTATCTACTGCTAAACAATCGTCTTTATATATTTTTAGATTATGAATTTCCTCATCAAAAACGTCAAACGTATTAGCTCGGGAGCCAGAAGTTTTTGGTCCATCATCCCATGAAAATTCGACTTCAGGTAAAGGTGTATTTAACTCAACAATGACCATAGCGTTCATCTCACATGCATCTATAGTGGCTTCAGTGAATTCGGTGATTTTAACTTCATCAATAGCCGAAGGTACATATATCGAGTCCACAATCGGAGCGCAATCTTCATCCTCCGGCATGATGGTGAATCGGTAGTATCCCGGTTCATCTACGACGATCAGTTCATCGGTTTCTCCTGTTTCCCATTCGATGGATCGATAGCTTTCCCGGATCGTGACACCGACCCTTACCGGTTGAGGATCGTGACAATCAATGGTGTCAGTATGTCTGTCAAAAACTATTCCGTCACCGATTGTATAGCTTTTGATCTCAGAGCAGCCCGTGTTTGTATCGGTGACAGTCACTGTATATTCACCCGGATCCAGGTCGCTCAGGTCGGAAGTAGTAGCACCGTGATCCCATTCGAAAGTATAGTCTCCATCTGCCGGTGAAATCTCGAGGCTGATGGATCCCAATTCTCCGGGTTGACATCCGCCCGACTGAATGGTTTCTGTAATGGTGATCGGTTCTTCGTTATTGTCTTCGATCGTAAAGTCAAACCTTACATTTGCGCATGCTCCTTTTATGATCCAGTAATAATCGCCTGCTTCCAGGCCCCGAGCTTGTAATTCTGTTTTTTGAGTACTAATTACATTGTGTATTTGATCTCCATTTGATTTATATAATGCTTTGGATATATCATTCGCATTACCTGTTGTATTGATTTCAGCAAAATAACTTCCCAATGAACTTGTTCCCGTTCCACATGCAATATGAATGATTCTTTCAGACCCCTCCACGATTTCGATCGTTTCACCTCCTTCTATTTCTGCTTCGATGGTGAAGTCGAAGACACAATTATTATCGTCGAAAATGCGAACGGAGGTTTCGGTTCTATAGAGATCGATTGTAAACGGATTCTCTGAAATTGTACGAGTAATTCCCTCTGCTGTATATTGATAATTGCCTGAACCTCCTTCGATGGTGATGGAAGCTTCTCCCGTTCCACCTCCACAAGGGATCATTTGAGTGACTGCATAAGCTGCCTGAATTCCGTTGTTGTCTATGTGTTTTCTGTCGTCAAGGATCGTACAATTATTTTTATCCTTCACCTTGATCCGGACTTCTCCTTCCCGGATGTTCTTGAGGGTATCAATATTGTATGAAGTTTGTTCATTGTGCGTCCATTCTATCTTGTAGGAATGGTCAGCCGGAAGGTTGGTGATATAAGCTCGTCCATTCGGATCGGCGTCGGAACAAGAATTGTCCATTACCTCCAGCGTCAGCGCAGGTGGATCTTCTATTTCGATCGATTTTTGGGATTCTGCACCCTCCGAATCTGTGATGACCAGTGTATAAGAGCCGGCCGCGATATTTGCATTAATGGTGAATTCAGGTGTGGAAACATTGTCGCTTTCGATGGTGTTGCCGGAAGCGTCTCTTAAGGTATACTCATAAGGACCTTTTCCGCCAAAGATGTGAGCCGACAAAACGCCCTCACAAACTGACCAGCGGAAATCCATGTCTGATCCCGAAACAATGGTGACAGTTCCATTTTTGAGTTGAATCTGCTGTTGCTTTGGTTCCATGGTACCGAATTCTACTACCATTTTACTACCATCGAAATAGACGGGAGTCTGTTCACCGATTTCTCCAATCGCTGTGAAACAGACTTCCAAAAGTGTATCACCTTCATCGATATCAAAGCCTTCTCCTTCTATATCAAAGTCGACCCACATGATCGTAAAATATCCTTCGTCCGTATGATCTAAGTTTTCTCCTATGCCCATCCCTCCGATAGCGGAATGAATGTTTTCTAAACCATTGAATTCAAGAACGCTGGGATCCCAACGGTAAGTGAAAGTAATAATTCCGAGATTGTTCGTGTTTTCGACTGTAATTGGTAAGCAAAGTTCTTCTCCTTTTGCGACAGAACGATCCGGGATATTCGCTTTGACCGGATCCCCTCCGATGAAGTTGACCACCGAGCTTTGGGTGCAACCACCGTCCACATCCGTGATCGTGAGCCGATAGTTGTCTTCTGTCCGGTTGATCGAATAATGAAACTGTCCATCATCTTCATTTAAGTCAACCTTTGTATCATTGAATATATTAGTCAGACTTACATCATAGTCGCTTCCCGATCCACCTGAAACCGTGATCGTTCCTTCTGTGGAGCTGGTGTGATTGATCTCATAGGTGAGCGGCGCCAGATACTCGATCGAAAAAGCGCTTCCACTGTTGATGTGGATGCACGCATCGCCGTTTTCGAAATACTCGGTGGGATCTTCTGGTTCCCTGTTGTGAATGGTGAACGGTGCAAACCACAATTTTGTCGGGGCCGTCTGATTGGTTGCCTCTAAAAAACTCCCATTATTGATCACCGTCACATTTCCATATTCATCTGCACGCACAAAAATAAGACTACCGTCAACTTCTATGATACCAGGTAAATCAGCAAGCTGGGAAGGAGTGAGAACTCCCGTTTCATCCGGCTCGGAAGTAAATGCGGCATACCAAATCCCGGCTGGTGTTGATGGATCCGGGTCACCTGATAAGTTTTCATCGCCATTGTGTTTTACAAACACAGCCTCATTGGCGCAAAGCGTGACTTCAGTAGGAGAAGCCATTTCCCCTCCCGTGTATCCGTAGAGACCCGCACTTCCCGCGTCCATATCCGGACAGGCCCGGGTAGAAACCATCGGTTTTTTTGGGATGGGAATGAGGACCGGATCTTGTCCGTAGGTTACAAAAGTGGCTAACAATAAAATGAATACCAGGAGTTTATGTATCTTCATTTGTTTTGATGTCAAATATGAAATGTGCAAATATAGGCCAAATGTGTGTCAAAAGCTATGTAAAAAACGGAAGTAGTTCATCTTTAGTACAACAAAATGGAAATTTAAGATCTGACGACTCTTTATATATGTTTATTTGGAAGAGGGGTGATTTTATGTTTGATTATCAGATGTGTATGCATTATGTATTTGGTGAAGATGTCGTTTGAATAAAAGAAAGTTGATTCGGATCTTTCATTTGATTCGACTAAAAATAGAAATGTGTGAATGAAATTTTTTACCTTGCACCCTTATTTGGTTAAAGAAATAATAAGGAACATATGGCATCGATAAAAGCGGCAATCACCGGAGTAGGAGGATATGTGCCGGAGACGAGGCTGACCAATGCAGATCTTGAAAAGATGGTCGATACGACCGATGAATGGATCACCACTCGGACCGGAATCAAAGAAAGACGGATACTGAAAGAGCCGGGTAAGGCTTCTTCATTTATGGGCGTGAAAGCAGCTGAGAACTTATTGGAGAAAACAGGTGTCAATCCAGCTGAGATCGATGTGGTGATCTGTGCAACAGTGACGCCTGACATGACTTTTCCAGATACGGCAAATACGATTGCTACCGAAATAGGAGCAGACAACGCGTTTGGATTTGATCTGGCGGCAGCATGTTCCGGATTTTTGTTTGCACTGACGACGGGGACCCGCATGATCGAATCCGGTGCCTACAAAAAGGTTCTTGTGATCGGGGTGGATAAAATGTCTTCCATCGTGGATTATACCGATCGTACGACCTGTATTCTATTTGGTGACGGAGCGGGATGTGTTCTTCTGGAGCCGAGTGACAATGAAGAAGGATTTGTCGATGCGGTATTGGGCGGGGACGGATCCGGATCTAAGTATCTGATGATGAAAGCAGGGGGATCATTGTATCCGCCTACTCATGAGACGGTGACCAATCGGGAGCATTTCATATATCAGGATGGCAGGCCTGTATTCAAAGCGGCTGTGCAGGGGATGCGGGATGCTACTCTCAAGGTGCTGGAAAGAAACAAGGTAGATGCGGATGATCTGGACTGGATCGTACCCCATCAGGCCAATCGGCGAATTATTTATTCGCTGGCTGATTTTCTGGAAATACCAAAGGAAAAGGTGATGGTGAATATTGATCGGTATGGAAATACAACTGCCGCCACGATTCCTTTATGTTTGTGGGATTATGAAAGAAAACTCAAAAAAGGAGACCGGATGATCATGACCGCTTTCGGGGGTGGATTTACGTGGGGAACCGTTTATCTGACCTGGGCGTATGATACAGAATAAAGGAACTGGAGAGAGAATGACTTGCCCGCCGAATAAATCTTTGAGCGGGTTAATCAGGGTCTTCTCAAATTAAATAGTAATTTTGTACTTTAAAATGAAAGAGATTTACAATGGCTAATACTTCAGACATCAGAAAAGGTCTTTGTATCAATTTTAATAATGACCTTTATCAGATCGTTGATTTTTTACATGTAAAGCCCGGAAAAGGGAATGCCTATGTCCGGACTACCCTCAAAAGTATTACAACCGGAAGAACTCTGGATCATACTTTTCCTGCGGGACATGCGATCGATCCGGTTCGGGTCGAGCGAAGAGTGTTTCAGTATCTTTATGATGATGAATTTGCTTTTCATTTCATGAACAATGAGACTTATGATCAGGTGGCTGTGAACAAGGAAATGGTTGATTATCCTCAGTTTATGAAGGAGGGGATGAATGTGGATATTTTATTTCATGCCGAGGAAGAACGTCCGCTTTTGGTAGAGATGCCCCAGCGTGTTGACCTGGAGATTACTTATACCGAGCCGGGCGTGCGTGGTGATACAGCGACCAATGCACAGAAGCCGGCGACCGTAGAGACGGGGGCTGAGATTCGTGTGCCGCTGTTTATCAATCAGGGCGATGTGGTGAGGATAGAGACAGAGACGGGTAACTATCTTGAAAGAGTAAAAAATTGAAATATGAATTATAAAGAAATAACCGAATTGCTCAAACTGATCAGCGATTCGCATCTGTCTGAATTTCGGATCAAGGATGGCGATTTCGAACTGTCTATCAAAACAGACAAATATCACCAAAAATCTCCGGACGGTCAGCAATATGTACAGGTTCCGATCCCGGCCGGCGCTGCAGGTCCTGCCACGCCAGCTGCATCTGTAGAGGGGAGTGCTCCGGCTGAGAGTGCTGCTGCACCTGCTGCAAAAGAAGAGGACCAAAAAGAATATTTGGAGATAAAATCACCCATGGTGGGTACTTTTTATAGAGCTCCTTCTCCGGACAAACCACCTTTTGTAAAGATTGGTGAGGTGATCGATAAAGGTGATGTGGTCTGTATTGTCGAAGCAATGAAGCTTTTCAATGAGATCGAATCTGAGATTAGTGGTAAGATCGTGAAGGTATTGGTAGACGATGCCGCACCGGTGGAGTACGATCAGACTTTATTTTTGGTGGAGCCGGATGCATGACGCCGGATTGATGATTGAATCAACCGGATGTATACCGGAATCTCTCCTTTTAAAATGAATAATTTCCGATATGTTCAATAAAATATTAATTGCCAACCGGGGTGAGATTGCATTGCGGGTGATCCGGACATGTAAAGAAATGGGAATCAAGACGGTAGCGGTCTACTCAACGGCGGACAAGGACAGTCTCCATGTGCGGTTCGCGGATGAGGCCGTGTGTATAGGACCGCCCCAGAGCCATCTTTCATATCTGAATATTCCGAAGATCATGGCTGCTGTCGAGATCACCAATGCCGATGCGGTTCATCCGGGATATGGTTTTTTAGCTGAAAATGCGGATTTTGCGGAAATATGTACAGAATATGGAATCAAATTTATCGGTCCCACTGCTGAGCAAATGCGCCTGATGGGAGACAAGGTGACTGCCAAAGAAACGATGATCAAGGCAAAGGTGCCGTGCATACCAGGATCGGATGGTCTGGTGGAAAGTGTGGAGGAAGGACTGGAGATCGCGGAAAAGATAAAATATCCGGTCATCATCAAAGCTACAGCTGGTGGTGGTGGAAGAGGAATGCGTATCGTGAGAAGCAAGGAAGATTTTGAGGATCACTGGAACAATGCGCGTAAAGAAGCGGAGGCTGCTTTCGGGAATGACGGACTGTATATCGAAAAGTTTATAGAGGAACCGCGCCATATCGAAATCCAGGTGATCGGTGATCAATTTGGCAAGGTGGCCCACTTGAGTGAAAGGGATTGTTCGATCCAGAGAAGACACCAAAAACTGGTGGAAGAAAGCCCGAGTCCTTTTATCACTTCGAGATTAAGAGATAAAATGGGAAAAGCGGCGATCAAGGCTGCCAAAGCGATCGATTATGAAGGGGTGGGGACGGTAGAGTTTTTGGTTGATAAGAACAGGGATTTTTACTTCATGGAAATGAATACTCGGATTCAGGTAGAACATACTGTGACCGAGGAAGTGATCGATCATGATCTGATCAAAGAACAGATCAAAGTAGCAGCGGGGGAGAAGATCAGCGGGAAAAATTTTATCCCCGAAATGCATGCGATCGAATGTAGAATCAATGCAGAAGATCCTTTCCGAAAATTCAGACCATCACCCGGGAAAATTACCGCTTTTCATAGCCCGAAGGGACAGGGCGTCCGGGTGGATACCCACGTCTATGCGGGGTATGTGATACCTCCTTACTACGATTCTTTGATCGCAAAACTGATATGTAAAGCACAGACCCGGGAAGAGTGTATCCGGAAAATGCAGCGGGCTCTTGATGAATTTATTGTAGAAGGTATTGAGACGACCATTCCCTTCCATATTCAGTTGATGGCGGATCCTAAATTTCAAAGCGGAGACTTTGATACCGGATTTATGGATCACTTCGAATTGAAAAAGGAGGAGGATTTGGAAGAATGATTTTATAATCAGAGGTGAATATTGAAAAAGACTCAAACATCAATCCGTGAGTTAATATTACCGTACAAATGGTTTTTTGTTGGTAATATCCTGTCCAATGTTCTGGTTGCTGTTTTCACCCTGGTCAGTATCCCGATCTTAAAACCGTTTTTTGATGTTCTTTTTGATCAGGTAGCCGCGCCGGAACAGACGATTGATCCGGATGATCTGGGGTATGGCAATATGATGGATTATATCAATTCCCAGTTGTACCATTTCGTTGAAGATCAGGGGCGGGCGCAGGCCTTGCTATGGGTTTGCTTGTTTATCGTAGCCTCATTTTTACTCAAAAACATCTTCCGGTATCTTTCTCTCGTTTGTATGGCATTTATGAGAACGGGAGTCGTCCGTGATCTTCGAGATCGTATATTTTATCATCTTTTGCAAAAACCTCTTGGATTTTATAAGGAGGAACGGAAAGGAAATCTGTTGACGATCATGAGCAGTGATGTGATGGAGTTTGAGTCGAGTGTTCTATCGGTGCTGGAGATCATCATCCGTTCGCCCCTGATCGTGATCGGTAGTCTGGGATATATGTTGTATGTTAGTCCTACACTGACTTTATATGTTCTTTTGCTGATGATTTTTACCGCGGTGGTGATCGGTGGAATGAGCCGGCGCCTCAAGCGGCAATCCCGATCGGCGCAAGATCTGGTGGGGTCTGCACTTTCGGTGACGGAGGAAGCGGTGTACGGGATCAAGACGATTCGGGCTTTTCATGCTCAGGATTATGTGCGTCATTTGTTTTCTGTATTCAATGAAGGATTTCGGCAGCTAAATAATAAAATATTGTTCCGTCGTGATCTCGCATCCCCGATGTCGGAGTTTTTAGGAGTGTCGGTCGTGACTTTACTTTTGTGGTTGGGTAGTACGCAGGTTTTTTCCGGCGTATTGGAGGCGAGTACCTTTCTGACGTTTATTTATGCCTTTTATAATATCATTGAACCGGCGAAATCATTTTCAACCGCCTATTATAATTATCAAAAAGGAATGGGGGCATTTTCCAGGATTCAGGGATTGCTGGAGTCGGAGGAAGAAGACCAGTTGAGCAGTGGAAAAGAAAAGCTCGATCAGCTGGAAGAGGGAATCAAACTCCAGGAAATATCCTACCGGTATCCGGGCGAGAATGAAGATGTTTTGAAAAATATAGATTTGTATATCCCTGCTGGTCAGCGACTTGCTATCGTGGGTGCTTCGGGGTCGGGGAAGACTACTTTAGTTGATCTCATATGCCGGTTTCAAAAACCGGTTTCAGGAAATATATATTTCGATCAGTTGGATATCCGGGATATTTCGGAATCTTCTTTCCGTACTTTGATCAGTATTGTGTCGCAGGAGCCTGTTTTGTTTCATGATTCGATTCGCAATAATATTTGTCTCTCCGATCAAAATCAGGACGAAGAACGGATCATTGAAGCTTGTAAAAAAGCGAATGTCTGGGATTTTGTAAAAGACCTGGATCAGGGACTCGATACCGTGATTGGAGAAGCGGGAAGTAAGTTGAGTGGTGGGCAAAGACAGCGGATCGTATTGGCGCGTGCTCTGTATTTTGATACTCCGATCCTGATCCTGGACGAAGCGACCAGCGCTCTGGATAGTCAGTCAGAGGATATTGTTCAGCGGGCGATCGAAAAGCTGGGAGAAGATAAAACAATTATTATTATTGCTCATCGTTTACAGACCATCCGGAATGTAGATAAGATTCTCGTGTTGGATAACGGTCAAATCGTGGAGGCAGGGAAACATGATGAGCTGATGGCCACCCGGGGAATATATAGCCGATTTGTTGAACTACAGAGTTTTTAGAGATTGATGCACCTTTATAAGACCAAATGGATTGTGCTGCTGCTGATCTTGGCTTCTTTTAAAAAAGGAATCGGGCAAGAGGGGTATTTTCCACCGGTGGGCGATACGATGTACTTTTTGGTGGATCGGATGCCCGAAAACGTATCTGTAAATGATCGTGGGTCCCATGCACGATGGGATATCAGCATGGCCAAAGCTCCTTTCCTGAGGCCGGTGGTGGCTGTGAACCCCGCGGAGGTAACAGGTGTAGATCATTTCCCAGAGACCAATTATGCGATCAAATCGCATGATCAGACGATTCAGTTTTACCGGAAGGAAGGAAGAGAACTTTATCTGTTGGGTCAGTTCGGATTTTATGTCAATGATCAGTTTGTTCCGGTCGTCGTAGAGTATGATATTCCTCTTTTGATCAATGATCCTGATGCGAGCCGACAACAAAAATGGGAGTACACGAGCCGGGCAGAAATTGTTTTTCCTACATCGATGCTTCATCCGGAGTTCAAAAGTCTTCTGCCGGTCGCAGCGGATAGTGCGCGGATTCAGATGACAGTCAATCGGGTGACCCGACTGGATGCTTTTGGGGAGTTAAAATATCAAATTATTTTTGATCACGCGGACCGGTATTTTACCATCGAAAAAAGTGAATATAAATTCCAGCTTCGAGTGGGGAACAAACCCTGGCAGGATTTTACCCGATATGTGGATCTTGAGAAATTATTTGGCCCCGGAGAAAGGCATTTCTATGACTTTAAAGGTGAAAAATCGGGGATATCAGTAGCTCATGTGGAAGTAGATCCGGCTACCAGACAGGCCATGAGTGTCGAGTATTGGGTTCGTTCATATCTGGATCGGTTCCAGAGAGCAAAAGATGTGACTGCAGCCGATATATTTGCATTCCCCAATCCCGCTATTGGATTCGTGAATATTGAATTGAATAACTTGAAGCCCGGAAATTATAAAGTGGTTTTGTACAATTTCTTAGCTCAGGAAGTTTATAAGATGCCGGTTGAGGTTATTTCCAACAGAACGATTCAAATCGATGTGTCTGAATTTGAAAAAGGCCCCTATCTCTATGGTCTGGTTGATTCGTATGGACGAAGAATTATGACAAAACGGTTGACGATTCTTCAACCATAAATTTTTTTAATCATAAAAAATATGTAATTTTGCATTTCCTTCTTCGAAGGGAGAGGAAAATATAAAATATTAGGCCGTATAGTTGAATTGGATAGTCGGGGCCTGTGCCCGCCTTTGGCGGGTCTGAGGGAACTGTTCGGAAATAAAAGAATAATATAAATGGCCGCGTAGTTCAATTGGATAGAATATCAGATTTCGGCTCTGAGGGTTGGGGGTTCGAATCCTCCCGCGGTCACCAAGGGGATAAGTGAATAAAACTTAT
>Ga0209487_1002840_pt1 | contig 13841 bp, 12 predicted proteins | sample Poulit2012_FD_187524 | JGI IMG/M metagenome (GOLD analysis project Ga0209487, IMG submission 187524) | Agricultural soil microbial communities from Georgia to study Nitrogen management - Poultry litter 2012 (SPAdes) (version 2) | ecosystem: Environmental > Terrestrial > Soil > Agricultural land... | reverse complement strand
CTAGCCTATTTGTGACGATAGTAACTGTTCTTCTCCCCCTGTAATCCTGTCCTCCTGTCTCTACCTTTCGACCCTGTCCTCCTGTCCCTCTCCCCCCACCCCCTGCAATCCTGTCCTCCTGTCCAGCCTCCCAACCCTGTCCTCCTGTCTACTGCCCGATGAGGCGAATCAACCCCTCCTGCGCCACCGATGCCACGAGAGTCCCATCCCGCGAGAATATGTTCCCGCGCGCGAATCCCCGAGCCCCATACGCTGCCGGGCTTTCCATAGCGTGTAGTAGCCACTCATCGACGCGGAAGGGGCGGTGGAACCAGATCGCGTGATCGAGTGTCGCCGCCTGCATCCCCGGTGTCCTGATCGAGTACCCATGCGGTGCGAGGGCCGTTGCGAGGATCCCGTAGTCGGAGGCATAGGCTAGGACCGCTTGGTGCGCGGTGATATCATCGGAGAGTTCACCGATCGCGCGGAGCCACATATATCGTGCTGGTGGTCGTGGCTCGGGCTCAAAGGGGTCGAGGGGGTCTACTGGTCGCCAATCGATCGGTCGGTCCTGCAGTAAGACCTGTCGTAGCTCGATCGGGACCCTATCCTCCATCGCGCGGAAGAGGTCCAGCTCGTTCTCGAGTTCCTCTGGCTCAGGCACGACCGGTGCCCGTGCCTGGTGCTCGAGCCCTTCCTCGAACTTGTGGAAGGATGCTGACATATTGAAGATCGCGCGCCCATGTTGGATCGCGGTCACCCTCCTCGTCGTAAAGCTCCTCCCATCCCTCAGTCTATCGACGAAGTAGACGACGGGGGCGTTGAGATCGCCCGGCAGGATGAAATAGCCGTGCATCGAGTGTGCGAAGCGGTCCTCTTCGACCGTTCTCTTCGCTGCAACGAGTGCCTGGGCAAGGACCTGACCTCCGAAGATCCGGCCTGTCCCTATATCTCGATTCCTGCCCCGATAGATATTGACCTCGAGTGTCTCGAGGTCGAAGAGGTGCAATAGATCTTCTATCCCGTAACCCATGATCTCAGCCTATCGATCGGATTTGGAGGATCGACGTCATCCAACCATTCGCGAGAGCATCTGGAGGCGCCGACCCTGAGTCATCTCAGATTGCAGAGTGAATCTATCGGCAGATGAGCGATCGACAAGACCGAGGATACATGGGCTAGGTAGGAGGCGAGTGATGCTGGTGCCAAGCTAGTGCGCGTAAGGAAGGTACGCTACGGGGTGGGTGGCCCAGCACCACTCGACTATCTACTCTCGACTCAATCAGCGAGTTCGTGGTCCCCCCTGACGACGACGACCCGGAGGATCAGGTCATCATCTACCTCGATACTCCCCCTCAGACCCTCGTCATCGACCTTGAGACGGAGACCATCGAGGATGGTTTCGGCCTCGGGCGCGATCTCGATCAGGTACCCATCGATCTCCCAGCTCCCGGCAAGGTCGACCTCGAGATCCTCCTCCTCCTCCCACTCTGGGATGAAGAGGCGGCCATCCAACTCGCCGTCAGCACCGAGCACGATCTCGAGCTCAGCGCCCGCCTCGAGGAGATCGGTCGTCTCATCCTCGCCTGTGATCAGCTCGATAGTACCACTCTCACCCGCTGCGATATAGGTCCCGATGACCTCCTCCTCTACGATCGGGTCGGGGGTCGGCTCTACCGGGTCGTCATCACTGCAAGCCGCAGCGATGAAGGCGAGTGCGAGTGGGAGGGCCATAGAACCCAGCCGAAAACGTCTCATCATGAAAAACTCCTTCTCTCTCATGCTACTGAGGTCATACCAGGCTACTCTCCCTGCCTGGATCCACCTCGATAACGAGTCAGGTGACAGGATTGTGACACCAGGATCGGAAGTGGGGATTGCGTACCATCATCGGAACCGCATCTTACCGATACCTGGACCGGACGCCACCCTCGTCACCTCCCACCACGATGGGTGGGTCGCCTGAGTCACCGGAGTATCGAGGAGGGTCGATGGGATTACGCTTTCGTCGTTGGGTCAGGTTGGCTCATGGACTCGAGCCCGACCTGAGTGCGAGTGGACCAGGGCTGACCCTCGAAGGGGGACCACCCCCACCAGATCTGGGGACCGGGATCAGGCTCGACCTCGAACCAGATGGGAGGATCACCCTTTACGACGAGGCGGGCCTACCCCTCAGCCAGCTAGAGACGACGAGGGTGCGCCGCGAGTATGGCGCGGCGCTCAGAGAGTGGCTCGCCCTCCTCTGCGAGAGATGGAATAGGGAGAACAACGAGATCGTAAACCCTCACCACTCGACCCCCGATCCCGCGTCCAAGCTCGAACTCGCACTTCAGCCCTTCGATGAGCCACCGCCGGACCCCTACATCCCACCAGAGCCGACCCTCCTCGACCTGTCATGGCCACCTCAACGGAAGAGGTATGAGGAGGAGGTCGCCACTGGTAAACGAGCCTACGAAGAAGAGCTCTGGCGCTGGCGCCGTCGTCGCTCAGAACATGAAGCTCGGGAGGAACAACGTAGGCGCGACCTGGAGATCGGGAGGTACGGCGATCGGGTGATCATGGAGTCCTTCCTCGTAAAGCACCTCGAGGGCCTCGATTGGCCAGTCGAGACGAACCTTGCCTTCGAGATCTCACTCGATACGACTACGCTCTTCCTCGACCTCTCTGCACCAGGCCTCGACCTGGTCCCTGCCCGGCAGGCGAGTCCAGCCCGACGCGGACTCCGGGTCCTATACTCCGAGCTCTCCGAGGCCCAGGTCAGACGGCGATATGCGACCTATCTGCATGGACTCCTATTTCGACTAGTCGGAGAGACCTTCATCGCACTCCCCGGAGTAGAAAAGATCACCGCCTCGGTACTCCTCGATCGGCCCGCTGAGATCGCGCCAGGGGTGACAATAGGATCTGACCCCGTATTCCTCGTCAGTGCACAGGTCGAACGGGAGGGTTGGATGCGCATCGATTTCGACCATCTGGAAGAGCTCGATCTGGTCGCGGTCTTCCAGCGCTTCGAATTACGTCGTAAATTGACGAAGCATGGGGTATTCACCCCGATCGAACCCTTTGGCCCAGTCGAGATCGGGGGACTCTTCGATCCGCGAGCACTCCTCCCGCGCTGAGATGATCGAAGATGCAGTGGTCGATAGGACGAAGGATCGGTAGAGGATGGAGATAGATATCATAGGCGCACCACTCGACTTCGGTGCAGGACGACGTGGTGTCGATATGGGACCGAGCGCGATCAGGTACGCCGGCCTGAAGAGGGGACTCGAGGCTCTAGGACACGATGTTCGTGACCTCGGGAATGTCTCGGTACCACTCGGCGAGAACTGCCCGCCAGGCGATCCGAAGCTCAAGTATCTCGACCCGATCATCGAGGTCGAACACCAACTCGTCGAGGTGGTCAGCTCTACCGTCGAGGAGGGTAGGATACCCCTCGTCCTCGGTGGCGACCATAGCCTCGCCTTGGGCTCGGTGATCGGGGCGACAAAGGACGGTCGCAAACTCGGGCTGATCTGGCTCGATACCCATGGCGACTTCAATACCGATCAGACGACGCCCTCGGGTAATATCCATGGAATGCCGCTCGCTGCACTCCTCGGTTATGGTAACGAGAGACTCGTCACCCTCGATGGCCTCGTTGGATCCGAGCCGAAGATCGATCCGGCGAATGTCGTCGTGATCGGAGCCCGGAACCTCGACCCAGAGGAGAGAGCCCTGATGCGAGAGGCAGGGATAGTCGTCTTCTCGATGCCGATGATCGACCGGTTCGGGATCGGGGCGGTGATGGAGAGAGCGGTGGAGATCGCCTCGGAGGGGACCGCTGGTATCTACGTCAGCTTCGATCTAGACGTCGTCGATCCGACCGATGCGCCTGGTGTCGGGACCGCTGTGCCTGGTGGTCTCGATATCAGAGAGGCGCACCTCACCCTAGAATACCTCGCCTCGACAGGGCTCCTAGCTGGCCTCGATCTCGTCGAGGTCAATCCGATCCTCGATCGTGCGAATATGACCGCCGAGCTCGCGGTAGAACTCGCCCTCTCCGCCTTCGGTAAGCAGATCTGGTACGAGGAAGGCCTCGATCTCGAGGAGATCGGCCGAAGGTGATGATTGCTGTTCCCCTGCGCGCACGTTAACTTTGTGGCTCACGAAATCTGATACGGAGGCGAGCGACGTGCGCTCTATATTCGGACTCTTCGGTAGATCACCGTTCGGACCGCTCTCGCAGCACACCGAGCGAGTCCACGATACCGTCGTCCTGATCCGGCCTCTCCTCGAGGCCTTCATGGATGGCGATTGGGAGAGGACCGAAGAGGTATATGCAAAGATCCGCGAGTTGGAACACCGTGCGGATCTGATCAAGAACGATATCCGGGACCACCTCCCGAAATCTCTCTTCATGCCGGTCGACCGCGGGGATATCCTGCAGTTCCTCCGAGTCCAGGACCGGATAGCCGATGCCGCCGAGGATATCGGCGTGCTCCTCACCATGCGGAAGACCCCGACACCCGCCCCGATGCGAGAGGGGATCCTCGTCCTCGTCGATAGTGTGATCGCGACGAGTGAAGCCTGGTTCCGAGCGGCAAAGGAGTTGCCCGCCCTCGAGGAGGCATCCTTCACAGGGCCCGAGGTCGAAAAAATGCTCGAGCAGATCAATGATGTCCGTGAACTCGAGCGGATAGCCGACCGCCATCAGGCGATCATCACCAAACAACTATTCGAGTATGAGGAAGAGATAGGGCCTCTCTCCATCATGCTCTGGATGAATATCTTCCGGGTGCTCGGCCTCGTGGCGAACCATGCCGAGAGTACCGCGGACCTACTGCGTCTGATGCTAGCGAAGAGATGAGCCTGGCAACCATCATCCTCGGGGTGGCGGTGCTGGGTGGGTTGTACATGGCGTGGACGATCGGCGCAAATGACGTCGCCAACGCCATGGGCACCTCTGTGGGCTCCGGTGCGCTCACACTCGTCGCTGCCATCATTATCGCAGGCGTCCTCGAGTTCGCGGGCGCTGTCCTGATCGGCTCGCATGTGACCGAGACGATCAGTAAGGGAATCATCGATATATCCCTCTTCGAGCCGACCGGCGCGCTCGGAGAGGATGGACCACTCATCCTCGCCCTCGGGATGCTCTCAGCACTCTTCGGGGCAGCACTATGGCTCCACCTCGCGACCCACTTCGGACTACCCGTCTCGACAACACACTCGATCGTCGGTGCGGTGATCGGGATCGGGGTCGTCAGCTTCGGGTTCGGCGGAGTACAGTGGGCAGGACTCGGGGGGATCGTCGGTAGCTGGATCGTTTCACCACTCCTCGGAGGACTCCTCGCCTTCCTCTGCTTCGTAGCGATCCGCAGATTGATCCTCAGACGACCCGATCCTGCGGCGGCGACGATGCGGACCGCACCCGTTATCGCCGGGCTCGTCGTCGCGGTGATGGTCCTCTCCTTCATCTACCGCGTCCTCGCGAATAGGACCGATGTCCCACCACTGATTCTCGCACTCCTGATAGCTGCGAGTGTCGGAGTGGTCGTCGGGATCGGGGCAAAATACCTGATCGCACTCAGGCCGCCGGGAGAGGGAGTCAACCCTTACGACTATGTCGAGAGGATCTTCGCCTACTTCCAGATCGCGACCGCCTGCTTCATCGCCTTTGCGCATGGAGCAAACGACGTCGCCAATGCGGTCGGCCCACTAGCTGCGATCGTCTCCCTCGCTCGGTCGGGATTCGTCGAGGTAGCAGGAGCTGTCGGGGTCCCAATCTGGGTACTGGTAATGGGAGGTGGAGGGATCGTCCTGGGGGTGGCGACCTATGGATACCGGGTCATCGCGACGATCGGGCGGGAGATCACCGAGATCACGCCGACGAGGGGCTTCTGCGCCGAGTTCGGTGCCGCAACGACTGTCCTCGTCGCCAGTAGCCTCGGGCTCCCGATCTCGACGACACACACACTCGTGGGTGGGGTGATAGGGATCGGCTTCGCACAGGGGATCGGTGCACTGAACCTCGCGATGGTCAGGAGTATCGCGAACTCATGGGTCGCAACCGTCCCCGTCTCGGCAGCCGTCGCAGCCCTGATCTTCATCGGCGTCCGAGCGGTGGTACTGTAGGTCAGCCATCCCCCGACTCGAGACGGTAGTCGATCAGGAGCTCCCCGAGTTGGGGGTCGATGACGATGAGGAGGATCACATCCCTCGTCATCGCTTCCACCGCGGCGACGAACTCGCTCAGGCTCCTGATCTCCTCCCTATTGACCGAGACGATGACCTGGCCGGGTCGGATACCAGCGCGCGCAGCGGCTGAGTAAGGGTTCACCGTCGCGACCACGACCCGGCCTCCTTCGTCAGCAACCGAGAAGCCGAGGCCGAGGGGAGCCTCCCCTTCACCCGGTGGCGATGGGGGCGGCGGTCCCCCTGTCTCGATCAGCCCGAGTTCGATCGGAACGACGATCTCCTCCCCATCCCTGATGATCTTCGCTCTGATCCTCTTCCCGGGCTCGAGCTCCGCGAGGTCGGCCTGTAGATCGGTCGCCGATTCGATCTCCCGTCCTTCGATCTCGATGATCACATCTCCGAGTTCGAGCCCCGCCAGAGCTGCGGGACTCCCCTCGACGATCTGCACTACTTTGGCCCCTACCGCCGCGGGGAGTTCGAAGATCTCCACATCGACCGCATTGACATCTTGGGCCATGACCCCCAGGAAGGGTCGCCGGACAAAGCCGAACTCGATCAGGTCCTGGGCGACCCGACGCGCGAGGTCGATCGGGACGGCGAAACCGACTCCAGCGAAGAGTCCGGTCTCGGTAGCGATCGCAGTATTGATCCCTATCACTCGGCCCCTGAGATCGACTAGTGGTCCCCCAGAGTTCCCAGGGTTGATCGCTGCATCAGTCTGTAGAAAGTTCTCGAGGGGGGGCGCACTCATCCCCCGCGCACTCTCCGGACCAGGCTCATCGAGGATACCCAGAGAGCGACCCTTCGCACTGATGATACCCGTCGTCGCGGTAAAGAGGAGCCCAAGTGGACTGCCCAACGCTAGGACCCACTCCCCGACCCGGACCGCATCAGAGCGGCCCAACTCCGCTACGGGAAAATCGGTCCCATCGATCTTGACCACTGCGATATCGGTACTCGGGTCTAGAGCGATGACCCGGGCATCGAACTGACGACGATCATAGAGGGTGACCCTGACCTGACTGGCGCCCTGGACTACATGAGAACTCGTGATGATATAACCATCACCAGTGATTATGACCCCCGACCCAGCCTCATAGGTAGGACCCTGGGGTGGGGGAGGGAGGAGCCCACCAGGTGGAGGAGCAGGGGGACGATGATCATCGGGATGCAGATCCTGCCACTCTGAGCCAGTTGCCCCCGCGACCGGTCCAGGCCGGCCCCGAACCTCGATGAAGGCAACACTCGGTAGAACATGCGCGATCGTGCTCTGGATCAGCCGGCTCGATGGCATTAGGTCGAGTACATTCCCCGTCCGACACGAGACCGGCAAAAACGCGAGGAGTAGGACCAGAACGAGAGATCGATGTCGCATGGCGCCAAGGTGGGGCAAGAATCATGCGCAAAAAAGTAGGGGGACCGATGACTCGGTCCCCCTACTGGAAAAGACCCCGAAAAGGTCTCAGTTACATAGGCCCTTAGCCCTTACGGAGACTATGCCTGCTCCTCTTCCCCCTCGGCAGGTGCAGGGCCGAGATCCTCGGCAGGCTTCGCATCTACACTCAGCATCTTCCGGTACGCCCACGTAACCAGGCTGATGACGAAGGTCCAGCTGAGTGCCATGAAGATCTTAGCGCCTGTCGTCATAGTGCTGCCTCCTTGGCCGAGGTCTCGATGATCGGGGTCGTCGCATCTACCTCTACGAAGCCCTCACGATCCTTGTACCCATTCCTCTTCCACGCGATCCGGACGAGGATCACCGCGGCCACCGCAAAGGCAACCATGATCGCCCTCGATGCGTGGACATAAGGGATACTCTCCGCAGGATAGCGTGGCGTACCATCCTCGAGAGGAGCGAGGGTCAGGAGTGGCCACGCCTCCTTCACACCCCACCAGGTCAGGAGGATCAGGAGGTAGATCGGAGTGATATAGGTCATGATATACTTGAAGATCCGTGGGATCCTGATATCAGCCCCATCGTGGAGCGACTTCCACGCATTCTCTGGCTTGAAGACCCAGACGAAGAGGATCGTCTCGATCGTCGCAAAGATCACCAGACCAAAGGTCCCAGCCCAATAATCCCACTCATCGAGCATACCATGAGCGAACCAGAGGATGATCAGGAGCCCGAAGACGAGTGAGATACCACCGAGTATCCAGGCCGCCTTCTCCCTCTGGATCCCGAACTCCTCGCGGAAGAAGGCGAGGATCGGAGTAGCCATAGCGACCGAAGAGGTGATCGCCGCAAAGAAGAGGAGCCCGAACCACATGACCCCAAGGAGGGGACCGATCGCGCCCATCTGTTGGAAGATCACCGGCATCGAGGCGAAGCCGAGGTTGAAAGAACCCGACTGCGCAACTGCGACCACACCAGTCGTACCAAAGAAGACGACCGCCGCAGGGATCGCGATCGAGGCCGAGAGAATGACCTCTGCAGTCTCATTCGTCGCCGCAGTCGCAAGACCAGAGAGGACGATATCGTCCTTCTTCGAAAGGTACGAGGCATAGGCCTGCAGAGTACCCATCCCAACCGAGAGGGTGAAGAAGATCTGGCCCGCAGCAGCTAGCCAGGTCGAAGGCTTCGCCAACTGCGAGAGATCAGGATCGAAGATGAAGTTCATCCCATCCCACGCAGTCGAGCCATCAGGACCCGGGGGGAGCATGAAGACCGAGATGGCAAGGAAGATCGCAAAGATGAAGAGGATAGGCATCGCGATCTTCGCCAACTTCTCGATACCAGCACTGATACCACGAGATACGACCCAGATCGTGATACCTAGCGTCAAGAAGAAGAAGATAAAGGGCTTCCAGATACCATGGACCGTCGGATCACCGATCGCCTGGTAAGACTGGAGATACCCGATCATCGCTTCCTGCGTGTCATACCCCCAATAATCTTTCAGCCCCGAAAAGATCGCAAAAGCGACCGTCCAGCTAGCGATATAGCTGTAGTAGATCAGGACGAAGATCGGGATGACCATCACGACCGCGCCCAGATACTTCGCCATCGGATGCTTCCAAAGAGAGGCGAACATACCAGGGACATGCCCCTTCCTGTAACGGCCAGAATGACGGCCAACCCCCCACTCGATCCACATCAGGGGAATTCCCAGGAGGAAGAATGCCGCAAAATAAGCGATCATGAAGGAGCCACCACCATTCTGGGCGGCCTGAGAAGGGAACCGTAGGAAGTTGCCTAGGCCGACGGCATTACCGGCCATCGCTAGGATCAGCCCGATTCGGCTGCCCCACGCCTCTTGAGCCTGGGCTGTCTTGTCGCTGCCACTCATTCGTCCTCCGGTTTTTTAGACACGAGGAAGGATTGACGATACCAGCCAGCGTCGTACCGGTATCGGTACCGGGCCACTAATGACCCCACAAAGTGGTTGATGGAATCCACACAAGTTATAGTAACAGACTATTCAGTCAAGGGTTTGTACACACGAGGGAAACAAATGTAGCGATGCGGCCAAGGGTCGATACCCGATGAGGACGGGGTTCGTTCGATCCGAGGAATGGCGGGAACAAGATAAGGCCGATACTCTCATGTGCCAAGGTCATAGCTCCTTTGGGCTGGACAGGGGAGGTCATAATGATCAACTTTGACGGTCCATACCGGTAGTCATCGGCCGATATTGACTGCCACGAACCAGTGCATCTGCCGGATCCGGCCGGCAGAGGAGGAATCTCGATTGATGATGCACGACCAGGGTGCGACCACTGCCCCGATCTCCGATTTCCTTAGGCTCCATTTCAGGCATTTCAATGCTGCCTCTCTGATAGATGCTGCGGAGGGGTACCGTGCCCACCTCGACGGGGGTGGGAAGATGTTCGTGACTCTTGCTGGTGCGATGAGTACTGCTGAGCTCGGCATCTCACTGGCTGAGATGATCCGGCGCGGCAAGGTTCATGGTATCTCGTGCACTGGTGCGAATCTGGAGGAGGATATCTTCAACCTCGTCGCTCACGATTTCTATGAACGTGTCCCGCACTACCGTGATCTTCGGCCTGAGGATGAGCAGGCTCTCTTCGAGCGTCATATGAACCGTGTCACCGATACCTGTATCCCTGAGGAGGAGGCGATGCGGCGTATCGAGCGGGTCATCCTCGAGGAGTGGGTCGCGGCGGATGCGCGCGGTGAGCGTCTCTTCCCACATCAGTTCATCTACCGGATCTTGAAGAGTGGTGCCCTCGAGGAGTACTACCAGATCGATCCCAAGGATAGCTGGGTCCTCGCGGCTGCGGAGGCAGATCTCCCGATCTATGTTCCTGGGTGGGAGGACTCGACACTAGGAAATATCTTCGCTGCGCATGTGATCGCCGGCGATGTCGGGAATGTGCATACGGTGCGGACGGGGATCGAGTATATGATCGATCTCGCTGATTGGTATACCGAGGTCACGAAGGGGGCTTCCCTTGGGTTCTTCCAGATCGGTGGTGGGATCGCTGGCGATTTCCCGATCTGTGTCGTACCGATGTTGCATCAGGATCTTCGACGTGAAGATGTGCCGCTCTGGGGCTATTTCTGCCAGATCTCCGACTCTATCACCAGCTTCGGCTCCTATTCTGGTGCGACCCCGAATGAGAAGATCACCTGGGGCAAGCTTGGGGTGGACACCCCTAAATTCGTGATCGAGTCTGATGCGACGATCGTCGCGCCTCTCATCTTCGCATTAGTGCTCGGGTGGTGAGGAGTGCTCGAGGGGTACCGATGATAGAAGCAGGGGCGATCAGCACCCATGCTCTGGACTTATCGATAGTTACCCGCGAGCTTGCTCCGATCCTGGCCGATCGGGGTATCAGTTTCGATCGGTCCTGATTAGAACGCGCCGGCGCGCCGGCCATACCTTAGGAGGAAGAGCCCAATTGAAAAGGATAGATTCGCCCAAGGTGGCTTTGGATGAGCGGACGGGCCCCGCAACTGCCACCGCCCCGGTCAGTGGTTTTCTCAAGCACCATTTCCGTCATTTCAATGCGGCGACAGTCATCGATGCCGCTGAGTCATACCGTGACCATATCGATGGTGGCGGGAAGATGGTCCTTGCAATGGCTGGTGCGATGAGTACCGCTGAGCTCGGCATCTCCCTCGCCGAGATGATCCGTCAGGGAAAGATCCATGCGATCTCCTGTACTGGTGCTAATCTCGAGGAGGATATCTTCAACCTCGTCGCGCACGACTTCTACGAGCGCGTCCCTCACTACCGAGACCTGAGTCCTGCCGACGAGCTCGCTCTTGCCGAGCGTCAACTCAGCCGTGTCACCGATACCTGTATCCCTGAAGAAGAGGCGATGCGGCGTATCGAGGATCTCATCATCAAGGAGTGGAAGGGGGCAGAGGCGCGGGGTGAACGCCTCTTCCCACACGAGTACGTCTACCGTCTCCTGCGCAAGGGTTCTCTCGAGGATTACTACCAGATCGACCCCAAGAATAGCTGGGTCCTCGCGGCTGCGGAGGCAGATCTCCCGATCTATATCCCGGGATGGGAGGACTCGACCCTCGGCAATGTCTTCGCTGCACAGTACATAAGTGGCGGGATACAGGACCCTCGGATCGTCAAGACGGGGATCGAGTATATGGCGCACCTCGTCGACTGGTATGAGGAGGAGGCAGGGTCTAACTCGATCGGCTTCTTCCAGATCGGGGGTGGGATCGCAGGTGATTTCGCTATCTGCGTCGTCCCACTACTCAAGCTCGATCTCGAGAGGGCTGAGACACCCTATTGGGGGTACTTCTGCCAGATCTCCGACTCGACGACTAGTTATGGGTCCTACTCGGGCGCGGTACCGAGTGAGAAGATCACCTGGCACAAGATCGGCATAGATACTCCGACCTTCGTGATCGAGTCCGATGCGACGATCGTCGCGCCCCTGATCTTTGCCACCGTCCTCGGCTGGTGAGGTCAGATTTCACCAGAACCAGATGGGCGTCCTAGACTGGGACGCCCATCACCCACCACCGGCGAGGCCGAGTAATGATTAGAACGACGACGAGTCGTAACGCCAGCCATACTCTCTTGATCGCTATCCTATCCCTCTGCACGATCCCCAGTTTCACAACTAGCTCGGAGGCGAGGAGTCCGGGGAGTTCGGTCGGAGACCAGAGCGCTGATACGACCGAAAATGGTGCCTTTGTCATGACGGTCGGCACAGATACGATCGGGGTCGAGAGCTTTACCCGTTCGCCTAATTCACTGACGGGACAGATAAGTGGACGTACACTCGGTGAGTTGACCTACGCAGCTGAAATCGGGGCTGATGAACTCGTCTCGAGGTGGGAGATGCATGCCTGGGCCCCTGGACAGGGGACCGATGAGCCACCAGTACAGATCGCGGTGATAACCTTCCAGGACGATAGTGTGACCGCTGAGGTCATGATGGGCGAGCTGCGGCATACGCGGCACTTCTCGACTGAGGCCGAGGCGCTCCCGAGCTATCCGACCTCTATCGTCCTCCTCGAACAGATCACGCGACGTACATACCTCATCGCACAGGCTCAAGAGGATATAGCGCCTGGATCCGCACTGGGACTCAGCGCTCCTATCACCGTACCACTCTTCCTCCTCGCCGGCGGAAGAACCGTCGAGGCCGAGGTCAGACCAATGGGAGGGGATTCGGTCAGCATCGTCGTACCACCCGCTGAGGCGATCCTCGAGGTGGATAGCGTGGGTCGGATCCTGAGGGGCGCGATCCCGGCACAGAACCTCCAGGTCGAGAGGACGGCAATAGAGATCGGGGAGCAGATCGCCGAGAGTACTAGACGATTGGCCCCCGAACCAGATTACTCGGCGCCACCTGGGGCACCCTATACCGCTGAGGAGGTGGTAGTCGAGGTCGGGACGACACACCACCTCGGGGGGACACTCACTCTGCCCAAGGAGAGATCGGGACCGGTCCCAGCGGTGATCACGATTACGGGCTCAGGACAACATCGTCGGGATGAAGACATCTTCCCAGACTATGCGCCCTTCCGACAGATCGCCGATGCTCTCGGTAGGAATGGTGTCGCGGTCCTCAGGCTCGATGATCGGGGGATCGGTGCCTCGACGGGGGACCACTCCTCTGCGACCTCCGAAGATTTCGCCGACGATATCCGTGCGGGGATCAGATACCTGAGGGGACGGGAGGAGGTCGATCCCGACCTGATCGTCTTGCTCGGGCATAGTGAGGGTGGGATGATCGCACCGATGATCGCGACGACTGATCCTCGTATCGCTGGTCTCATCCTAATGGCCGCACCAGCGAAGAGGGGATGGGAGATCCTGAGGGACCAGAACTACTATATGGCCACCAGGGATACGACCTTGACAGAGTCCGAGGTCGAGGAGCTGATCGCATCGGCAGAGGAGCAACTCGAGATGCAGGCGGAAAATGCGCCCTGGCTCGCTTTCTTCCTCGAGTATGACCCCTTGCCGACTGCTGCAAAGATCAGCCAGCCAGTCCTGATCCTCCAGGGTGCTACCGATCGGCAGGTCACTGCTGACCAGGCCGAAACACTCGCTGAGACGATACGCGCTGGTGGGAATGATGAGGTCGAGGTCATGGTCTTTCCGGACCTGAACCATCTCTTCGTCCACGATCGGAGTGGGGACCCTACGGGGTACACTAGACTTCCATCACTCGAGTTGGGGAGGGTGGTTCTGGAGGCGATCGTGGTGTGGGTGGACAGGATTTCAGGGGGGAGTTAG
>Ga0209487_1002839_pt1 | contig 13845 bp, 13 predicted proteins | sample Poulit2012_FD_187524 | JGI IMG/M metagenome (GOLD analysis project Ga0209487, IMG submission 187524) | Agricultural soil microbial communities from Georgia to study Nitrogen management - Poultry litter 2012 (SPAdes) (version 2) | ecosystem: Environmental > Terrestrial > Soil > Agricultural land... | reverse complement strand
CTGCATTAGCGAAAAATGGGCAAGATTTATTTCATAAAATGGAAACGTATTCGATTTCAATTATTGCGGCAATCCACGGGGCAGCACTAGGTGGTGGGTTAGAGTTAGCAATGGCATGTCATATGCGCATTGTAACAGAGTCTAGTAAACTAGGTTTACCAGAATTGACATTAGGGATTATTCCAGGCTTTGCTGGTACACAACGATTGCCACAATATGTTGGTACAGCTAAAGCATATGAAATGATATTAACTGGTGAACCAATTAGTGGCCAAGATGCAGTGACATACGGACTTGCAAATCATGCCGTTGATGATGATCAAGTATTTACAACCGCCAAGGAGTTAGCAGCAAAAATTGTCGCAAAAAGCAAACCGACTATTTCTAAAGTAATGGAATTAGTGCCATATACAAAGTTCCATTCATTTACAGAAGGAGTCGAGGCTGAAGCAAAAGCATTTGGCGAAGTATTTGGTAATGAGGATGCTAAAGAAGGTATAGCTGCTTTCGTTGAGAAGCGAAAAGCGAATTTCACCGATAAGTGAGATTACGAAAAATAGGGAGTACCATTTTACATGTCTAACATAACCAAAACGAGATAGGGAGGATTTAGAATGAATATTTATGTACTACTAAAAAAGACATTCGATACAGAGGATAAAATTGTTGTTTCGGATGGACAAATTGAAGATGATAGCGCAGAATTTATTATCAACCCGTATGATGAATATGCGGTTGAAGAAGCAATTGTTCAACGTGATGAACATGGTGGAAATGTGACGGTTGTCACGATTGGTGATGAAGATTCAGAAAAACAATTACGCACAGCTCTAGCAATGGGAGCAGATGATGCGGTATTAATTAATACGGAAGATGATTTAGACGAAGGTGACCAATTTACGACAGTAAAAATTTTAGAAACATTTTTTGAAGATAAAGAAGTCGATTTAATATTAGCAGGTAACGTCGCGATTGATGAAGCGAGTGGACAGGTTGGACCTCGTTTAGCAGAACGCCTAGATATTCCTTTTGTAACGACGATTGTTGATTTGGAAATTGATGGCGGCACGGCTAAAATCGATAAAGATATTGAAGGGGACGTTGAAAAAATCGAAGTTGACTTGCCTTTATTAGTTACGTGTCAGCAAGGATTAAACGAACCACGTTATACGTCCTTACCAGGTATTATGAAAGCGAAGAAGAAGCCATTAGAAGAGCTTGAAATTGATGATTTAGATCTCGATGAAGAAGATGTAGAAGCAAAAACAGAAACAGTTGATATTTTCTTACCACCTGAAAAACAAGCAGGCCGTATTTTAGAAGGTGACGTAGAAGATCAAGTAAAAGAATTAGTCGATTTATTAAAAAATGAAGCAAAAGTACTGTAAACGTTGAAAACTAGAAAGGAGCTTTGACATGAGTGATAAAATATTAGTTGTTGGTGAATCACAAGATGGAGAATTACGTAATGTTAGTTTTGAAGCAATTTCAGCTGCCAAAAAGATTAATGAAGATGCGGAAGTAGTTGCATTATTGCTTGGTGATAGTGATTTAAACGCACAAGCGGAAGAAATGATTCAATACGGAGCGGACCGTGCCATTACCGTAACACATGATAACTTAAAAAATTATACTTCTGAAGGATATGGCCAAGTGTTGAAGGAAGTAATGGAAGAAGAAGATCCAGTGGGTGTTGTTATGGGTCATACTTCCATCGGAAAAGATGTTACACCTAAAGTTGCTGGACGTTTAGAATTAGGATTAATATCAGATGCGATTGAGATTGAACAGGATGGGGACCAAGTCGTTTTCACACGTCCAATTTATTCTGGAAAAGCATTTGAGAAGAAGGTAATAAAAGAAGATGGGATGATTTTTGCAACGATTCGTCCGAACAACATCGCCATGTTAGAAAAAGATGAGAGCCGTTCAGGTGAAGTGGTTGCAAAAGATATTGATGTAAAAGATTTACGTACGATTGTAAAAGAAATCATCCGTAAGAAAACAGACGGTGTTGATATGTCTGAAGCAAATGTCGTCATCGCTGGTGGACGTGGTGTGAAAAGTGCAGATGGTTTTAAACCATTATATGAATTAGCTGATCTATTAGGTGGCGCAGTGGGCGCATCACGTGGAGCTTGTGATGCTGAATATTGTGACTACTCGTTACAAATCGGGCAAACTGGTAAAGTGATTACACCAGACTTATATATTGCCGTCGGTATTTCGGGAGCGATTCAACACTTAGCTGGGATGTCAAGCTCTAAAGTCATCGTAGCAATTAATAGTGATGAAGATGCAAACATTTTCAATATTGCGGATTATGGTATCGTTGGTGATTTATTTGAAGTCATGCCATTGCTCATTGAAGAAATTAAGCAATTACAATAAAGGCACAACGAAAAAGAGTCTGGCATACACATAACTGTCAGATTCTTTTTTATTATAAAAAAGTTGTATAAGAAGCTGATACAACACTGTGAATACTTATATGTATGCGATAATGAATATTGCCATCTTCGGTACATAATAAGAGAGCTTGTAAGCAAACTATTAGCATGGTGAAATGTCAGGTGTTATAATCGAAACAGTAAGATGATAGAAAGAAATGGAGGAAATTTCAAAATGGCAATTTCAGACGTAAATGATAAAAATTTCTCGCAAGAAACAGCAGAAGGATTAGTATTAGTTGATTTCTGGGCACCTTGGTGTGGTCCTTGTAAAATGATCGCTCCAGTTTTAGAAGAGTTAGACGGTGAACTAGGAGATGCAGTGAAAATTGTAAAATTAAACGTAGATGACAACCAAGAAACAGCTGGAAAATACGGTGTCATGAGTATTCCAACATTATTACTAATGAAAGACGGTAACGTAGTAGACCAAGTTGTTGGTTTCCAACCTAAAGAAGCATTAGCTGAATTAGTTAACAAACATGCATAAATAATATACACGTATAATCCCTTCGATCTAACGGTCAAGGGATTATATTTATGTAGAAACGGCATATTTCGCTACCGTTTTATTTTGATATAGTGTGTGATCAAAATAGTGAAACGCTCATGCAATAGTATTCTCGAACGACATTTCGTTCCCATTCAAATGCTTTAACAAATCAAATCACTCACACATAAACAGACCCCGCATACATATTCTTTCATGTATTGATTCATAACAACCTTCCAAATTGTGCATGTACGAATTCTGAAAGGCTTAACCCAAATGTAATTCACCCCACCGATTAGTTGATAATACATCAAACTGTTTGTTTATCTACTCACGTTTATTTTTTGTATGATAAAATGTATACAAATGTTTATTTTTAACTGCTTGATTATTAGTACGTTGTTAGCATAAGGATGTGTGAAGATGAAGGCTACAATTGAAGAAAAATTAAAAGTATTACCGATGAAACCCGGATGCTATTTGATGAAAGACAAACATGGCACTGTTATTTACGTTGGTAAATCAAAAGCGCTTCGTAACAGAGTGCGTTCTTATTTTAAAGGTGCAAATGATCAAAAAACACAACGACTTGTGATGGAAATTGTCGATTTTGAATATATCGTTACTTCAAGTGAGATTGATGCACTCATATTAGAAATGAACTTAATTAAAAAATATGATCCAAAATATAATGTCATGTTAAAAGATGATAAATCATACCCGTACTTAAAAATAACGAATGAACGACATCCACAACTCTTAATTACAAGAAAAGTAAAAAAAGATGGAGGCAAATATTTTGGTCCTTATACAAATGTAATTGCTGCAAGAGAAACAAAGAAATTACTAGACCGTTTATATCCATTAAGAAAATGTTCGAACAAGCCTGGCAAGTTTTGCCTATATTATCATCTAGATCAATGTTTAGCTTGTAGTAAAGAAACGGTACCAAAAGAAACTTATCAAAAGATCACCCAAGAAATCACGACTTTTTTACATGGTGGTTATCGAGACATTAAAAATGGTTTAACAAATAAAATGTTAAAAGCAAGTGAAGAACTAAACTTCGAACGAGCACAAGAAATGCGGGATCAAATTGAACATATTGAAGCAGTAATGGAACAACAAAAAGTTGCATTAAATGAAAATATTAATATTGATATGTTTAATTATAGTTACACAAAAGGGTGGATGTGTATTCAAGTTTTCTTTATTAGACAAGGAAAATTAATTGAACGGGACGTATCTATTTTTCCATTTTATGCGGAAGCAGAAGATGCCTTTGTAAGTTTTATTGGACAATTTTATTTGCATAAGCGGAATTTAAAACCAAAACAAGTACTCGTTCCAATAGGTACTGATGATGATTTATTAGAACAATTACTAGAAATCAATGTGCATACACCGTACCGTGGTAAAAAAAGAGAGTTAGTTGAATTAGCTGGAAAAAACGCAAAAATTGCCTTAGAAGAACGTTTTCGTTTAATTGAACTAGACGAAGAACGAACGATTAAATCTGTCGAGCGACTCGGTGACATTCTCCATATTGAAACACCGCTTCGGATTGAAGCGTTTGATAACTCGAATATTCAAGGGACAGATCCCGTTTCAGCGATGGTGACGTTTATTGATGGCAAGCCAAACAAAAACGAATATCGCAAGTACAAAATTCGTGATGTCACTGGACCAGATGATTACGAGATGATGCGAGAAGTTATTAGGAGACGTTATCGTCGGGTGTTATTAGAAAAATTACCATTACCAGATCTGATCATTGTAGACGGTGGTAAAGGGCAAATGTCTGCAGCAAGAGATGTATTAGAAAATGAATTAGGTTTATCTGTACCTTTATGTGGCTTAGTAAAAGATGATAAGCATAAAACAGGTGAACTATTGTATGGTAATCCACCAGAAATTGTTCCGTTAGAACGGCGGTCGAATGAATTCTATCTTGTACAACGAATTCAAGATGAGGTGCATCGATTTGCGATCACCTTCCACCGTCAGTTACGTGGCAAGGGTATGATTCAATCTGAACTGGATAAAATACCTGGCGTAGGACCAAAACGGAGAAATACATTATTAACACATTTTAAATCGATTCCAGAAATAAAAAAAGCATCGATTAAAGATATTACAAAATTGGGCATTCCAGAAAATGTTGCAATGGCTATTCATGAAGGATTAAATGAAGAAGAAACAACCAATGAAGATAAATAAATATATAGTTGAGTTAATTTCATAATTCTAATTTAAGTTCTCAAACACGAACCTTAAGTAAAGGAGCATATCCCGTTGACTTGCACTACAAATCTTTTCGGTGGGCTGAGCATTGTAGCGCAAGCCCAGTCAACTAGTTAGGTTCTCTAAAAACGAATGATTGGAATGCATATTACTTTATCGTTCGTGTGTTTTATATAAAATACTTAATTAATGAAATTTACTCATTTAAAAAAGCTAGCAAGTAGAGTGTTTGAGCGTCAACTTGCTAGCTTTCTTGTTTTTATAAAATGATACATATGTAGAACAGATTAGTCTAAATAGTGCACTTTAAATTCTGCACGATAAAGTCGTTCATTCGTAGACTCGATACATTCACAAGGACGTTCAGTGATTTGTGTAATCGTTTCAGCAATGAAACCAGCTTCAAGACGAAAATCAACATCATATGTTGATTTCATACGTTCCACGATATCATCTGACATGAGGTGAAATAATAAATACTTTTTCTTTTCTTTCACTAACTCTAATTTTCCCCAGCGTAATGTATAAAAGAAATAAATGATATCTTCCATTTTATTGATTTCAAATTTACGAGCAATTTGTTTTCCTATAAAATATAATAATGTCTCTTTTTCTGGCCCAAGCACATCAGGTAAAGCAATATATCGTAATATATCCTGTCCAATCGTATCATTTGGAAGATTATCTAAGGTTGAAAGTGAAATTAATTTTGATTCCATTTATTTTCTCCTTTATTTTTAGAATACATAGTAGGTGAAATTTAATTATAGCATATTTTTTTAAGAATATATGTACGACTTCTTTCATATATGTGTCATTTTGACAAGATCTATTATGTGAAAAAAGTGGATAGCTATCCAATGGCATATCCATAAACGGATACTTCTATTATATACTATATAAGTAGTGAAGATAGTCTATGATCACTTTGCCTTAATAAAGTGTAAGCGTTATTTTAAAAGAGGGTGTAAAATATGATATAATTTAATAGAAATAAGAAAGGGGATTTTATACTTCTTACGTAACTTTCCATTGTGAACGGCTTAGTTGGAGTGAATAACGAAAAAGGTATAAATATATGAGTATGAAGGAGTAATAACATGAAATCATTTAAAGCATTCGTTGTAAATAAAACAGAGGCTGACTTTTCAGCAGAAATAAAACAATTAAATGAAAGCGATTTACCTGAAGGGGATGTCACCATTCGGGTTGTCTACTCGAGTGTGAATTATAAAGACGGCTTAGCTTCGATACCGGATGGGAAAATTGTCCGTACGTATCCTTTTGTTCCAGGTATTGACCTTGCAGGAACAGTTGTATCTTCCACAGATGCTTCATTTCGCAAAGGTGATGAAGTAATTGTAACGAGCTATGAGCTAGGTGTGTCACATTATGGTGGCTTCAGTCAATATGCTAGAGTACCAAAAGAGTGGGTCGTCCCACTACCGGACGGTCTGACGATGAAAGAAGCAATGGCCTTTGGAACAGCTGGTTTTACTGCAGCACTATCTGTACAAAGGTTAGAAGAAAGTGGCGTTACTCCTGATAAAGGACCGATACTTGTATTAGGTGCAACAGGCGGTGTTGGAAGTTTAGCTACATCGATCCTTGTAAAAAATGGTTACGATGTGATTGCAAGTACAGGAAAGGAAAGTGAGCATGATTATTTGAAAAAATTAGGGGTAAAAGAAATTCTCAGTCGTGAAGATCTTCTCCCTGAAAAAATACGTCCATTAGATAAGCAGCGCTGGGCAGGTGCGATTGATCCAGTTGGAGGAAAGGCACTAGCTTATGCATTAAGTACAATTAAATATGGCGGTGCAGTTGCTGTATGTGGATTAGCTGGTGGAACAAATGTACCAACAACGGTCCATCCATTTATATTACGAGGGGTGAACTTACTTGGCATTGATTCTGTATATTGTCCAATGGAAGTCAGACAAAAATTATGGAAACGGATGGCAAATGAATTAAAACCAACTAATTTATTAGAAGATATTGGAAATGAGGTAACACTCGATGAATTACCCGATATATTGAGTAATATCCTTAAAGGAAAAATTAAAGGTCGTAATATAGTGAAGTTGTAATTGAATAATTTTTCATGATGGATTAGAAATGAAATTGTCGTAAAATTATAGAATGAAAAGCCAATAAATTGGGCATTTTAAAATCAATGTGTTTATATTCGCAAAAGTAATTTTAATATAAAATTTCATTTAAAATAACCTTAAAATCATGCACCTTTCTTGACGCATTTTCTCGTAGGAAGTACAATGAAGAAGACTTGATTATCATATTTTGGTTCTAGTGACATCCTTTTTCACGACATTGTCATTTTTATACATAACAATTTTATGACATTTGATTTACGTACTGAAGGGTCGAGCCTAGAAGCTAAAATATAAAATTAAATAACAGGTAAATAATAAGTATATGCTTGAAAGTTCTATTTCCAAACTTGTTGTGCAATTTTAAATTTAAATAAATAAATTAAGTTAAGGAGGGAGTAACACAGTGGAGCATCGCGAATATTTTAACAGAAGATTGCATTCACTATTAGGTGTTGTTCCAATTGGTATTTTCGTTGTACAACATTTAATTGTGAACCACTTTGCTGTGTATGGAGAAGAGAGCTTTAATAAAGCTGCAAATTTTATGGCCTCACTTCCATTTGTAACTGCATTAGAAATTTTTGTTATTTACTTACCAATTTTGTTTCATGCTATTTTAGGGGTGTATATTGCTTTATATATACCTACCTATAATAACAAGAGTTATGGTTTTTTCCGTAACTGGATGTACATGTTACAGCGAATCACAGGGATTATTACATTAATCTTTATTGCATGGCATGTATGGCAGACAAGGGTTCAGGTAGCTTTAGGAAACACAGAGATTAATTATCAGTTAATGGAAAATATTTTAACACAACCATTTTATTTCTGGTTCTATATTATTTCCATTATTGCTGTTGTTTTCCACTTAGCTAATGGACTATGGGGCTTCTGTGTTCATTGGGGAATTGCACAATCTCCACGTTCACAACAAATCCTTACATATGTAACTGTCGTTGTATTTTTTGTTGTCAGTTATATCGGAATTAGAACTATTATCCAATTTGGTATTGGAGCATAACGAATTAGAGGAGGGAGTATAAATAATGAGTAATCGTAAAGTCGCTATAGTAGGTGGCGGTCTTGCTGGCCTAATGGCAACCATTAAAGCTGCTGAAGCTGGCGTAAATGTAGATTTATTTTCAATCGTACCAGTTAAACGCTCTCACTCTGTTTGTGCCCAAGGTGGAATTAATGGTGCGGTGAATACGAAAGGAGAGGGAGACTCTCCTGATATTCACTTTGATGATACTGTTTATGGTGGGGATTTCTTAGCAAACCAACCGCCAGTAAAAGCAATGTGTGATGCAGCACCAAGTATCATTCATATGTTAGATCGTATGGGAGTTATGTTTAACCGTACACCAGAAGGTCTATTAGACTTCCGTCGTTTCGGTGGTACACAACACCACAGAACAGCATATGCGGGCGCAACAACAGGACAACAATTATTATATGCTTTAGATGAACAAGTTCGTCGCTATGAAGTGGAAGGACTTGTGACAAAATATGAAGGATGGGAATTTCTAGGCGCAGTAATCGACGATGATGGAGTTGGTCGAGGTATTGTTGCACAAGATATTAAATCTCATGAAATTAAATCATTCCCTTCCGATGCAACCATTTTAGCAACTGGTGGTCCTGGAATTATCTTTGGTAAATCAACAAACTCTGTTATCAATACTGGGTCAGCAGCAAGTGTACTATATCAACAAGGTGCAAAGTATGGAAATGGTGAATTTATTCAAATCCACCCAACGGCAATTCCTGGAGACGACAAATTGCGTCTCATGAGTGAATCTGCTCGTGGTGAAGGTGGTAGAATTTGGACATATAAAGATGGAGAACCATGGTACTTCTTAGAGGAGAAATACCCTGCTTATGGAAACCTCGTTCCACGTGATATCGCAACACGTGAAATTTTTGATGTGTGTGTGAATCAGAAATTAGGAATCAATGGGGAGAACATGGTATACCTAGATTTATCTCATAAAGATCCGAAAGAGTTAGATGTTAAACTTGGTGGAATCATTGAAATTTATGAGAAGTTCGTAGGGGAAGACCCACGTAAAGTTCCAATGAAAATATTCCCAGCTGTTCATTACTCAATGGGTGGACTGTGGGTAGACTATGATCAAATGACGAATATTCCTGGTGTTTTTGCTGCTGGTGAGTGTGATTATTCACAACACGGTGGTAACAGATTAGGAGCAAACTCATTACTTTCTGCTATATTCGGCGGAATGGTCGCTGGTCCAAAAGCAATCGAATATATTGATGGCTTAGAAACACATGTAACAGATATGGGACCAGAATTATTTGACAAATACGAAAAAGAAGAACAAGAGAAATTTGAAAAATTATTAAATATGCGTGGGGAAGAAAACGCATATCAACTTCACCAAGAACTTGGTGAGTGGATGACGGATAACGTTACAGTTGTTCGTGAAAACGACCGTCTCAAGAAAACAGACGAAAAACTTGTTGAACTTCTAGAACGTTGGGAAAATATTGATGTAGGCGATACATCAAAATGGAGTAACCAAGGTGTTATGTTCACGCGTCAGTTAAAGAACATGCTTCATTTAGCACGAGTGATTACACTAGGTGCGCTTAACCGTGACGAGAGTCGTGGCGCTCACTATAAGCCAGAATTCCCAGAACGTAATGATGAAGACTTCTTGAAAACGACGATTGCTACATTTGATGAAGCGAATCAGGCACCAATAATTTCATATGAAGATGTAGATGTTACTCTAATTCCACCAAGAAAAAGAGATTACACAACAACAAGTGAAGGGAGTAAAAAGTAATGGCTGAACAAAAAACTGTTACATTTATTATAACTAGACAAGATGGGCCAGACTCTGCTCCTTATGAAGAAACATTCCATGTGCCATATCGTCCAAATATGAACGTTATTTCAGGATTAATGGAAATTCGAAAAAATCCTGTAAATGCAAATGGAGAAAAAACATCTCCTGTACAATGGGACATGAACTGTTTGGAAGAAGTGTGTGGTGCTTGTTCTATGATTATTAATGGTCAAGCACGTCAATCATGTGCTGCGTTAGTTGACAAGTTGGAACAGCCAGTTCGTTTAGCACCAATGGATACTTTCCCAGTTATACGTGACTTAGTCATCGACAGAGAAAGAATGTTCGATGCTCTAAAACAAATCAAAGGTTGGGTACCAATTGATGGAACACACGATCTTGGTCCTGGACCACGTATGCCTGAGAAAAAACGTCAATGGGCTTATGAATTATCAAAATGTATGACATGTGGTGTTTGTTTAGAAGCATGTCCTAACGTAAATGATAAATCATCCTTTATTGGACCGGCAGCTTTATCTCAAGCTCGCTTATTCAATGCTCACCCAACAGGAGAAATGAATAAGAGTGAGAGATTAGAAGGTTTAATGGATGAAGGTGGAGTTTTAGGATGTGGAAACGCACAAAACTGTGTGCAAGTATGTCCGAAAGGTATTCCTTTAACGACATCAATTGCTTCAATGAACCGTGCAACATTAGTGCAATCATTTAAAAACTTCTTCGGAAGCGATAATGCACATTAAAATGGAAAACCCTCGATTAGATGATCTAATCGAGGGTTTTTTATTAATTTAATTTAGTTGTAGTGTCCGCTCAGTCTCCATTAAAGCATCTATCACGTAATCAGCGGTAATTACTTGAGAACCGTCTACTAAATCCGCTTCTTTTACGCCATTATGCTCCATACAGGATGAACAAACGCTTAAGGTGCCTCCATCTGTAATAAATTTAGGTAAGATATCGCTAATCGGTGAAAATGGAGCGCCGATATCTATTTTATCCGCATAGCCATTTTCAGCTAAATGAACGGCGTTGGATAATAACATTATTTCCACTTTATGGCCTTTTTCAATTGCTTTTAATCCCATTGTGAATGCAATCGTGACATTATTTTCATCATTTTCATGTGCAGTTAGCGTAATAAGTAAATCTCGGTTTGTTTCTGACATTGAATATCCTCCTTTTAATATACCCATAATGGTATTGTATGTTCATCATACATGGAAAAGATTTTAAAAGCGAATAAACGGCTTGCATGAAATCAGCTAATAAATAGTTCATTATTATTCTATAGTATAATAAAACGTTGTAAAATTATACCAGTTTTAATCGATTGGTTATTAGGTGGTATGCATCCAACTGAGCTACATATACTTAAGAGCAGACAAATCGAAATTGATTCAATTAATTGAAAATGAAATAAATTGACTTTTTTCCTCTTTTTCTGTTAAATTAGATAAGGGTATATGAATAATCAATGATGTGAAAGAGTAAAATAAACAATTATTGTATTTCTTTTATAATTTTTATTTGAGTTAATGCTATTTAAAGTAGTATGGTTGACCTACCGTGAGCGATAAAATATTCAAATACATAGTGAATGTATTACATATTGACAAAAGATCACTACGGCGGTCATGTGAATATTATTCGTCCCAATCATATAAGCGGGGCGTTTTTTTGTGCGGAAAAATGTAAACAAATCATAGATTAACACTCATTTTTTGAAAATTCTTTTACTATGAAATACTTACACAAATGAGGTGCTTCGTCTCATCAAGAATGTAGGTTTCGTAATAGCATTCGTCACTAACTAGGAGGATTTCTTATGAATAAAAAGAATGTATTATTTTCTGGATTTATGCTTTTTTCTTTATTTTTTGGTGCTGGGAATTTAATTTTCCCGCCTTTACTAGGGTTTGAATCAGGGACCAATTTTGCACCTGCAATTACAGGATTTCTAATTACAGGTGTGTTACTACCGATTTTAGCTATCGTGGCGATTGCGTTATCAGAAAATGGGCTCATCTCAATTGGAAGTAGAGTACATAAAATATTTGGACTCATTTTTGCCATCATTATTTATATGTCTATTGGTGCTCTTTATGGCATTCCTAGGGCTTCTAATGTTGCTTATGAATTAGGTTATAGACAAATATTTTCGGCAGATAACTGGATAGCATTACTTCTTTTCTCTATTATCTTTTTTGGTGTTACGTATTTTATTAGCTATAATCCGAGAAAAATAGTTGATCGTATTGGACAAGTATTAACTCCAATTCTATTGCTTGTACTAGGCATTCTCTTTGTTCAAGCGTTTATAAAATTTGATAACACACCTTCTTTAGCAGAAGGAGATTATGTGAATTCCCCTTTTGTGACAGGGATTTTGGAAGGGTACTTTACGATGGATGCTGTTGCAGCTTTGGCATTTGGAATTGTTGTCATTAATGGGCTTAAAGACAAAGGTGCAACATCTAAGTTGGAACTTATTAAAGGTTCCATAGGTGCAGCATTCTTAGCAGGAGTTGCCTTAACAATAGTATACTTTTGTCTCGGTTGGATTGGTAGAGTTATTCCAGTGGATGGTAGTTTTACGAATGGGGCAGAAATCTTAACAGAAAGTGCAAATGTATTGTTTGTGCGCGGTGGTAGTCTTTTATTTGGAATCATTGTTATCTTAGCATGTTTAACGACATGTGTTGGGTTAATTAATGCCTGTTCTCGGTTTTTCAATGAGATTTATCCAAGTTTATCCTACCAGACATATGTTGCGATTTTTGTTCTGATAGGTTTGCTTGTATCCAATTTAGGATTAGAAATTATTTTACAATTAGCACTTCCACTACTCGTCTTTATTTATCCGATTGCGATTGTGTTAATCCTCCTTGCTATTATTCAACATGTGGCTGGTGGGGGAAAATATATGTATCGACTTTCGGTAATTGTGACTTCAGTATATGCACTGTATGACGTATTCGTAAGTGTTGGTTGGAAAGTAGGAGGATTAGAAAAGGTTTTAGGAATTACACCATTCTTTGAGCAAGGGCTCGGATGGGTCGTTCCAGCCTTCATTGTCGCTTTAGTTGGTTATATGATTGATCTAGTTTTAAAACAACAACAACCCGTTTAAATGATAGAGTAAGAGAGAAGAAGGCTGTAAGATTTGCAAGTCCTTCTTCTTTTATTTAAAATATTAGTAGATAGCGCTTTCATTTTTAAGAGATTCATATTATAATGGGTGAATAATCATTCATTACAAAGGAGCTTGAATTAGATGGGTCTTAACACAATGACAGTCGATGAAATTTGGGGAGAAGTTGAAAGAAAAACACAGGAAGAACCTGAACATATCATCGGAGTAGATGCGACATATACCTTTGAGATTACAGGGGATGATGGCGCAACGTATGGATTAATTGTTAAAGATGGAACAGCTAAAGTAGTTGAGGGTGGCCTAGACGATGCAGAGTGTACGATTACACTAAATGTGAAAAACTTTAAAAAATTATTGCAAGGTGATTTAAATGCGACTACTGCCTTTATGACAGGTCGTTTAAAAGTAAAAGGAAATATTGGTTTAGCATTGAAACTAGAAAGTGTCTTGAAACAGTACGATTTTTAACATCGAAGTAATAGGAGGAATTCGCTTTGCGGCAAATAGATTATATTGAAGATTTTGCAACATGGAAAGAAGAGTTCGAATT
>Ga0209487_1002838_pt1 | contig 13850 bp, 21 predicted proteins | sample Poulit2012_FD_187524 | JGI IMG/M metagenome (GOLD analysis project Ga0209487, IMG submission 187524) | Agricultural soil microbial communities from Georgia to study Nitrogen management - Poultry litter 2012 (SPAdes) (version 2) | ecosystem: Environmental > Terrestrial > Soil > Agricultural land... | reverse complement strand
ATAACTTGAGATTATTGATCAAATCAGCTATAATGATTTAGGATTCAAATAGAGGGGAATTAGCTCAGTTGGGAGAGCGCTTGCGTGGCACGCAAGAGGTCGTCGGTTCAAGCCCGATATTCTCCATACTAACAAACGCTTACCTATCAATGGGTACAGCGTTTTTTCTTTGTTTAAAATGATTATAAACTAATGGATTTGTTGTCCTGTTGTTGCCCAAAATTTAAAATAAGAATATTTGAAACGAAAATATGTCAATATTAATTGGCCATTTACAAGCGAGTTAGTGGGTCATAACTCATGAACTTGCTTCTAATTGCGTTATACAAGCCCATAGCAACGCTGTTTTATTGGTATCTGCCCTATGGCTTAAATTGAGAAAAGAAAAAACACCATATAATTATGATGTTTAAATATAATCTTCATCAAGCATATCAGCTATTTTCTGATCGGCTTCCTCAAGGTAATGACCATATATATTCATAGTCGTTTTAATATTGGCATGGCCCAGTCGTTTAGAAATTGAATGAGTGTTTGCCCCTCTATTAATTAAATCAGTTGCAGCAGTGTGCCTTAAATCATGAAAGCGGATCTTCTTAAAGGATGGTTTATCCTCTTTTTTAAATTCTCTATTAACCCGATCAATGAAACGATTCCACCATCTACTAGGCACATTTTGGTGTAAAGGTTTCCCTAGGTCAGAAGAAAATACAAAATGATATTTACCACCTTCCCATAATTCACTAGCTTCCATCCGATCAGTTTTCTTTTTATAGATATGTTTCTTCAATTCTTCCATTAGCTTTTTAGGTGGTGCTACTTTGCGATTGGATCCCTCTGTTTTAGGGTCTTTCAATATATAACCACTGGCTTTAGTGTAAGACAATGAGTGCTTAATATGGATGGTGTTAGTGGTGAAATCTATATCATCCCATTGTAAACCTAATATCTCACCTTTTCTCATGCCAGTATTCAGAGCAAGCTTGACGATTAGAACCTGTTGCTTGTTTTTTTCTTTGTTCAATAACTGATATAACTGTTTGAGTTCTTCAGAATTATACACTTGACCAGGCTTGTAACGGACAATAGGCTTATCTACTTTATCAAATGGGTTCTTATTAATAATTTCATTCTTTGTCGCAAGATTAAATATGTTACGGATCACATTATAGTGTTTCTTAATGGTGGATGATGCAAGTTTGTCCTCTCCTAAACTTTCAAGAAAACCATTAATATGAACATGAGTTATATCTTCAAGTTTATAATGTCCGAGAGCAGGTAGGATGCGCCCATCTAACAAATAGGTGTACATCTCAATTGTTTTTGGCGCAAGTGTCTTTTCAGCGTGTTTCTTCCATACATCCACATAGTTGCCGAATCTCATATGAGATGGTGCGACATATTCACCTAGTTCTATCTCGGTTACGAATGCAGCGAGTTTCTTTTTTGCTTCACTAGGGTTCTTAGCTTTAACTGTTCGAGTTTTCCTTAACCTCTTCCCATTTGCATCATATCCGATATGATACACCAACAAATACGATCCGTTGCCCCTATCTTGAATATGGCCAGCCATTTTATTCACCTTCCTTTATATCATCTTCAACAATACTCACTTCTCCTAGCGGTGATTTGTGATCTTCGTTATTAATTTTCTCAAAAGAACGATCAAGCGTGAATTTAGAATATGCCATTACATTATCGTGCATATTCAACAATTCTTTTTTGGTTATCATCCTTTCGTAGTCAGATTCAAGGGAAGAAATTATATATTTGTTATCAAGATATTCAAAAATATCATAACCAAACTTTTTCGCAAACGTAATAAAATCATCAACCATATTGTTTATGGTTTCTTCTCGGTGTTCCTTACTGGTTTTTCCATCTCTATAACCTACCAATAAATCCAACCTTTCAACATCCAAAGCTTTCGCAATATCTTCAATCACTTCTAAAGAGGGGGTTACTTCTCCTAATTCATATTTTTTTATAGAATATTGAGATCTTTCTATCCTTTCTCCTAATTCTTTTCTGCTCATTTTTTTAATATTTCTAAAAGTCCTTATGCTTTCTCCTAGACTCACGTAATCAACCTCCTTTGCTACATTCTATCACAGGGGTAATATTGTTGTCTAGATAATATTATTATCCACCATTTTAAAAATAAAGCTTGCAATGGATAATATTATGGTCTATAATGTATTTGAAAGGGATAATAATATGGTCTAAAGGGGAGGGTGTAAAAATGAAAAGATTAAACCTTAAAATCAGACGGATTCAAAAGGGGTTATCTCAAAAGGAACTTGCGAAAAAGGTTGGTTTAACTAATCAATCTATATCAGATTTTGAAACGGGTAGATTAAATCCAAGCTATGAAGTAATGCAGCGAATTTCGACTGAATTAGACTCTTCAGTAGATCACTTGTTTTTTGATTATAAAGCAGTTGTGGAGGTGAGTTAAATGGATCATGCAATATCGAATCTAGAATCTTATATGCAATCAGCTATTGATATGTATAGTGACCTCGAACTAGAAAAAGAGGCGTTTATAGCTGAGATACGGGCATATGTTGATTCTTTAAATGTTCTTGAGATTTATTACTATGGTTCGAAGAAAACAAGCCTAGACACCGTTCTAGCGCTTCGCAAATGAAAGGAGGAATAAAGATGATTAACCCTAAAATTAATGTACCAACTATTGAAAGAACTACCCTAACAGTCCCTGAAGTAGCTGAATATCTTGGAGTAAGTACCGACTTAATCTATCGAATGGCACGAGAAAAAACTATCCCGAAATTCAATATTGGATCTAGAGTGCTTTTTAAAAGGCAGGCCATTGATAAATGGATTGAAGATCAGATTCAAGCTAGTACAGAAGAGGTGACAATGTGAAGCTGATAAGAGCGATGAATAACTTCTTCTTTGGATCAGATTCAATTAGTTTACATGATGTGCTTTGGTTTTATGGAATGAATGGGTTGTTTTTAGTAGTAACAATTGTTTTTCTTATAAAACTAATAACGATTTGATGAAATTAAAAAAAATGGAGGAATTCAAAATGAAAGTAATGTTAGGTAATGGATGGTATCAAGAAGTTACAGTGAATAACGAAGGTGAAGAAGTGGTTCGTTATATGAAGGGTGATGAAGAATATAGCAGGGAAGAGTGGAAGAAATCTCAACAAACGAATGTAACGACAACAGAAAGTAAGGAACTATTAAACAATGAAACATTAAATGAAATTAGAAGTGGGTTAGATCATTCGCTAGGTGGAATTTATGCAAGTATTGAGGTGTTAAATGCAGTACAGATTGAAACAGGTCGTATTGAGGATGATGTTGTAAATATGGATGTGGGCAATCTTACAAACATGGGTCTAATGATGAATGATATGCAGCATAAGTTAATCATGATTAATAACTTGTTGTTCCATACATTGCGAGAATTAGAAGGTAATTACACTGAAGCTAATAGCTACAAGCAACGATTATATGAGTATGAAGTAATAGAAGAAAATGAAAATACCCTCGAACCAGGACAGGAACAAGGGCAATAACTTTGATGAGGTGGTGCTTACGGTTTGCAGACCAACACCAACCTATATAAAAATACTCTATTTCTATTATACACTAAATCGCACAAAATGTACAGCTTGGAGGTGATAGCTTGTCAACAATAACAACTGGAAGAAATCTAAGGGCGGCAATGATCTATGCAAGTGAATTAAATTGGAGTGTTTTTCCGTTAAAAGAAAACTCAAAAGCTCCACTAACAACTCACGGATTTTTAGATAGTACAAAAGATGAAAACAAAATTATTGAATATTGGAGCAAGTATCCAAATGCGAATATTGGAGTTGAAACAGGTAAAGAAAGTGGGTTCTTTGTTCTTGATGTTGATTCAAAAAATAATGGCCATGAAACACTAGAAGATCTAATTTCTCAACATGGCAAGTTACCAGACACAATACAAGCTATAACAGGTGGTGGAGGATCTCACTACTTGTTTAAATATCGTGAAGGTATTGGAAGTAAAATAGATATATTTCAGTCGATCGACATCAAAGGTGATGGCGGTTATATCGTAGTTCCGCCTTCTATCCATCCTAATGGGAATCAATACGAGTGGGAATTATCAAGTAGACCACTAGAAAACGAGATTCAAGAAGCTCCTGAATGGCTAATAGATTTTATTCAAAAACCGCAAAATGAATTCACTAAAAAACCGTCTTCTTATTGGGTGGAAGTATTCAATAATACACAAGAAGGAAGCCGAAATAATAATGCTGCTTCATTAGCAGGGCATCTCTTGCGCAAGTGGGTGGATCCATTACTGGTTGGGGAAATCATGAAAATGTGGAATGACAACTTAGACAGGCCATTAGATAGAGAAGAATTAAATAAGACAATCGGATCAATCGTAAATAAAGAATTGATGCGCAGGCAAAGAATTGGGGTGAGGTAATGAATGCACTGGAACAATTAGCAGTACAACAATATACGAAAACAGACATCAGCAAAAGCGAGAAAGACTCACCTCAAATAAACCTGCAACAAGCTTTGAAAGATAAACGGTTTGAAGAGTACAGATACATGGAGGAAGTTTGGGAAGAAAACGGTAAACGAGGAAGGAAACCTTCTTCAATTAGTCCAATCCGTTGCTCTGCTATCTTGAATGAATTTATCAGCTTCGTTGTATTTGATTTAGAAGAAAACACTAGACTAGCCATGTATCAGCCGAAAGAAGGCATCTATACACGGAATACCACTTTGATAAAAAGAGTTATTTCTTGGTTAGAGCCTAAGCTGAATAATGCTAGATCAGAAGAAGTTATTTTTCACTTGACTAATAGCGCAGATGTTAAAGAAAAAACAAATTCTAGATATTTGATACCAGTTGAGAATGGTGTATTTAATCTCAAATCAAAACAACTAGAACCATTCAATCCCGGTTATGTTTTTACTACTAAAATATCGACACCATACAAACAGAATCCTAAAAAGCCAGTCATTGATGGTTGGGATGTTGAAGGTTGGCTGCATTCAATCGCTTGTGATGATGAAGAGGTTGTTCATCTCTTATGGCAGGTCATCAGTGATTCGTTAAATGGAAACTATTCACGAAGAAAAGCCATATTTCTTGTTGGTGAGGGCAACAACGGAAAAGGAACATTTCAAGAATTGATAATCAACTTAATTGGATCGCAAAATATAGCTTCACTAAAAGTGAATGAATTTGAAGAAGAATTCAAACTAAGTGTTTTAGAGGGAAAAACGGTTGTTATTGGTGATGATGTTCCTGCTGGTGTTTATATTGAAGATTCGTCTAATTTTAACAGTGTTGTAACAGCCGACAGAGTGCTAGTGAACGTTAAAAACAAACCATTATACAGTACAGTGTTTAGGTGTAGTGTGATTCAGTCAACTAATGGAATGCCTAAATTTAAGAACAAGACAAATGGAACGATTAGACGGTTAGTTATTGTGCCATTTAAGGCCAACTTTGAGGGAACGAAAGAGAATTTTAAAATAAAAGATGAATATGTGAAGGACAAAAAAGTATTAGAATACATTCTTCACAAAGCAATTCATATGGATTTTGAAAACTTTACTATACCTCAAATTTCACTAAATGAGATGGAGGTATTCAAGCAGGATAATGATCCAATACTTGACTTCAAATTATCCGTATTTGATGAGTGGAAACTAAGAAAAGTACCTAAGTATATTGTCTATGAATTTTACAAACGATTCTGTTCAGAAAATGGATATAAGTATTCATCCAACAGACAATTTCACAGTCAATTCAAAAAATATCTAGGTAAAGAATGGGATACGGATGCTCAAGGAAAATACAGTTATGAAACTCTACTAAAAGAATTAGGTGATCTTGATGCAATGGGAATTGGATTCCCTCCAAGAGGTGCAAATCAGAAATCTTATGAAAATATAATGATCGAAGTTATTTGAAAAAAAGGTAACCGAGTAACTGAAAGGTAACCGAGATTTTAAAGTTCGGTTACCTCTATCAAGTCAATATTATCAAGGGTTACGGACGAAAAGTAACCGAGTAACTGAAAAACACTAACTTTTGATATAAAAAATAAATATTAATAAACCATATAAATAAGAAGTAAGTTGAAAGTTCGGTTACCCAGTTACCAAATCGCTCTATCTGTTGTGGCAGTATGGCTCAAGGGGGTAACCGAGAGAATTGATTTCAGTTACCTTTTCGGTTACCCCAGTTACCAATAAATAAAGAGGTGGGAAAATGAAAGGATATAACTACCAAACAAATCATGATAATAAGCAATCTTTAGTAGACAAATTAGTTCTTAAATCTCTCCCATATGGAAAGTGGACTACTAAGGATAATAAAGAATTTTTATTCAATAGAGATTATGAGCCAATTTTAGGATGGGATTTAACTTCAAATACTTCTATCCCTGTTACTCCTATGATGTGGGTTGACGATCAAGAAACCAAACAGGAATATTTCTATGATGATGGCAATCCTCCAACAAAAAATATAAAAACATTGCGCAAATGTTGGGACATCTTAGCGTATTGGTCAGGTCGAGCTAATGACTGAAGTAGAAAAATTAATAGAATATTCGGAAATAGCTGGGTTTCCAATATGGATAGATGGCAAGAAACTAATAGTTAAAAATGGGCGGAATCTACCGCATAACCTAAAAAAGCTATTGATTGCTTATAAAGATGATATTTTGACAGTGTTAGAGGGTGATCTTATTTTATGATTATCAATTTTCCGACAAATACCGACAGTGAGGAAACCTATCATCTTCTATCTGAAGAGCGACAAGCTAGTTTGCAAGAGTGGATCAACATTCATTTAAAACCGTATGAGATTAAATCCTTCAATGAATACCACTGTAGCGCACTGATTAAGATAGCTTTCCCCTGTTACCTAACGAATGGCGAGATAAAGGGTGCAATGTTAGCAGCTGGATTCAAAGTTAAAGACAGATCAAAAAAGAATTGGAGTTTTAATGTTTCAAAAAAACAATGCAATTATTTACTTCAGGATAAAAAAATAATCTAAGAGAGGTGATAGATATGGAGTTAACTAAAGAAGCACGAGAAGCGCAGAGGGAATACCAACGTAAATGGCGAGAAAAAAACAGAGAACACCTTAGAAAATATAATAATTCCTGGCGAAAGCGCAACGCAGACAAAGTGAGAGAATACACAAGAAAATATTGGGAGCGGAAAGCTAAAGAAGCATAACATCACCTGGCAAAAGAGGTGCATCTATGGAGATAGATTTAATTGATGAAGAGGAAATTCAGCAGTATTTTTTCATAGATAACAAGATTGAACAAATAAAGAAGCGCATTGAAGCTATGAAAAGATGTTTTTATGACCAGTCAATGACTACTAGAATAACATTTGATGGTTTGATGCAAACAACTATAGGCTTTTCTGTTGAAAAAAATGTCGTTCTACTTGGTGATGGTATTGGCGCTTTGAGAAAAAAGATCGAAGAACAATCTAAGAAAAAGCGTTACTTAAATGACTATTTGAACTCAATAGATCCAGCCGATAAGACTTACCTAATCAATCGTTATAGAAAAGGGATGGAATGCAATCCTTGTCAGATAGATGTTGATTTATACAATGAGATTCAAGAAATAGATGAAGCTATCAACTTTATGTATGGCTATCCGCAAGAGATTAAACCAGTAGATTTAGATAATGGCAATTTAGAGAGTGAATTCACACAAATACTTGAAGCGCTGGAGGTATAAATTTGGTATTTATAAGTAGCAGACCAAGAAATTCAATAACTAAGTATTATCTTAGAAAATGGTATCACTTGGATAAGAACATATCGAACTTAGATGAAAGCGAAGAGAAGAACATTAAAATTCTATATGGTGCATTAAAGAATCTTGAAGCAGACGAAAGAAAACTTCTTGCTGATAAATATAGAGTAGCTAAAAAACCGCATCGAACAGATCTTGAAATGGCGGAAGAGTACGGAATGAGTGTACAGGCTTATATGTACAAACGAGTGAAGATTGAGGATAAATTAAGGCCTTTCATTATCGAGTTGAAAGATAAATATAAAGAAGGAATACCGATGAAGTTCGACATTAAAATTCTTGAAAACAGAATCAAGAAACAGGAGAAAGAAAAAGCAGAATTTATCAAGATGTTTGATGAACAAGTAAGGGGAAAATATAAGTCAATTCAAAAATCAAATATAAAAAAGGAGAATGAACAAGAATGAATTTCATCAAATTAAAAGGCAAATTTATAGAAGAGCTATACGAGGGCAGAGTATCCAAACTATGGTTATTCGAGACAAGCGATAACGCAAGATTAGTTATTTCTACTTTAAAAAACATCGAAGTATTCAAAGGCATTGAATATCAAGTAACAGCCAGGATGGAAGCAGTGTCGAAAGAGTTAGAAGATGAACGTATAATTTACAGGAACAATGCTTATGCGGAGAAAATTGAGGAAGTTGAAGGGGTGAAAGAAGTTGATAACGTTCTTTAAAGTATTTCTTATCATCGTCATGTTTTTATCGTTCTTTGCAGTATTTGGCGAAAGAGAAAGCGATAACATTAGAAACAATGCAACGGTTTTATGTGTAGCGAGTATCGTCAGTTTTGTATTAGTCACATTTATTTTATAAACAAAAGGGGAATAAAAAATGGAAAAACTATTAAAAATTGAACAAGAACTAAAAGCAATCCAAGAAGAAGGAAACAAACAAGTAGTAGAGTTCAAAGCTGAAATTCAAACAGCCAACGATAATGAGGAACAAGCTAATAAAGCGGTAATTAAAGCAAAACAGGGTGATGATCCGAAAGCTTATGCTAAGGCGATTGAAGATAAGAGAACAGCAAGCGATATTGCTAGTTTCTACACAGGTAAGATTGAAGAAATCAAAAACGATCCATATATCACAGCAGCCGAATATAAAGAGTTTACAAAGCGTATCAAGTACGAAATGGATAGCATTAATAAACAAGCGAGCCAGCGAGCCAGTGAGTTATTAGAGGAATTAGAAGCTATTCAATCAGAGGTAACACCAGCCTTTAATAAAACAAATGAATTGCTTAGTAACTTGCAAAACAATATTTATAAACACAGTTACGAAAAGCAAATGAAAGAAGCAAGAGAGAACAAAACACCTATAAATACCGATAGACTGCACAACCAATATAAAGACAACAGTATTATTAGTGGAATAGAACATATCCTGAATAGCCGTGTAGCCAAAGATATTAAGTGGAAGGTGAATAGATAATGACTAAATATAACTGGAACTATCAAGAAATGGGCTTTAAAAGTGAAACAGAAATGAACGACAGTATCAAGCGAGCAGAACATAAACTAAGCCTTTCAAGAGATGAACTTATCCGAGAAGAACACAAAGAAAGATTTAGAAGAGCTGAAACACCTTTCAACTTTAATGCAACAGAAGAAGGGGCAAGACTAGAAGCATTAGATGATAAAGTTTTTCACCGTATCAAGCATGAACGAGAACAAGCCAAGTTGTTAAAGGAACAGCAAGAGCGACAGGATATGCTGAACTCAATAGGGGAACTCATGCAGAAAGAAAAAGAGAAGGAAGCACAAAAAGAATACGAAAGACAGAAGGAAGAAGCAGAAGCGAAGTTGCGAGAAGAACTAAACGCAAAACATAATGTAAACATTCAGACAGAAGAAGAAAAGGAAAAAGATGAAGCTTTAAGTAAAATGTTAGAAAGCTTAATTAAATAACAATCATCTCTAAAGGAGAATGTTATGGAACAAAACCAACTAAAAGAAAACACTGTTTATGTCGTTCAAGACGGTAAATTAATAGAAATGGATAAACCTAAATCGGGATTTGGTAAAACCATTCTACATTGGCAAGAGGACAAGATAGTGAATACAGAAATTCATTACACAACTAAATATTAAATAAATGCTACTGAACAAGTCGGGGCGTTGATTGAGTGAGTAAATCACTTAGTTAACGCTCTTTTTTTATTAATTAAGGGGGTGATTTTATGAATGTAACTAAGAAACTCAATCAAATGTATATACAAAAACAGGAGGGAGTTGATAATAAATGAGTACTGAATTAGGAAAAGCATTTGTACAGATTATGCCATCCGCCAAAGGTATAAGCGGATCTATACAAAAGATAATAAATCCCGAAGCGAAAAAAGCAGGCCAAAGCGCAGGAACAAATATTGCTAACTCAATGGCCGATTCTATGGGTAAGGCTGGAAAGTCACTCACTAAGGCAATAACCTTACCAGTTGCGGGTGCTGTAACAGCGACGGCTGGCTTAGTCGGTGCATTGGGATGGGGTAGGCTAAAAGGTCTTGATTCAGCGCAGGCGAAACTTCAAGGATTAGGCTATGACATAGAAGCAGTTGAGCGAATATCTGAACTTGTTGAAGGTTCAATTCAAGGGACCGTCACAACAATGGCCGAGGGTGTGAGTGTCGCAGCTGGAGGTTTAGCCGCTGGAGTAAAAGAGGGCGAAGAGTTAGAGCGTTATATTAAATTAGTTGGTGATGCGGCGGTAGGTGCTGAAAGAGACGTAGGGAGTATGGCGCAAATATTCAATAGAGTACAAGGATCAGGCCGATTAATGACCCAAGAACTCAATATGATTGACGATGCTATGCCTGGATTCGCAATGTCTATGGCAGAACATTTAGGGGTACCCATTCAAGAGTTTAGAAAGATGGTTACAGAGGGAGAGGTAACATCGAAGGACTTCCTTAATGTAATGGACAGCTTTGCAGGTGATATGTCTGATGCCTATGCTGGAACATGGCAAGGCATGGTTAAGAACACCATATCAAATATAGGGATATTAGGCGAGAACATTCTAAGTGGTGTATTTGAACAGTCTAAGGATTCAATAGCGGAGTTTCTAGAGTTTTTACGATCCGATACCTTAAAAGATTGGGCAGTTGAAACAGGTAAACGAGTTAGTGAAGCCTTTTCAAACATGATTGAGACTGTGAAGAACGTTATTTCATGGTGGACTAACCTAGACGATGAAACTAAAATGATGATTGCAAAAATAGCTGGAATCGCTGTTGCATTGGGGCCTGTTTTAATGGGTATGAGTAAACTAATCAAAGTGGGTTTATTGCTCGTCAAAGGATTTGGACTTATTAAAGCAATTGCTGGGGTAGTCGCAACCGCAATCGGTGCTATCTCGTGGCCAGTAGTTGCAGTTGTTGCAGCAATAGCGGGGTTAATAGCTATATTCGTGGCACTCTACAACGAAAATGAACGTTTTAGAGAAATTGTTGGTGTGGTTTGGGAAGAAATTAAAAACGTCATTATGATTGTTGTTCAAGCAGTATCAGATTTTGTCATGGACATTGTCGGCGGTTTGGTTGACTGGTGGCAAGAAAACCAAGAATTAATTATGGAGACCGCAAGAGTTGTTTGGGAAACAATACAAAACGTTATTGTTGCAGTTTTAGATTTTCTCTTACCTGTTATAAAAACAGCGTGGGAAGGCATCAAAAATAATATAGCAGCCGCATGGGATTTAATCACGACAATTGTTAAAGTTGGGATTGAGTTTGTAAAAGGGATTATAAAAGCTGTTATGCAAATGATCACAGGTGACTGGTCGGGAGCCTGGGAAACGATTAAAAACACAGCTTCAAATTTACTATCTGGAATAAAAGATATTATTTCAAAACAGCTAAAATTAGTCTTTACAATAATATCTGGATTGCTAAATAATGTGATAGCTAAATTTAGAGCGATCTTTGGAGCAATTTGGTCTGTTGTAGGTGACACCTTTAATAAGGTTGTGAACTCTATTAGAAATGGGATGTCAAAAGCCTACAATACAGTGAAGGGTTACTTTACTAGATTTAAAAATGCAGGTCGAAACATTGTTAATAGCATAGCGGACGGAATAAAAGGTGCTATCGGAAAGGTTACAGATGCCATTAGCAATGTGACAGGAAAAATAAGAGACTTCTTACCGTTCTCACCAGCTAATGCAGGGCCGATGATGGACAGAAACGAAACTTCTAAGCAAAAAGCCAATAAAACAGTACAAACACTCAAATATATGACTAATCTAAGTAATTTAAAACTGGAAGGACTAACGATATGACTTTAGTTATGACAATGGGAATAGGATCAACATTTACGCTTATGACTTCAGATGAACGCTTAGCCTGGAGGTATTGGGATAGAATAGAACCAATTGAAGATGAACGAGAAGTTAAAATTCACACCTTGACAGATAACGTGCTTTTAGGTTGGGGGCAAAGTCATACTATAGCGACAAATATAATCGAAGAATTAAGTAAAGTCGTTAAGCCTGATGATACGCTAGATATTTGTAAGGATAAGTTAGAGGAAGTCACTAAGGATATAATTATGTTTAGGGATGTGGTTATTATCCTATCAGGTTTTTATCCCGATGGAACAACAGGCATGGTGATGAAAAAGACGGATACCCTTGCTAATGAGTTAAAGTTAGGGGATTTAGAGTATCGGTACTCTTTATTCCCCCCCACTGGGGACTATAACGACAGACAAGAGGAACTCATGCACATTGAGGACTTCACACCTAAGCGTATAGTCGAAGAGTTCCCTAAGCTAGGATATGAAGCGTGGCTATCGAAGTCGATGCAGATAGCACTCAATCATCTTGTGCAGCTACATGGTATCATCTCTCACGAGGAACCAAAGGCGACAACACCTGAAGGGTTCTATTACTTGATGTATAAAGACACTCAAGGCAAAGTGCAATTAGTTTCAGGTGAGTTTGATACTAAACAGATTCATGAACAGCTGAAGAAAAGAGATGAAACAGGCTAGATTATATCGTGAATTGAGAGTGCTTTTAAAGGGCATTTAAAGGGCAAATGAGAAGGTATAAAGGATAGGGGCATAACCCCCTTTCCCCTTCCTTCAAAGCCCTTCCCGCTGTCACTGAGCAGATTATCTCGTGTCTTATATGTCTAACAGTCCATAATGTAAAAAGTAGGTGCTTTTAATGATAAAAGAGTGTCCGATATGCGGTAGTGAGTACCATGCCAGCATGAGAAGTCAGGTATATTGTAGTGAAGAATGTAGATTTGTTAGGAATAGAGAATCCGATAGATTAAGAAAACAAAAAAAGCGGAAAAAAGACAGAGTTATACGACAAAAAGAAAAGCAACGCATTCAGCAAGTTGAAGAAAAAGAGCGAGAAGAACTCAAACGTAAGCGCCAAGAAGAAAAAGAGCGTAAATTGTTTGAGTTGAGAGCCAAAGCAAATGATGGTGATCCTCTAGCTAGAATGACCCTAGCTAAAAAGTTTAGTGTCGAGTATTGGGAGGCGTACAGTGATTATGAGATAGAAAACAGCCTAAACTATGACAACAAGCCTATTCGTTACGTTAATGGTATAAGTGTTCATGAAATGGATTTTGCTGAAAAGGTTATGTTTACGATTGAAGAACGTGGCCATATTCTTAGTGAATTGGTTAGAAGTGCGCCATGAATTTGTTGTCCAGTTGTTGCCCAAATTGGACAACAAGCAATATTATTATATTTTTTCCAATTAATAAAACCGATGCAAACGCTGATATATCAACACTTAAAATAATATAGCCTAATTGATAAAAGGGTCTTTTCATCCGTGGCACGCAAGAGGTCGTCGGTTCAAGCCCGATATTCTCCATCAATAAAAAAACATCTACACATTTTTGTGCAGATGTTTTTTTGTTATTAAAAATTCATAATTGATTTATTTAAAAATTGATCTAATCATCAGATCATTTTTTTAAAAACATAACTGATTTTATCATAGTTCATTTTATTTTCGTAAAAACGGTGTGCAGCTGT
>Ga0209487_1002837_pt1 | contig 13854 bp, 7 predicted proteins | sample Poulit2012_FD_187524 | JGI IMG/M metagenome (GOLD analysis project Ga0209487, IMG submission 187524) | Agricultural soil microbial communities from Georgia to study Nitrogen management - Poultry litter 2012 (SPAdes) (version 2) | ecosystem: Environmental > Terrestrial > Soil > Agricultural land... | reverse complement strand
GCGACATCGCACATTGCATGCTCAAACAACTGCAGCTGCCCAGGCCCCTCCCAAGCCCCCTTGACCTCAACATCTTCCTGGTAATAACGGACCAGTTCGCAAACACGCGGTGTACAATCCACGTGAGGAATGATCTTGATCATAAAAGCCGGCTTGGTCATCGCCTGGGCTATTTTGTTTAAATCAACCTCGCGGTGTTTATAACCCATGGTCGCATTGACACACAGCACAGAGCCATAATGCAAGGTTCCCACCAGGGTCTCTTGCTCATGGCGCATCTTGGGATACGCCAGTTTTTTGGGAAAGCCCCATATTTCACGACCTCCAGCGATGGGCGAGTTGTCATCCAAATACATAGAGTAGACAAACCCACCCTCTTGGACCTCGCCCTCTGGGGTCGTATAACGCACAGGAATAACCTGTCCAGTTTCGGTGTAGTCACCAAAACCAGTAGAATCAGGCATACGAATAAACTCATAAGACACAATATCGCTAACCACCTCTAGCGGCTCTGGAACTACCGCGCGCAAGCGCTCAATATCCGTGCGATAATTAATTACAAAGAACTCACGGTTATAAAACTTATAAGGCGGCCGCGGATAGGCTGGGTCGTGCAGCGGCATCGCAAAAGCTTTTTCACGAACTTCATTGATTTTCATTCTTTACTCTCCGGCTTCAAAGTGTGCAAATCAAAAGTGCTCACTCCATCGGGTTGTTTGGATAGCTCAAAGATTTGCTGATGCGCCAACGCCTCTTTGGCGTCGTTGTATCCTGCAGCCCAATGTTCTTCCATCGTACTGCGGGAAAACTCATAGTCCTTGCTATTACCCTCATAGTTTTTGGCACGATAAATCAATTGCACAATGTTGTAGGACTTGTCATTGGCAGCTGCCAACAGGCGTTGCATATCAAGGCTTTGCGAATTGCGGACCTCATCTGGCAGTTCCTGCAGGACATGGTACAAAGCACGGCGCAGGCCTTGTTTATTACGGAACTGATCTGTTCCGTAACGCGTTCGACTGGAAAAACGAATGTCTTTCAGACGTATTTCTTGGCTAATTAGATCTGTAGGATAATCCCCCGAAGCACTCCATAAATCCACCTGAAAAGCCAATGTATCTTGGGCTGGGCTGCTATCCAATACCCAACGCAGCGGCGTATTAGAAACCACACCCCCATCCCAGTAATGCTCTCCGTCTATCTCTACAGCGGGAAACCCTGGGGGCAAAGCCCCACTGGCCATCACGTGGCGCGCATCGATAGTATGGGTCGTATTATCAAAATAAACAAAATTACCGCTAGAGACCTGCACCGCACCGACACTAAAACGCATCTGCTTACTGTTGATACGATCAAAATCAACCAAGCGCTCGAGCGTACTGCGCAATAAGGAAGTATCATAAAAACTAAGGGCGTGCTCAGTGCCGGGCAAGCTCATAAAGGGCGGAAAAAAGCGCGGGGTAAAAAAACCGGGGGCCCCGGTAAACAAAGCCTCACTGGCAGATATCTGGTTCAGCCAGATGTGAATGAAGTCCATATTGGCCTGAGGGATAGCTTGAAAGGCGCTCAGCCAGTTCATGCGATATTCAGAGCGTTTTGTGATGAGCTCCCAAAATGATCGCAGTGCATGCACTCGATTCTCTGGAGCATTACCCGCAATGAGCGCAGAATTTATAGAGCCAATAGAAATACCGGACACCCAATCTGGGTGTAAATCCACCTGAGCAAGTGCTTCATAAACGCCTGCTTGGTAGGAACCTAGTGCCCCCCCTCCTTGCAGAACCATGGCTACACATTCAAAGGGTAGATCTTTACGCATACAGTATCCTTATGCAAATTTGAGTGCGCATTACTGCACCGATGGTACTTCTTTTTGGCACTTTTGTATCATATGGAAACATGAGTGTTTCCACTTGTATATACACTCCGAGTCTAGCACGGAACGAGAAATCAAATTATTAATTTTTCTTAATTGTTAGAAAAGAAAAGCTTATAACCGATTGAAATACCAGTTATAAGCTTTGTGCTGTTTACTTTTATATATCAGGTTTTTTGCAAAGGGTCAGTAGCTATTTAATGCAACTGTTATGCTCTAAAGCTCTGAAAAGGATAAGATTGCATTTTAATCCAAACAATATTGGCGTACTAATTCCCCTTGCTCTTGAGTTAAAGTCGCAATTGCTTTTTTATCTATACTGAGAATAATTTTATTCTGGGCAGCCTGTAATTCAAATTCGCCTTTTTGCAAAGCACGCATGGCTTGTCCCATTTCATTAGGCGCAGCAAAAGGTTTTGATAAAAACACTGTTTCACCTGCCGGGTCTAATAAACGAATAAAAAAGTCATCATCCTCTTTAAAGGTCACCCAACGGGGTTGCTTTTTAGCCGCTGGCTTTTCTTCTGCGGGCACGGCCTGACTTAATGTAGCAGGACGCAATCCGACGGCTTGACGCAGCTCTTCTAAAAATGGGCGCGTAATTTTGCGTGCCTTTTTAGCCCCTGCCTGCAATATGTCTTCGATTATCTGTGGCTGAGCAATGAGCTCGTGATAACGCTCGCGCATCGGTGCGACCTGCTCATTGACCAGTTCAAAAAGACGTTCCTTGGCGGCACCCCAGCTAAGTCCATCACGTAATTCTTGAGCAAACTCCTGGCTTTGCTGCGGTGCAGCAAAAGCTTTGAAAATAGCGTATAAATGCGCGTCGTCGGGATCTTTGGGCTCGCCCGGACCACGCGAATCAGTCACTACACGTTGGATAGCATTTTTGAGATCACGCTCATCGCCCTCGAAAAGAGGAATTGTATTGTCGTAGCTTTTAGACATTTTACGACCATCGAGCCCGGGTAAAGTCGCTACGTGCTCGGCGATCTGTTCGTGCGGCAGCACAAAAAGCTGCTGGCCCTGTCCGTACATATGATTAAATCGCTGAGCAATGTCGCGCGCCATTTCGATGTGTTGTATTTGATCACGGCCCACAGGAACGCTATTTGCTTTGAAAATGAGAATATCGGCAGCCATCAGGATAGGATAAGAAAATAACCCCATATTGACCCCATCGTCGGGCTCATTGTTTTTGGCTAGATTTTCATCGACTGAAGCCTTGTAAGCATGAGCACGGTTCATCAAACCTTTGGGGGTCAGGCATGTCAGCAACCAACACAGCTCTGGTATTTCGATGATGTCAGACTGACGATAAAAGGTCACACGGTCGACATCTAAACCGGCCGCTAACCAAGTGGCAGCGACCTGCAGCCGCGAACGAGCTACGCGACTAGCATCCTCGCATTTGACCAAAGCGTGATAATCGGCCAGGAAATAGAAAGCATCTACCCCTGGCGCCTGGCTGGCCTCTATGGCTGGACGGATGGCCCCAGCGTAATTACCTAAGTGAGGAATACCAGAGGGTGTAATACCAGTTAAAACTCTTTTCATAATCTGTTTATTCTCTGTGGCTGCGTATTAAGGATAGATGTCACGAGTCGACATTAGTGATTAGAAAGTGGCTGCGGCACGTTGCTGCGCATGCAGGTAAGCACGGGTTTGCATCTCGTGCAGGCGTGAGGCGGTACGGCTAAACTCATTAGCGAAAGGCCCCTTGGTATAGAGCTCGTCAGGCCCGGCCTCGGCCGATATGATCAGCCGTACATTATGGTCATAAAACACATCCACCAACCAAGTAAAGCGACGGGCAGCGGATGCATTGCGAGCCTCCATGCGCGGAACCTCACTAAGAATAACGTATTTAAAACGCTGAGCTAAATCTAGATAATCATTTTGTGAACGCGCAGTCTCGCACAAAGTCGCAAAATCAAACCACACCACATCATTGCCCCGCCCTTTACTGTCTAGGACGCGGTTTTCAATTTCTAGTTGATTACCTAGCGTATGGCCCCCACTGAGGTGGTTGAATAAACGTTGTAAACGCTCTTCTACCTGGGAATCATGAGGGTGATAATACACCTGCTCGAGCGCCTGAGTTTTGACTCTATAGTCCACCCCTGCATCAACGTTGATGACCTCCATACGCTCTTTGATCAGATCGATGGCAGGCAATAAACGCTCGCGGTGTAGGCCATCAGGGTACAAAGTATCTGGTGCATAGTTAGAGGTCATGATAAAGCAAACCTCATGGTGAAATAACGCCTGCAACAGATTGTATAAAATCATGGCATCGGCAATATCCGAGACATGAAACTCATCAAAGCAAATCAGGTGATAGCGTTCGGATAAATCTTTGGCCACTGCATCCAACGGATCAGATTGGCTCTTTAACTCTTTTAGGGCATGATGGACGCCGCGCATAAACTCGTGAAAATGCAAGCGTGTTTTTTTCTCGATGGCTATATTTTCATAAAACAAATCCATGAGAAAGCTTTTGCCGCGGCCCACACCCCCCCATAGATAGATCCCGCGTGGAGGCTCAGGTTTGGAAAACCAGCGTTTGACCAGGGATTGCCTGGCCGCATCATAGTTTTGAATTTCATCTGCCAAACGCTGCAACGAGGCCACTGCGTTTTCTTGTGCAGCGTCAGCCTCGTAGCCCTTGGCCTGTAGCGCCTGGTGATAACTCTCGGTGATGGTCATGAAATTACACTAAACAAAAATAGGCCTAACAAACGCAAATCGCAGCGATGTACGCTGCGATTGCGAAAATATCGAACTCGTCCAATGGCGACCCCAGAGGGCCGCACAGGGATTTGAACTTAGAAGTTCAGTGTTCGCTTGTCTACAGCCAAAGCTGCTTCGCGCAGCGATTCGGACAGGGTCGGGTGAGCATGACAAATGCGTGCAATGTCTTCTGCGGCACCCTTGAATTCCATGATCGCTACGGCCTCGGCGATGAGCTCGGAGACCTGCGGTCCCACCATGTGCACTCCCAAAACCTCATCAGTTTTGGCGTCAGCCAATACCTTGATAAAGCCATCTAATTGGCCTAATGAACGGGCACGCCCGTTGGCCATAAAGGGGAACGAACCACTACGGTATTCGCGACCAGATTTTTTGAGCTCTTCCTCGGTTTGACCCACCCAAGCTATCTCTGGGTTGGTGTAAATCACCCATGGAATGGTATTGAAATTGACATGAGGCTGCTGACCGGAAATACGCTCGGCAACCGCAATACCCTCGTCCTCGGCCTTATGTGCCAACATAGGCCCACGCACGACATCACCGACTGCCCAGACGTTGGGCAGGTTGGTCTTGCAGTCTTCATCGACAACGATAAAACCGCGCTCGTCCAATTTCAAGCCCACTGTATCTGCACCTAAACCCTCAGTATTGGGCACACGACCAATCGCAACAATGAGCTTATCAACCTTGAGGGTTTGCTCTTCGTCATCAGCGTCGGTGTATTTAACTGCTACCCCAGATTTAGTCTTTTCAACAGATTCGACCTTGGCACCCAAAGAAATATCTAAGCCTTGTTTGGTTAGCAGCTTATACGCCTCTTTGGCTGCATCACGATCGACTGTGGCTAAAAAGTCAGGCATCCCCTCGAGAATACTGACCTTGGCACCTAAACGACGCCATACACTGCCCAGCTCGAGGCCAATGACCCCAGCACCAACGACACCCAGTTTTTTGGGTACCTTGGGCAAGCTCAGAGCGCCGTCATTAGACAGGATGGTTTCCTCGTCAAACTCAACGCCTGGCAATGCACGCGGGCTAGAACCCGTAGCAATGATGACATGCTTGGCGATCAGCTCTTCGCTGTCATTACCCTCAACCGTAATCGCCCAGCCGTTGTCTACCTTGGACTTGAAAGCGGCCTTGCCGTTGAAGTAATTGACCTTGTTCTTTCTGAACAAATAAAGCAGGCCCTGGTTGTTTTGATCAACGACGGTGTCCTTGCGACCGAGAAAGGTATCGATATCGAGCTTTAGCCCTTTGACCTCGATCCCGTGATCACTGAACTGCTCTTTAGCCTGCTCGTAGTGTTCACTGGACTGTAGTAAAGCCTTGGAAGGGATGCACCCAATATTGGTACATGTGCCGCCGGGGGCTGGTTTGCCCTCTGCGTTGGTCCAATCATCCACACAAGCCACTGAAAAACCTAGCTGCGCAACCCGTATGGCTGCGATATAGCCACCCGGACCGGCGCCGATAACTACCACATCAAATTGTTTTGCCATAATCTTTTCCTAGCATTTAGTGAGAAATTAAACGTCAAGCAATAGACGCTGTGGATCCTCTAATGCGTCTTTCATTGCGACCAAAGCAAGAACTGCCTCGCGACCGTCAATAATACGGTGGTCATAGGACAGTGCCAGGTAGTTCATGGGGCGAATAACAACCTCGCCGTTTTCAACAACCGGGCGCTCTTTGGTAGCGTGGATCCCGAGAATGGCTGATTGTGGTGGGTTGATAATGGGGGTAGAAATCAGTGAACCAAAGACACCCCCGTTAGAGATAGAAAAGGTACCGCCGGTGAGCTCTTCGAGCGTCAGCTTGCCCTCTTGGGCGCGGGCACCAAAGTCGGCGATTTGGGCCTCGATCTCGGCGATCGACAGTTGGTCTACATTGCGCAGGATGGGTACGACCAAACCACGCGGACTGCTGACAGCAATACCAATGTCAAAGTACCCGTGATACACAATATCGTTGCCATCAACAGAGGCATTCACGATGGGGTATTTTTTGAGCGCGTGGACGGCGGCCTTAACGAAGAAGGACATAAAGCCCAAACGTACGCCATGCTCTTTTTCAAAATCATCGCGATAGGCTTTGCGTAAGTCCATCACAGCCTGCATGTTGACCTCGTTAAAGGTGGTCAAAATGGCGTTTTCTTGTTGTGACTGCAACAAACGCTCGGCGATGCGGGCGCGTAGACGGCTCATGGGGACGCGTTGCTCGGGACGACCGTCCAGAGATACCCCTGTAGGTGCGGCAGGTGTCGCAGCGGGCTTGGTGCTGCCAGGCTGAGCAGCCATCGCATCGGCCTTGGTCACACGGCCGTCACGACCGGAGCCAGGCACATCGGCCACATCAACACCTTTTTCGGTGAGGATTTTGTTGGCTGCGGGCGAGGCTGCAACCACCCCTTCGGCCTGAGGAGCTGCTTGGGCGCCCTCGGCTTGGGGAGCAGACTCGGTGGATTCGGCAGCGGCATCGCCCTCGTCGGCAGCGGCTGCTGTGGGCTGGGCCTCGGTATCGATACGTGCTAGAACCTCGCCAGCGAGCACGGTGCTGCCATCGCCTTTGATGATCTCGCTAAGCACGCCGGATGCAGGGGCAGGTACCTCGAGGACTACCTTGTCGGTCTCGACCTCAATGAGGATTTCATCCGCCTCTACAGCCTCGCCAGGCTGTTTTTTCCATTCCAAGAGAGTTGCTTCTGCCACTGACTCAGAAAGCTCGGGAACTAAAACTTCTTTGATCGCCATAATTATTCCGTTTCTTTAGATAGGTAGAGAATTAATATTCGTAATCGGGTCGATTTACTTCACCAAGGCAAACCCGCGCAAACGAGGTGCGAAAGCCTGCTCGAGTAAAGCTTTTTGTTGCTCGTTATGTTTAGCCAAATAGCCAACCGCGGGTGAGGCGGAAGGTTGGCGACCAGCATAACTTAGGCGCTGTCCCTCGTGCATGTGCTCAAAGATATGATGCTGCACATAGAACCATGGGCCTTGGTTTTGGGGTTCGTCTTGTACCCAGACGAATTCTTTGACGTGAGCGTAGCGCTCCATCTCTTCCTTGAACTCTTTGTGACCAAAGGGATAGAGCTGCTCGATGCGGATGATAGCAATATCATCACGTTCGCGTTCTTCGCGTTCTTTGACCAAGTCGTAGTACACCTTGCCCGAGCAAATCATCACACGAGTGACGTTGTCAGGCGTGATGTCTTGGTTGACCTCGCCGATGACGGGGAGAAACTCGCCAGAGGCTAAGTCTTGGAGCGTTGAGTTGGCCGCCCGATTACGCAGCAAGGACTTGGGCGTCATGAGCACCAAAGGCTTGCGGAAAGGACGGATCATTTGGCGTCTGAGCACATGGAAAATTTGTGCTGCAGAGGTAGGTTGAATCACCTGTATATTATTGTCAGCACACAGCTGCAAGAAACGCTCGATGCGTGCAGAAGAGTGCTCGGGCCCCTGCCCCTCGTAGCCATGAGGCAGCATTAGAGTTAGACCGCAGTGACGGCCCCACTTGGCCTCGCCAGAGGAAATAAACTGATCAATAACGACCTGTGCACCGTTAGCAAAGTCACCGAACTGGGCCTCCCAGATGGTGAGTACGTTGGGCTCGGCGGTCGAGTAACCGTACTCGAATGCCAACACAGCCTCTTCGGAAAGTACGGAATCAATCACCGTAAATGAGGCTTGATTATCAGACACGTGTTGCAATGGAATATAAGTACCATCATCCCAGCGTTCGCGCGTTTGATCGTGCAAGACGGAATGGCGGTGAGCAAACGTACCGCGGCCCGAATCCTGCCCAGTAATGCGTACTGCATAGCCATTTGAGACCAGGGTGCCAAAGGCTAAATGCTCGGCCATACCCCAATCGACATCAGCCTCGCCACGGGCCATCGCACGACGGTTTTCAAGCAATCTGTTAACTAGGTTATGGACCTTGAAATCCTGTGGAACGGTAGTGATACGCTCGCCGATGCGTTGTAGCTCGGCCATTGGGACTGCGGTATCCGCATGGTCGGTCCACTTGGCGTCTAGGAAAGGTGTCCAGTCAGTGGCATATTTGTTTTTGTAGTCCGTGAGTACGGGCTCTACAGTGCGACGCCCATCCTCCATCAGGCGGCGGTAAGCCTTGACCATTTCCTCGGGCTCGTTTTCGCTAAGTACGCCCTGAGCGACCAATCTGTCTGCGTAGAGCTTGCGTGTACCCGGGTGGTCAGCAATTTTCTTGTACATCAAAGGCTGAGTCAGCGAGGGGGTGTCCTGCTCGTTGTGACCCAATTTACGATAGCACACAATATCGATCACCACATCATGGCGGAATCGCTGTCGATAGTCTAATGCCAGGCGAGTCACAAAGGCTACTGCCTCGGGGTCATCACCGTTGACATGAAATACAGGTGCCTCGATCATCTTGACCACATCAGTGCAATACAGTGTTGAGCGAGAATCACGCGGGTCAGAGGTCGTAAAACCAATTTGGTTGTTAATGACAATATGAACTGTGCCCCCCGTACCATAACCGCGTGTCAGAGCAAAGTTGAGCGTCTCTTGGACCACCCCTTGGCCTGCAAAGGCGGCATCACCGTGCACTAAAACGGGCAGCACCTGTTGGCCCTTGGCATCCCCGCGACGATCTTGGCGGGCACGGGTACTTCCCTCGACCACTGGATTTACAATTTCCAAGTGTGAAGGGTTAAAGGCCAATGACAGATGAACGGGTCCCCCACGGGTGGATAAGTCGCTGGAGAATCCATTGTGGTATTTAACATCACCATCGGTCAGGTCATCGGGGTGCTTGCCCTCGAATTCGGCAAATAAATCAGCCGGCATCTTGCCCATGATATTCACAAGCATATTCAAACGACCCCGGTGAGCCATGCCCACGACGATCTCTTGAATACCGTTACTGCCGGAATGATTAACGAGCTCATCCATCGAGGCAATGAAACTGTCACCCCCCTCGAGAGAGAATCTTTTTTGACCGACGTATTTTGTATGCAAAAAGCGCTCGAGCCCCTCGGCTTCCGTCAGCTGTTGCAAGATATTGCGCTTTTCCTCGTTAGTAAACTCGAACTGCCCTTGGACTGGCTCGATACGCTCTTGGATCCAGCGCTTGGCCTCGGGGTTTGAGATATACATATACTCGTAGCCAATGGTTTGGCAATAGGTCGCGCGCAACGCCTGCAGCATATCGCGCAGGGTCATGGTATCGCGATCATCGAAATAAGTATTTGTCGATGAGTACAGTTGATCGAGATCGGCCTCGGTCAAACCATAAAATGCGGGGTCCAGCTCGGGGAGCTGTTTTCTTTCTGAGCGCTCTAGCGGGTCTAATGTAGCCAAACGTACACCCAAAGAGCGATAAGCAGCGATGAGGGATTGGACAGAGACTTGCTTTGGTGCGATCGAAAGATCCTGGGCTCCTCCACGCCCGACAAAGCCGTTTGCCTTGGCGCGCTCGGCAAATGAGCGAATAATGGGTCCGTGCGCTTGGTCACGGGTAGACTCCTTGCCATCTACAGCTGGCTGGTTTTGTAAACCATCGAAATACTCGCGCCAAAAATCGGAAACCAATGAGGAATCCTGTAGATAGAGCTCATACAGCTCTTCTACGTACGCGGCATTCGAGCCGTAGAGATAGGAAGAGGACTGAAGTTCTTTTAATGATGACATATTAACGCTTCACCTTTCAGGGTGTTTCACCCATGTTTAGATGCAGGAAAACCTTCCGCGACACGGCCTCACCGATTAGCGGATAGCGGAGCAGAAGGCCTTGGGCTCGCTATTTCATGACGAGTCTTACCCACTAGTATAGCGTCCTGTGTATATCTATGCATCAAGGGCTTGATTTATCTTGACTTTTGAAAAACATATGTTGGCATTACCAAACAAGGCGCTTCATGCTGCAGCTACACAATAGTAACTAGAATTCGTCCAATAATAAACAGCCAATCCAACTAAAATGCGGCGATACGAAAATATTGCACTGCAGCATAAAAGATATAAAAAAATAATAAACAGCAAAAAACATTGGCAGAAGCCACAGTTTTGGCTCATTCACCCCACCAAAACTCTGAGCATCCTATACTATCTAGGTTCTAACACTAAAGTAGTAGGGTGAACTATCGTAGCGGAGTGACCCATCAGTGTCTATAAAAGCCCAACGAACACACACCCAACATTTATAAAAATAGATGTTTTTTTAATTTAAAAGACTGCTTTCTTATTTGTTCTTTTTAATTCGTTATTTAACTAAGCATATCCCAAGAATCTATACTCATTAATTTAATAATTATTTATTGTGGGTTTTTGATTTTTTGTAAATAGAGAATTCTAGACTGATAATGTTTGCCGTGATAATTTTAAAATAAGATTCGGCGAACATTAAATTAATAAGGCATAAATAGCTATTAACTTGAATTATGGAGAATAAACAGCCATGAGCTCAAAGCCCGATTTAACCAAGCTGGCGCTCGACTATCATGCCCATCCCACACCCGGCAAGATCTCGGTCGTGCCGACCAAGTCATTAGCGAATAGCGATGACCTATCCCTAGCCTATTCGCCGGGTGTTGCTTCTGCCTGTATGGCCATCCACGACGGAGGGGACGACGAAGCCGCTAAATACACCTCGCGCTCAAACCTAGTTGCAGTGGTTTCAAACGGTACTGCAGTACTGGGCCTAGGCAATATCGGCCCACTGGCCGCCAAACCAGTCATGGAAGGCAAGGGCTGCCTGTTTAAAAAATTCGCTAACATCGACGTCTTCGATATTGAGCTCGATGAAAAAGACCCCGAAAAGCTGGTCGAGATCATTGCAGCGATGGAGCCTACTGTTGGCGGCATCAACCTAGAGGATATTCGCGCACCCGAATGCTTTTACATAGAAGACAAACTGCGCGAACGGATGAACATCCCAGTTTTCCATGACGATCAACACGGTACCGCTATTATTGCTGGTGCTGCGATTATCAATGCACTGCAAATTGTTGGCAAAAACTTAGAGGACACCACTTTGGTCTGCTCAGGCGCGGGTGCAGCAGCCATCGCCTGCTTAAAGCTTTTGGTTAACATGGGCATGCCCAAAGAGAATATTACTGTGGTGGACTCTCGAGGCGTTATTTGGGCTGGCCGCGAACCTGATATGGAGCCTAACAAGGCTAAATTTGCGCGCGAGACCGAACTGCGTACCCTCCAAGAGGCCGTAGATGGATCTGATATCTTTTTAGGATGTTCTGCACCTGGCCTGATGACACCAGAAATGCTGAAAACAATGGCTGAAAAACCCATCGTTTTAGCACTGGCTAATCCCGAGCCCGAGATTCGGCCCGAGGTTGCCAAAGCTGCCCGTCCTGATTGCCTCATTGCCACGGGACGCTCTGACTACCCCAACCAAGTCAATAACGTTTTATGCTTTCCTTTTATTTTCCGTGGCGCCTTGGATTGTGGGGCTACAGAAATTAACGAGGAAATGAAAATGGCTGCGGTATATGCCATTGCTAAGTTGGCGCACGAGGAAGCATATGACGCTATCGGCGTCGAGAATGACGATGAACTGAGCTTTGGGCCTGAGTACATAATCCCACGCCCCTTTGACCCACGTTTAATTGTGCGTGTCGCACCCGCTGTGGCCAAAGCTGCCGAGGAAACCGGCGTTGCCCGTCGCCCCATCACAGACATGGAGGCCTATCGGCAAAAACTATTGGCCCTGACCTATCGCTCGGGCACATTAATGCGCCCGCTGTTCTTGCAGGCCAAAGAGTTATCCGCGCTCAAGCGCATTGCTTATGCGGACGGCGAAGATGAGCGAGTCTTGCGTGCTGCACAAACTGCAGTCGATGAAAACATCGCCTTTCCTATTTTAATTGGTCGCCCCAATGTCATTGATATGCGCATCCGTCGTTACGGTCTGCGCTTGCAACCGGGGGTCAATGTAGAGATCGTGGACCCAGAAGACGACTATCGCTTTAATGAAACCTGGCAGGGCTATTTCAAACTGAAAAACCGTCATGGTGTCACGCCCGATCTAGCAAAAGCACTGGTACGCAAACACAACACGATCATTGGTGCCATGTTAATGCGCCGAGGGGACGTCGATGGGCTGATTTGCGGTGTAACCACTCGCTTTTACACTCAGTTAGAACATATCCAGGACATCATTGGTTTGGATGAAAAAGCCAAAGTATTTGCGGCTATGAATGCATTGATTTTGCCGACTCAGAGTATTTTCGTGTGTGATACGCATGTCAATGAAAATCCAAATGCCGAAGAAGTTGCCAACATGACCTTGCTGGCAGTCAAAGAGGTACGACGTTTTGGCCTAACCCCCCGTGTTGCCCTACTCTCGCACTCTAACTTTGGTAGCCGCTCGACCGAGTCATCCCGCAAAATGGCCGAGGCCCGCAAACTAATCCTAGAGGTCGAGCCTGATCTGGAAATCGATGGCGAGATGCATGCTGACTCGGCACTGTCTGATCGCATTCGCTATAACGCCAATCCTGACTCAACCCTAAAAGCACCTGCAAACCTACTCATCACCCCTAATTTGGATGCGGGGAACATCACCTATAACATCCTTAAGATGACTGGCAGTAACGGTGTTTCATTAGGCCCTATCTTGTTGGGTGCAGCAGGACCTGTGCATATCATGACGACATCCAGTACCGTACGACGTATTGTCAACATGACAGCATTGGCTGTTTTAGACGCCGCTGGGCGCTAAACCTAATCCAGCTCATAAGCTGCATACAACAAAGTAGCACAGCCCATAAAAAAAGCATGCGTGGAGTTTCACGCATGCTTTTTGTTTGTCTGGTTAGGCGCTAAAGATTAGCGCCTGACTAATTGTGAAGATCAACTAGACATTGGCAGGGATTTGCATGGGTCTGCCACGGGCCATTGAAAGACCACCAAAGGTGACAAACAGCCAAGCAACCGATGCAATCATCCAAATGGTATTACCTGTGATAAAGGCCTGACCAATAAATCCAGCCATGACGACGTAGTAAATCATGGGGATTAGGGTCTTGCGAACGACCTCACCCTCGCGGTTAACCATACCTACAACTGCACATGCTGCAACAACGTTGTGGACACAAATCATGTTACCAGCAGCACCCCCAACAGCCTGCAATGCAACAATGATTGCTGACTGATCAGGTGTAAAGGCTAAATGCTGTGCAGTAGAGAATTGGAAGTATGAGAACATCATATTACTGA
>Ga0209487_1002836_pt1 | contig 13859 bp, 10 predicted proteins | sample Poulit2012_FD_187524 | JGI IMG/M metagenome (GOLD analysis project Ga0209487, IMG submission 187524) | Agricultural soil microbial communities from Georgia to study Nitrogen management - Poultry litter 2012 (SPAdes) (version 2) | ecosystem: Environmental > Terrestrial > Soil > Agricultural land... | reverse complement strand
AAGCCGCCCACGCCGAGGCCGACGACGAGGACCAGGCTCAGCGCGACGGCGATGATGGTGCGCCGCCGGCGACGACGGCGCCGCTGGGCGCGCTCCCGGCGGTCTCGGCGCCGCTGGAACTCGGATCGCGGCTCGTCGGCCAGCAGCGTCTGGTCGAACAGGTCGCTCACGACTCCGCCTCCCTTCGCTGGTCGACGAGCTCCCCCGCCGGGTGACCGGTCCGGCGCTCCTGGTCCAGGGCCGACTGCAGGATCATCACGGCAGCGACCTGGTCGACCACCGCCCGGTGGCGTCGACCGGGACGACCTGACCGGTGCAGCGCCTGGTGGGCGCTGACCGTGGTGAGCCGCTCGTCGACCAGCCGGACGGGCACGGGGGCACACACCCGTGCAAGGTCACGAGCGTACTCCCGCACGAGGGATGCGGCACGCCCTTCGGCACCGGAGAGCTGCCGGGGCAGCCCGACGACGATCCCGACGGCCGCCACCTCACGGGCGACCTCGGCGATGCGGTGCAGCTGGGCGGCCCGGTCCCCGCCCACCGTCTCCACCGGTGTGGCGAGCAGGCCGTCGACGTCGCTGCGGGCGAGGCCCACCCGGACCGCGCCGACGTCGACACCGAGCCGCACCCCGCGCCGGGTGGCCGGTTCCGGGTCCGTCATCGAGCAACCACACCCCGGACGTCGGCGACAAGGTCCTCCAGCGCGGCCGGCACCGCGGCGGCGTCCGTCCCGCCGCCCTGAGCGACGTCGTCCTTGCCGCCCCCGCCACCGCCGAGGCGGCCGGCGGCGGTGCGGGCGAGCTGTCCGGCACGCAGCCCGAGCTCCCGGGCGGCGGCGTTGGTGGCGACGACGACGGCGGGCCGTCCGTTGCTCGTGCCCGCGACGGCGACGACGGCGGGGCGCGCCTCGCCGAGGCGGCCGCGGACGTCGAGGGCCAGGGTGCGCAGGTCGTCCCCGCCGGACACCGCACCGGCGTCGTGCGCGACGACGAGGGTGCCGTCGACGTCCTGGGCGGTGTCGGCGACCTTCCCGGCGGCGGCGAGCAGCTCGCGGCGGCGCAGCGCCGCCAGCTCCTTCTCCGCCGCCTTGAGCCGCGACATGAGGTTGGACACCCGCTCGGGCAGGTCCTCGGGGCGTCCGCCGAGCAGGCTCGTCACCTGGCTGACCAGAGCGCGCTCCTTGGCCTGGTGGCTGTAGGCGCCGGTGCCGACGAGGGCGTCGACGCGGCGCACGCCCGACCCGATGGACGACTCCCCGAGCAGGGTGACCCGCCCGATGTGGCCGGTGCTCGGGACGTGGGTGCCCCCGCACAGCTCCTTGGACCAGTCCCCGCCGATCGACACCACCCGCACCCGCGAGCCGTACTTCTGGCCGAACAGCGCCATCGCGCCGGAGGCGAGCGCGTCGTCGAGGTCCATGACCTCGTCGGTGACCTCGAGGTTCTCCACGAGCTGGGTGTTGACCCGCTCCTCGATCTCCCCGAGCACGCTGACGGGCACCTGGGAGCCGTGCCGGAAGTCGAAGCGCAGCCGCGAGGGCGCGTTCTCCGAGCCGGCCTGGGTGGCCTGCTCCCCCAGCGACTCGTGCAGCGCCTTGTGCACCATGTGGGTGGCGCTGTGCGCCTGGGCGATGGCGCGCCGACGATCGGTGTCGATCATCGCCACGGCGGCCTCGTCGACCGTCGCGGTGCCCTCGACGAGGCGACCGCGGTGCACGGTCAGCCCGGTGATCGGCGCCTGGACGTCGTCGACCTCGATGATGCCGCCGTCCTGGAGGCGGATGGTGCCGTGGTCGGGCTGCTGGCCGCCGGCCTCCGCGTAGAACGGCGTGCGGTCGAGCACGACCTCGACGTTCGCCGGAGCGGTGGCGGTCGGGACGGGCCGGTCGTCGACGAGCAGGCCGACCACCCGCGACTCGGTCGTCGTGTCGGTGTAGCCGAGGAAGAGGGTGTTGCCGCCGAGCTGGGCCTGCAGGTCGCGGTAGAGCGCGGGGTCGACGTGCCCGGCCTTCTTCGCCAGCGCGTCGGCGCGGGCACGCTCGCGCTGCTCCGCCATGAGGTCGCGGAAGCCCTGCTCGTCGACGCTCACCCCCTGCTCCGCGGCCATCTCCAGGGTGAGGTCGATAGGGAAGCCGTAGGTGTCGTGCAGCGCGAAGGCGTCCTCGCCGGACAGCTTCGGCCGGCCATCGCCGGCGGCCTCCTTCGCCTTGCGGACGGCGGTGTCGAGGATGGTCGTCCCGGAGGTCAGGGTGCGGCGGAAGGCCTCCTCCTCGCCGTAGGCGACCTCGCTGATGACCCCGAAGTCGCGCTCGAGCTCAGGGTAGGAGGGCGCCATGGCGTCCTTGACGACCGGCAGGAGGTGCGGCAGCACCGGCTCGTCCACGCCGAGCAGGCGCACCGAGCGCACCGCGCGGCGGATGAGGCGGCGCAGCACGTACCCGCGACCGTCGTTGCCGGGGCGCACGCCGTCGCCGATGAGCATGAGGGAGGAGCGCACGTGGTCGGCGATGATCCGCATCCGCACGTCGTCCTCGGTGCCGGTGCCGTAGCGCCGCCCGGTCAGCTCCTGGGTGGTGGTGATGAGCGGGAACACCTCGTCGATCTCGTAGATGTTCTCCTTGCCCTGGAGCAGGAAGGCCAGCCGCTCGAGGCCCGCGCCGGTGTCGATGCTCTTCTTCTCCAGCTCGCGCAGCAGCGGGTAGTCCTTGCCGCTGCCCTCGCCGCGCAGGTACTGGTCGAAGACGAGGTTCCAGATCTCCAGGTAGCGGTCACCGCCCGGGTCGACGGTGCCGCCGACGGCGTCCGGGCCGTACTGAGGGCCGCGGTCGTAGTGGAACTCGGCACACGGCCCGGCGGGGCCCGGCTGACCGGTGTCCCAGAAGATCTCCTCCCGGGTCAGGCGGACGATCTGGCGCTCGTCGACCCCCACCCGCTTGAGGGCGTCGAAGGCCTCGGCGTCCTGCTCCCAGATGGTGACCCAGAGGCGGTCGCCGTCCAGCCCGTAACCGCCCTCGTCCTGGGAGGTGGTGAGGAGGTCCCAGGCGTAGGTGATCGCCCCCTCCTTGAAGTAGTCCCCGAAGGAGAAGTTCCCGCACATCTGGAAGAACGTGCCGTGACGGGTGGTGTGGCCGACCTCGTCGATGTCGTTCGTGCGCAGGCACTTCTGCACCGAGGCCACCCGCGGCCACGGCGCCTCCTGGGTCCCGACGATGTAGGGGATGAACGGCACCATGCCGGCGATGGTGAAGAGGATCGACGGGTCCGGTGACACGAGCGGGACGCTCGGGGCGATGTGGTGGTCGTGCTTGGCGAAGTAGTCCAGCCAGCGGGTGCGGATCTCGGCGGTACGCAATGGGACCTCAGGGTGGGAAGGGACGAAGGGAGGGCAGGTCAGGAGTGCTCGGGGCGGCGTCGCTCGGCGGCGGCCGCGACGTCGGCGTCGTCCGGGAGCAGGCGTTCACGCAGCTCTGCCTCGCGGGCGGCGTAGTCGGCGCGGAAGGCGGCGACCCGCTCCCGCAGCTCGGCGGCGACGGACTCCACCCCGGCGCTGAGCCGGTGCCGCACCGCGGGGGTGGCGAGCACGACGACGACCAGGACGGTCGCCCCGACGACGACGGTCCGGCGCATCAGGACCCCCGGCGGAAGAAGCGGCGCACGGCGTAGGAGAACGCGGCGACCTTGATGATCGGGCCGCCGACGGTGGCCGAGACCAGGGTGGTGAGCGCCGAGACGTTCTGCGAGACCTCGGCGGCCGCCGTCGTCACGGTGTCGACCTTCTCGATCTGCGCGTTGCTCGCGGCGATCGTCGCCGCGGCCTCGTCGACGACCGGCACCGTGTGGGCGGTGAGCTCACGGACGGAGTCGGTGGCGGCGTCCAGCACCCTGCCGAGCTTGAGCAGGGGGACGGCGAGGAAGGCCACGAGGACGAGGAACGCGACGGCGGCCACGATCCCGGCGATGTCGCCGATGTTCATGTGCAGGCTCCTTGGGCTGGCGAGTGCGCTTCCGGAAGGCTACCCGGAGATGGGCGCGCCCCGGGACCGGCGTGGCCGGTGCCCGGGGCGCGGACGGCTCTCGTCCGGCTCGGTCAGCGCGAGTAGTACTCGACGACGAGCTGCACGTCGCAGGTGACGGGGACCTCGTCACGCTTGGGGCGGCGCACCAGCTCGGCGCGGAGCTTCTCCAGCTGGACGTCGAGGTAGGCCGGGACGTCCGGCAGGACGTCGCGGTGGGCGCCGGCCGCGGCGATCTGGAAGGGGACCATGGTCTGGCTCTTCGGCTTGACCTGGATGACCTGTCCCGGCTTGACCCGGAAGGACGGACGGTCGACGAGCTTGCCGTCGACGAGGATGTGCCGGTGCACGACGGCCTGGCGGGCCTGGGCGATGGTGCGGGCGAAGCCGGCCCGCAGGACCAGGGCGTCCAGGCGCATCTCGAGCAGTTCGACGAGCGACTCACCGGTCAGGCCGGACTCCTTGCGGGCCTCCTCGAAGACGCGCTGGAGCTGGACCTCGCGCAGCCCGTACTGGGCCCGCAGCCGCTGCTTCTCCTTGAGCCGCACGGCGTAGTCGGACTCTTGGCGGCGGCGGGCGCGACCGTGCTCACCGGGGCCGTAGGGACGCTTCTCGAAGTGCTTGACCGCCTTGGGGGTCAGCGCGATGCCGAGGGCGCGGGACAGGCGCACCTGGCGGCGCGACCGTGCCTGGTTGTTCTTGCTCACGTGTTGGTTCTTCCTGTCGTTGTGACGTCACGCGGGCGGGAGGGTCCTCCCGGCGCGCGGGGCCGACCATCGAAGGCTGAGACCCCAGGGTGTGCCCGCAGGCAACCGGAAGATCCTACCAGGCCCCGCCCCTTCCCCACACCGCCACCGACGGGTGCCGCCTCAGCGGCCGCCGAGGATGTCCCGGATGCGGGCGAGGCGGGTGGCGATGTCACGCTCCAGGCCGCGCGGCTGCGGCTCGTAGTAGCGGCGCCCGACGAGCTCGTCGGGCAGGTACTGCTGGGCCGCCACGGCGTGCGGCTCGTCGTGGGCGTAGACGTACTCGGTGCCGTGGCCCAGCCTCTTCGCCCCGGCGTAGTGGGTGTCGCGCAGGTGGAGCGGCACCGGGCCGGCCTTCCCGGCCTTGACGTCGGCGATCGCCTCCCCGATGGCCCGGTAGGAGGCGTTGGACTTCGGTGCCGTGGCGACGTGCACCACCGCCTGCGCGAGGACGAGCCCACCCTCGGGCATCCCGATGAGGGCGACCGCCTGGGCGGCCGCGACGGCTGTCTGCAGCGCCGTCGGGTCGGCCATGCCGACCTCCTCGGCGGCGGCGATGACGATGCGCCGGGCGATGAACCGGGGGTCCTCCCCCGCGACGATCATCCGAGCGAGGTAGTGGAGCGCGGCGTCGACGTCCGAGCCGCGCATCGACTTGATGAAGGCGCTGGTGACGTCGTAGTGCTGGTCGCCGGCGCGGTCGTACCGGACGGCGGCGACGTCGATCGCCCGCTCCATCGTCGCGAGGTCGATGCGGCGCTCCTCGGCGGCTGCTGCGGCGCCCGCTGCGGCCTCGAGGATGGTCAGCGCCTTGCGGGCGTCGGCGCCGGCGAGCCGGACGAGGTGGTCCAGGGCGTCGTCGTCGAGCTCGAACCGGCCGTCCAGGCCGCGCTCGTCGCACAGCGCGCGGGCCACCAGCTCGCGGATGTCCTCCTCCTCCAGCGGCTCGAGGGTGAGGAGCAGCGAGCGGGACAGCAGCGGTGAGATCACCGAGAAGCTGGGGTTCTCCGTCGTCGCCGCGACGAGCGTGACCCAGCCGTTCTCCACCGAGGGCAGCAGCGCGTCCTGCTGGGTCTTGGAGAAGCGGTGCACCTCGTCGATGAACAGGACGGTCTCCGCGCCCGTGCTCACCAGCCGCCGGCGGGCGTCGTCGACCACCTGGCGCACGTCCTTGACCCCGGCGGTCACCGCCGACAGCTCGACGAAGCGGCGCCCCGACCCGTGGGCGACGAGGTAGGCCAGGGTGGTCTTGCCGGTGCCCGGCGGCCCCCAGAGGATCACCGAGGAGGCGCCTACCCGGGTGTCCCCGCTCGGCTCGACCAGGCGCCGGAGCGGCGCACCCGGCTCGAGCAGGTGGTCCTGGCCGACCACCTCGTCCAGCGACGCCGGCCGCATCCGTACGGCCAGGGGCGCGTCCGGCCGCACGGCCGGGGTCCCGGCGTCGTCAGCTCCCACCGCGTCGAAGAGGTCCACGACGGGAGCCTACGTCGCGCACAGACCCGGTCTCGCGCGTAGTGCGGCGTGTGAGGGCAACAGGGCCCTTCTGCTCGGCACGATCGCGGTCGGTGCACCGGTCCGCGGAGCCGTCCTGGTCGCCCTGATCGCGACGGTGCCAACTGCACCGCTCCCCGCCGCCCTCCACCGCCGCCCGCACCGCTCCCCGCCGCCCTTAACTCAGCCCGCCGCACTGCCCCCTCCCCAGAGGAGCCTGGCACCGGCTCCAACGCCACCTGGGCCTTCGACACCCATGGCTGCGAGTGCGGGCCAAATATGTGTCTCCCGAGGGGTCAAGCTGACCCACCACGTGGATCACCCTGACTCTTCCCGACCACATCACCGCTCCCCCTGCCGCGGGTGCTTGCGTGGCGCGCGGGTTCCGCGGGTGCTCGCGAGGTACGCCGGTTCCGCGGGTGCTTGCGAGGTACGCCGGTTCCGCGGGGCCGCGTCAGATGCGGGCGCCGCGGGCGCGCCGGCGCACCCGCCGCTCCCACCGGTCCATCTCGGTGCGCAGCGGGGAGGCGCAGAACTCCCCGAGCGTCACGCCCGCGGCCAGCGCGAGTCCCACGGACAGCGCCCGGATCCCCATCGTCGCGCCCCCGAAGATGTCGGAGGACTCGATGAACGCGAACATCGCGGCGTAGATCGACAGTCCGGGGAGCATCGGCGTGACACCGCACACGGAGACGACGAAGCTCGGCAGCCGACCACGGTCGCCGACCACCCCGGCGATGAGTCCGACGACGAGCGCGCCGAAGAACGCGGCGCCCGCAGGGCCGAGCCACAGTTGGTCGATGACGTGGGTGGAGCCGGCCGCGATCGCCCCGACGACGGTGATGATCGCGGCGTTGCGCGGCTGGGTGTAGGACGCCACCGCCCACGAGCCGGCGATCACGGCGCCGCAGACCACCTGCACCAGTCCCGTCGGCGCGTTGCCGAAGACATCACCGATGTACAGGGGGACGCCCAGCCGCTGGCCGACGTCCAGGACGAAGCCGATGCCGATGACCAGGCCGGTGGTGTACAGCGCCACCTCGAAGGCCTTGGCCGCCGCGGTGAGCGGGTAGCCGGCGATGGCGTCCTCGGCGGCGCCCACGAGCTGCATCCCGGCGAGAAGCACGACGATGCCCGAGGCGACGACGAGCGACGGCGGGAGCAGGTCCCGGTCCCACCCGAAGATGTCCTGGCCCCAGAGCAGGGCGATCGCCACCAGGGTCGCGATCGCCGCGCCGGTCGCCTGCTGGAACAGGTAGGGCAGGCCCCAGCGCCGCAGCACCCGCAGCGCGCGGTCGATGATGCCGGTGGTGACGGCGGCGACGAGGGCGACCTGCCAGCCGCCGCCGAGGAGCGCGGCCACCCCCGCGGCCATGAGCCCGAGCGCAAGGGTGACCACCCAGCGCTGGTAGGGGTGCGGGGCCCGCAGCACCCGGTCGAGTCGGGCATGCGCCTGCTCCAGTGAGAGCCGCCCGGCGGCGGCGTCGGCCACCATGGCGAAAAGCTCGGCGAGCCTGCTGTAGTCGGAGGTGCGGACGTTGATCACCCGCATCTTGGTGATGGGGTCGTCGTCGCGGTCGATCGAGGCCGCGATCGAGATGAACGTGATGTCCACCTCGCAGTTGGTCACCCCGTAGGCGGCGGCGAGTCGCAGCAGTGCGGAGGTGACATCGGCCACCGGCGCGCCCGTGGCGATCATCCCCTCCCCCACCCGCAGGACCAGGTCGAGGACGGAGCGCTCGGTCTCGGCGGTCAGCTCCGTCTGCCGCCGGGGCGGGGCGAAGGAGAGCGTCGGCGGGCCGCTGCCCGCGACCACCCGACGGGCCCGTTCGCGCAGGATCGACTCGCGGCGGACGTGCCCGACGGCGCGCGGCACGCCGAGCGGCAGGCCGGCGTCCGGATCTGGTGTCTGCCCCACGTTCCGACGCTACGACACCGGCGGCGGCGGGACGACGCGGACGGCCGGTGACGCTGCGCACGCGTCGCCGGTGAGAGACTGTCGGCCGTGTTCGCAGCACTCGCCCGTGGCGTCATCCGTCGCCCCCGGACGACGATCGCCGTGTGGGCGGTCCTCGTCCTGTCCTGTCTCGCCCTGGCGCTCGGTGTGGTCGGCGACGGCCTGTTCGCCCAGCTCCACTCCGGCGAGCCCCGCGTGCCGGGCGCGGAGAGCCAGCACGGCCGTGAGCTCCTGGCGTCCACCGCGGAGACCGGGGAGGAGGTCACCCTGCTCGTGCGGGGGACCGACCTCACCGACGAGGAGCTCACCGCGGACCTCGCCGCCGCACTCCTGCCGATCCGGCAGGAGATCGACGACCTCGAGGGTGTCACCGGCGTCATCGACCCGTTCCTCGCCCCCCAGGGGCCGGCGGACCCGCTCGTCCAGTCGCTTGTCTCGACACAGCGCGACGGCTTCCTCCTCATCGCCGAGCTCGACCCGGAGCTCGACGACGGTGGGGCCGCGCGCACCGCCGTGGAGGAGCGGCTCGCCGCCGTGCCGGGTGAGCTGGCCGACGTCGCGCCCGAGGCGGACGGGATCGTCTCCAGCGTCGCGCTCATCGTCTCAGCGGTCACCGACCAGGTCGAGGCCGACCTGGCCCGCGGCGAGGCGATCGCGCTGCCGCTGTCGCTGCTCGTCATGGTCGTGGTCTTCGGCGGCTTCCTCGCCGCGGGCATGCCCCTCGTCGGCGCGCTCGCCTCGATCGCCGGTGGGCTCGGTGTACTGCTCGGGTTCGCCCAGGTCATCGAGTTGGACGCCGTCGTCGTCAACGTCGTCACCGTGCTCGGGCTGGGCCTGTCGATCGACTACGGGCTCCTCATCGTCTCCCGATACCGCGAGGAGGTGGCCGACGTCGTCGCCTCCACCGCGAGCCGGGGGCTGCCGCTGCGCCGGCGTCGGCGCCGGAGCCACGGCCGGGCGGTGGTCGAGGAGGCCGTGCGGCGCACCATGATGACCGCGGGGCGTACGGTGACCTTCTCCGCCGTGACCATCGCGATCGCGATCAGCGCGCTCATGGTCTTCTCCCCCGACATCCTGCGGTCCCTCGGGGCGGCCGGGGTCTCGGTGGTGGTCATCGCACTGACCACGGCGCTCACGCTCGTGCCCGCGCTGCTCGTCCTCCTCGGCGGCCGCCTGCAGCGTCCCTCGCTCGTCTCCCGCGTGCCGGGGCTGCACCGGCTGCTCGGCCGGCTCGGCGACGTCGCCCCCGAGGACGGCATGTTCTCCCGGCTCGCCAGGGCGGTGCACCGACGCCCGTGGGTCGTCATCGCCGGCTCCGTCGCCCTGCTCGGGGTGCTCGCCTCCCCGGTGCTCGGGCTCCAGCTGCGCAACTCCACGACCGACCTCATCCCCGCCGGCTCCGACCAGCGTGAGTTCATCGCGGTGCTCGGTGAGGGCTACCCGGCGGCCGCGACGCCATCCGTCGGTGTCGTCGCGGACACCGACGTCGCCACCGCCGAGGAGTGGGCCGCCCAGATCGCCGCGCTGCCCGACGTCGCGGCGGTCGGTGAGGTCACCACCACGCCCGACGAGCGGTACGCCGTCATCGGCGTCGACATCGCCTCCACCGACGCCGGCGGCCCAGTGGCCACCGACGTGGTCCACGCGATCCGCGACCTCGACCCGGGCTTCCGCACCTGGGTGGTGGGGCAGGCGGCGAACCAGATCGACTTCCAGGCCGCGATCGCGCAGGGCGTGCCACTGGCGGCCGGGCTCGTCGTGCTGACGATCTTCGCCCTGCTCTTCCTCATGACCGGCTCGGTGCTCATCCCGGTCAAGGCGATCCTCGTCAACGCCCTCGGACTGGCTGCCGCGCTGGGGGTGACGACGTGGGCGTTCCAGGAGGGCCACCTGGCGGGGCTGCTCGGCTTCACGCCGATCGGTGGGCTGGAGAGCTACGTCGTGGCCGTCGTCGTCGCCTTCGGCTTCGGCCTGGCGATGGACTACGAGGTCTTCCTGCTCGCCCGGATCAAGGAGTACTGGGAGGCCGGGCACGACAACGACGCCGCGGTCGAGCACGGTCTGCAGCGCTCGGGACGGATCATCACCTCCGCGGCGCTCATCATCGCGCTGGTGTTCCTCGGCTTCGTCACCGGTGAGCTCATGGTGATCAAGCAGGTCGGCTTCGCGCTCGCCGTCACGGTGGCGATCGACGCCACCCTCGTCCGGATGCTCCTCGTGCCGGCGACGATGACCGTGCTCGGCCGCTGGAACTGGTGGGCGCCGGCCCCGCTGCGGCGGTTGCACGACCGCCTCGGCATCGCCCACTAACCCCGGGCGCGAGTCAAGCCTCTCGCCTTGATCGTGTCAGATCAGGTCTTCAGGCTTGATGCGTCCGGTCGGCGCACGTTCTCCACCTCGTGGCCGACCGTGAAGCCCAGGCGGGTGTAGAGCCGGCGAGCGGCCTCGTTGTCCGCCCAGATGCCGAAGTGGACGAGGGGATGTTCGCCCAGGGCCCAGCGGGTGACCGCCGCGGCCATGGCCGTGGCCACCCCGCGCCGCCGCCAGGCCGCGTCGGTGCCCAGACCGGAGAGGTGGACCGGCCGGCCCGGTGCCGCGTCGACGGCGACGACCCCGCGGAGCACGCCGGCGTCGTCCCGGTAGCCCCACCAGGTGAGCGCGGGGTCCTCCGGGTCGGCCATCGCCTCCGGGTAGGCCCGGGCGAGGCACTCACGCACCTCGGCGACGGCGCCGGGTCCGGTCACCGGCGCGACCCTCTCCTCCCCCGGCCGGACCGGCGGGACGGCGTCGCTCCACATCCAGTCCCACCCCGGCCCGGGGGCGAAGCCGAAGTGCCGTCGCACGCGCTCCCCGGTGAGCTGCCAGGTCCGGCGGGTGAGCAGCCCCGACCCGACCGGTGGGGCGCCGTCGGCGGCAGCCACCTCCAGCGCCCGGGCGAGGTCCGCCCCGGGACCGGCCCCGACGAGCTGGGTCCGTTCCCGCCCCGCCCGGGTCACCGTGACGAGGAGGAGGGTGGCGCCGGCGACGTGCCAGGCCCCCTCCTCCCGCCAGCGGTGGGCGTTGGCCCGCAGGAACGCCGACCGGGTCACGGGGCGGTGGGTGCCGCCGCCTCGTCCCGGTCCGCCTCCTTGGGCTTGGCGTCCACCCCGGCCTCGCGACGCTGCTCGGGGGTGATGGGCGCGGGCGCGCCGGTGAGCGGGTCGTAACCGCCGCCCGACTTGGGGAAGGCGATGACCTCACGGATCGAGTCGGCGCCGGTGAGCAGCGCGACGATCCGGTCCCAGCCGAAGGCGATACCTCCGTGCGGGGGCGCGCCGTAGGCGAAGGCGTCGAGCAGGAAGCCGAACTTCTCCCGCGCCTCCTCCTCGCCCAGCCCGAGCACGGAGAAGACCCGCTCCTGGACGTCGCGGCGGTGGATACGGATGGAGCCGCCGCCGATCTCGTTGCCGTTGCACACGATGTCGTAGGCCGAGGCCTGGGCGCCCGCCGGGTCCTGGTCGAACCGGTCGAGCCACTCCGGGGTGGGCGAGGTGAAGGGGTGGTGGACCGCGGTCCACGTGCCGTGCCCGACGGCGACGTCGTCGTCCTCGTCGGCCCGCTTGAACAGCGGCGCGTCGACGACCCAGACGAAGGACCACGCGTCCTCGTCGACGAGGCCGATGCGGTGGGCGATCTCCAGACGGGCCGCGCCGAGCAGGGCGCGCGCCTCGTGCGCCTTCGCCGCGGCGAAGAAGATCGCGTCACCCGGCTGGGCGCCGGTGGCCGCGGCCAGGCCGGCGCGCTCCTCCTCGCTGATGTTCTTGGCGACCGGGCCGCCGAGGGTGCCGTCCTCGCCGACCGTGACGTAGGCCAGCCCGCGGGCGCCGCGCTGCTTGGCCCACTCCTGCCACGCGTCGAACTGGCGACGGGGCTGGCTCGCACCACCGGGCATGACGACAGCGCCGACGTACGGGGCCTGGAACACCCGGAACGGGGTGCCGGAGAAGTACTCGGTGAGGTCGGTGAGCTCGAGCTCGAACCGCAGGTCCGGCTTGTCGGTGCCGTACCTGGCCATCGCCTCGGCGTAGCTGATCCGCGGGATCGGGGTGCTGATCTCGTGGCCGACGAGGCGCCACAGCTCGACCAGCACCTGCTCGGCGACGGCGATGACGTCCTCCTGGTCGACGAAGCTCATCTCGACGTCGAGCTGGGTGAACTCCGGCTGACGGTCGGCCCGGAAGTCCTCGTCGCGGTAGCAGCGGGCGATCTGGTAATAGCGCTCCATACCGGCCACCATGAGGAGCTGCTTGAACAGCTGCGGCGACTGCGGCAGGGCGTACCAGGACCCCGGGGACAGGCGGGCCGGGACGAGGAAGTCGCGGGCGCCCTCGGGGGTGGAGCGGGTGAGCGTGGGGGTCTCGATCTCCACGAAGCCCTGCTCGTCGAGCACCCGGCGCGCGGCCTGGTTGGCCTTCGCGCGCAGGCGGATCGCGTGCGCGGGCTCCTTGCGGCGCAGGTCGAGGTAGCGGTACTTCAGCCGCACCTCCTCGTTGACCTGGCCGGCGTCCTCGGCGTGCTCGGAGACCTGGAAGGGCAGCGGGGCCGCGGTGTTGAGCACGACGACGTCGTGGGCGATGACCTCGATCTCGCCCGTGGCCAGGTTCGGGTTCGCGTTGCCCTCGGGTCGCTGGGCCACCTCCCCGGTGACCTGGATGACGTACTCCGACCGCAGCTCGTGGGCCACGTCCTCGTCGCGGATGACCACCTGGGCGATGCCCGAGGCGTCCCGCAGGTCGATGAAGGCCACCCCGCCGTGGTCACGCCGGCGGTCGACCCACCCGGCGAGGGTGACGGTGCTGGAGATGTCGGTGGAGCGCAGCGATCCTGCGTCACGAGTGCGGAGCACGAGGTTCCTTCCGTTGGTCTGACGCACCGCTAGACGGGCGGGCGCAGGGGCAATCCTAGTTGGGCGCGCGGGTGCCGCTACCACGCGGCTGGTGCACCGGGTGATGATCGGGGCATGACCCGTGCCCCTGCCGGCCGCCGGGCACGTACGGCCGGACCGCCCGACCTGGTGCGGACGCTGCTCGTCGCCTCGGTGTCGCTCATCACCATCGTGGCCTTCGAGAACCTCGCGGCCAGTGCCGCCCTGCCGGCGGTGAGCGCCGACCTGGACGGGCTGCAGCTCTACCCCGTGGCCGCCGGGGCGCCGCTGGCCGCCCAGCTCGTCGCCACCGCACTGGCCGGGGCGTGGGCCGACGCACGCGGGCCGCGGCCGGTGCTGATCCTCGGGCTCGTGCTCTTCCCGCTGGGCCTGGTGGTCGCGGGCACCGCACCGAGCATGGGGCTGCTCGCGCTCGGCCGCGGTGTCCAGGGGCTGGGCGGGGGCCTGCTCGTGGTGCCGCTCTACGTCCTCGTCGGCGCGCTCGTCCCGCACGAGCGCCAGCCCGGGTTCTTCGCCTGGTTCTCCGCCGCCTGGGTGGTCCCGGCCCTCGGCGGGCCGGCACTCACCGGGGTCGTCGTGGACCACCTGTCGTGGCGCTGGGTGTTCCTCGGGGCGGCCGCGCTCGTCGGTGTCGTGGCGGTGGGCTTCATGCCCCGGCTGCGGCACCTGCCGGCGCACGACGGCGACCGGGAGCGGCCCCGCGGGACCCGGGGGCTCGCGCTGGCCGCG
>Ga0209487_1002835_pt1 | contig 13860 bp, 8 predicted proteins | sample Poulit2012_FD_187524 | JGI IMG/M metagenome (GOLD analysis project Ga0209487, IMG submission 187524) | Agricultural soil microbial communities from Georgia to study Nitrogen management - Poultry litter 2012 (SPAdes) (version 2) | ecosystem: Environmental > Terrestrial > Soil > Agricultural land... | reverse complement strand
TGTTTTTTTGTTTTTTCATTATTCTTTTATTTATAATTTGTACATTTTAAAATCATCGGAATGCTTTAACATCCCGATGATTAACTAATCTTAGATAGCCTAGAATTTTATTAAAAAACATCTGATTAACAAGTCCAAAAAGAATCTATATATCAAAACTATAAGCAGCGCGTAGGCCGAAGTAGTTAAGATTATTCACGATATTAAAATGCGCTCCAAAATCTAAGTTATCGATACGGTATCCACCTCCAAGGCCAATTCCGAATTCAGTAGAGGATGCAGTATAGCTGCCAAGACCAAATCCTCCCCAGTCAACCTTATAACTTGCAAACACTAATCCTAATTTTGGCTCTACATAGAACCCACCAAAGTCATAGTCAAAGCCAAACATGAGAGGAATCATGCTAATACTTGCAAACCCATCTTTAGCTGAAAAGTGTAGATAACCTAAAGATCCTGTAATATTCATTTCTTGATCTAAGCCATAATACGCCTTTCCTGACACTCCAAACCCAATAGAAGACATATTACTAAGATCGCCCATAGGTAAGGCCAAGTCAACCCCAACATTCATTTTGTGAAAACCTTCTTGAGCATACACCATTGCTCCAAACATAAAAAAGGCAAGCATTAAAGTTGTTTTCGTCTTTGTAAAAAATTGTTTCATAACTTTGTTTTAATTGTTAATTATAAGTGTAAATTGATTGTCACAAAACACGGGATAATCCTTTCTATACACAATAGCCAATGAGTAATTGCCCTAATTGAATGAGTATTTGATATGTTTCAATTAGTATTCGAAATTATTCGGTTAGTTTTTCAAATACTAACTCAAACTAGGTGATTACTTAATGAACTGCGGCGAATACTAAATGGGGTGAAAAAAATTAAAATTAGTTTAGTAGGTTTATTAGCTATTAACTTTATTCCCCCTTACTCAATTGTTTCACCAAGAATTTATAACTGCAATCGACGCTTTACAGGGCATCCGCTATTCCGACATGATCGGGATGTTTTTCTGGGGCGCAACAAGCGTGCTTATGGTTTTTATATTTTTTCTCTTTTTAAAAGCCAAAGAGTATATATACCTTCATTATAGCTTATTCCTGTTTTTTATTCTAATATATGGTTTAACCCACCTTGTAGCTTTCCCAGGGGTAAACTCCAAGTTATTAAACCTTTTGCGCGGCAACCGGATACTTGCTGAGCCAATGGTTTTAACCTCTTTAGCCTTCTATGCATTTTTTGCAAGTAGCTTATTGGATGTTCCTAGACAAAACAAACGCATTGCAAAGTTTTTAAACGCCCTTGGTATTTCATGTTTAGCTTATTCGGTTTTATACATTGCGATTTTCAACTTAATTTCACCACTAAACGTCTATATATTTGCTGTAGCTAGAGCTATTCTTTTCCCTGTATGTATTTACGGTATTATATGGATATATCGCAGTATTCATTCCCCAGTAAAGTTTTACTTTATTGTAGGCAGTGTTGCCTATCTTCTAGGAGCTCTTATTGCAAGTTCTCGGCATGTAAATATTCCCTTGCCCTACCACCTAATAGGCAACCTGACTTCAACCGCCTATTTTGAATTAGGCATCCTCTTGCAAGCTATATTTTTTGCCATGGCTTTGGGGCAACGCATCGTGAATTTACACGAGGAAAAACTAACGTCTGATCGATTATTAATCGAACAATTACGTAAAAACCACCAAGTTTCTTTAGAAGCAAATAAAGTTTTGGAAACCGAAGTACAAAGCCGTGTTTCAGAACTTATTAAAGTAAAAGAAGCACTCCAACAACAAGAAAAAAAACGATTGGAAGCCGATTTGATGAATTCTGAAATACGTGCCAAACAAGCACAGGTAAATCCGCATTTTATATACAATAGCTTGAATGCGCTAAAATATATGATTCAAAAAAAACACAACGAAAAAGCGGTTTCTTACTTGGTTCGTTTTAGTCGAATGGTTCGCGCTTTATTGGAAAGAACAGAAGAAGAAACCATTTCGTTAAGCCGAGAAATAAATTATATTAAGAATTATATCGAATTAGAAAAAGAGCGTTTTAGTGGATTTACTTATAGTATTGAGATAGACGAAGAGGTGCCTATTCACAAAATCCCCATTCCTCCCTTATTATTACAACCCTTAGCAGAGCATACGATTTGGCAATATTTATCAAATAGCTCCAATAATTTAAAGAAGTTTTGTATTTTGATAACGAAAAGTCAAAACAAAACTATAATTATTTCTATTTATAACGAAGGGGTAACAAATAGCACGGATACTAGTCAAACGGAGGAAACAAAGGGTATAAAACTAGCTAGAGAGCGCATTGATTTGTTTAATCAACAATCTTCGAGCTATCAAATTGAGTTTTGTAACTTTTTTACTAATCCCTTAGTCATAAATGAAGACAAGTGTACTAATTTTACGCTGACTTATCAGATAAAAGAAAATTAATTAATTCACAAGTAGCACTATGTTTCATTATTACAAGTCACTCATTTTATGTTTTTTGACTATAAGCCTATCGCCAATCGAACAGGTGTTTGCTCAAAACAAAAAGATAGACTCGCTTCAACAAGTTATTGCCAATACCAGTGTAGATAGTGTAATAATTAGCTCGACGATTAGGATTTCTAGGGAATTACATAGACAAGCAAATCATGCCACACAGGACATAGATATAGCCAGTGAAGCGGTTGATTTAGCGCTTGAAAGTGGGGATAGACTTTATCATTCCAGAGCATTGGATAATTTGGGATTATTATATCGCTTTCACCAACATTATGATATTGCCGTCCCCCTACATAAAAAAGCTTATGAGTTATTAATACCTTTGGATGGGTATGCAAAAGATAAGATGATTTGTGCCAATAACACTGGAGTGGCAGCTAGATATATGGCCGATTACGAAACAGCAGTAACCTATTATCAAATCGCATTAAAAATTGCTGAGGAGACCAATAGTCCTTTAAACATTGAAATTGCCTGCAATGGATTGGGCAATGTATATATGAACATTCCTGGACAAGAAGACCTCGGGATATCCTATTTTGAACGTGCACTTAGAACGGCCGAATCTGCAGGCAATAAACGCGGTATTGCCATGAACTACTTTTCCTTGATCAATATTTACGATTTAAAAGAAGAGCATCAAAAATCCAGAGAATACTTGAACAAGCTAGCTCAGCTAAATCATGAGTTAAACGATCAACTGGGCATTGGATTAACTCATAAACTCTTTGGTGTTAGCTATTTAAACGAAGGGATAGAGTTAGACCTGTCGAAGGAATATTTAGAAAAGTCAAAACAAATTTTCCAAACTATTAATAATCCACTCCAGGTGTCGGATGTTAATTTTAACCTCGCAAAGTTACATCATACCCTAGGTGATAATCCCTATGCCATACAATTGTTAAATGATGCCATGCTAACCGCAAAGCAATTAAAGAACAAAGGCTTAATTATTTCTATTTCTAATCTGTTATTTAAGATTCATAAGGCCGAACAAGATTTTGAACAAGCACTTACCAACCATATGTTATGGCGCGATTATCAAGACAGTTTGAACCTTCAGCAACAGCAGTTAGAGGTTTTAGCTTTGAATAACAAATATGACTTTGATAAAAAAGAATCGGAAATTGCCACCCTAAAAAAAGAGCAACAAATCAATTCGGTTCTCTTAGAATCACAACGAAATAAACTCAGGAGCCGAAGTACCATCCTTATATTAATCGCTTCATTATTTGCTACCTTGTTTATCATCTTTTTTCAAAAGAGTCAAAACAGGAAAATGGTTAAAAAGAGTGCCGACATTCAAGCTAAGCTTGAGAAAGAGCGCATAACTCAAAGCTTTGAACGCAGTTTACTAGAAGCCGAAGTCATCGCCATGCAAATGAAAATAAACCCTCATTTTCTGTTTAACAGTTTAAACTCTATCAAACTTTTAATCCAACAAAATAAAAACCCTCAAGCGATAAATTATTTAGTGCACTTGGCTCGATTTAATCGATCGCTACTCGAATTAGAAAATCTCTCTACTCACTCTCTTTCCGATGAAATCTATTTGGCAGAACAATACTTAAAATTAGAAAAAAAGCGGTTTGAAGATGATTTTGTTTTTCGCTTTGAATACCAAAATATAAAGGAAGAGGAATTAAAAGATTACTGCATTCCACCCTTGTTATTACAACCCTATATAGAAAATGCTATTTGGCATGGATTACTTCCAAGCGATAAGAAAAGTAAAGAGGTAGTTATAGCCATTAGCAAAGAAAAAGAAAACATACTGATTAAAATAAATGACAATGGTATTGGCAGACAGATAAAACCATTAAACGATAAGAAAACTGGCATAGGAAAAGGTATGGCAATTACAAAAAAACGTATTTCTTTGTTTAATAAAACCAACCCTGCTTTAATAAAGTTTAAAATAATAGACCAAATGTGTTCCTCAGGAAATGCGCTGGGAACAAGTGTTCATATAGAAATTGGAGATTCTAGAAAAATCGCATAAATAATTTAGATTATGAAAGTAGCCATATTAGATGATGAGTTGCATTGTGTTGAGAGCCTGGTTTTGCATTTGCAAAGCTTGCTCCCAGAAATCACTGTAGTTTATAAATCTACCAACCCCGTAGAAGCATTGAGCAAACTGCAAGAAATTGAGTTTGATTTACTGTTCTTGGATATAGAAATGCCCGTTATGAATGGGTTTGAACTCCTAAATAGCATGGAGGAAGTAAGGTTTGATGTGATTTTTACTACAGCTTATAGTCAATATGCCGTAGAAGCCTTTCGAGCGCAAGCCATAAACTACTTATTAAAACCAATAGATGAAGATGAGTTACGAAGTGCTTTGCTTACCTATATGGCAAATAAAGAAATAAGCATTCGAACTCCAGAGAATTTAGAGGAGTTATTAAATAATTTTATTATAGGAAAATCTTTAATAGATAAAATTGCTATTCCAGTTTCTGATGGCATTGAATTTATTGATGTAGCCGATATAGTTTACTGTCAAAGCCATAGCAACTACACGAGCATTCACTTAGCGAACAATAAAACATTAATGTTTAGTAGAACACTAAAAGATACGGAGGATATCTTAAATAAATATGGTTATCTACGCATACACCAATCCTATTTAATAAACCCAGGTCATCTAAAAAAATATGTTCGACATGATGGGGGCTCGGTAATTATGAGTGATGACACCAAAATTCCTATAAGTGCATCTAAAAGAAATAACATTATGTCGTATCTAGAGAGTTTACGAACATAGTTTAGGATCTACATCCCAAAACAATCAATTATAAAAGGACTGTCACCTAGTGTATACTATGCAAGACAGTCCTTTCGTATTTATAGGAGTGCAACAAACATTTAAATTTACTAACCAAGAAAATTCACCAGTCCTCTCTCTCCCACTCCGAACGTATTTCCTCTTCAAACGCACGGATTCGTTTTCTTATTTCTGGCTTAATCTTTTTTGCTCTACGATGAATTTTTCTAAGTTGAAATGCCCAAAGGATGCTAAATACTCCAGTCGCTAAAAAACTGAATGCAATAAAATAAACTGCGCTAATTCCAGCATAGATAGGACGTAATAATAAGATGATAGAAAGAATAGTTCCAACTACACCAAAAAACATCAATCCACCCCAACTACCAATGCCATGACGTTTTATATCTAAGGCAAAACTGATAGACCCAATAGATCGAGACAACAAAACAAATCCAACATATAAAGACAGAGTTAATATGGAAAGATCTGGGTGGGTAAGCAACATAAATCCGACGATTATGGTTAAAAGTCCGAACGCTAAAGACCAACCCCAATTTTCCATGGACTTGCGATTGCTAATCGAAAAAATCACCTCGAAAATTCCACTTACTAAAAAGGCAATACTCATAAGAATAGCTAGCGTAAGCAAAGAGCTTAAGGGAGTGCTAAATACAATAATACTGGTTAAAATAAATAGAATTCCGACTATAAGCGGAATATACCAATGCTTAATGGCATTCTTTAAGGAAGATAAAAAATAAGAATTCATAATATTTAACTTTTTGTTACAAGCTTCATTACATTTTGTCTACTAAAAATAGCTATAATTTATATTGTACAACATCTTTAAGACCCTAGACTTAATATTTACATAGCAGTGATAACCACAGTTGTAAATAGATTTTACTTGATTGCCCCAATCGCCATCTCAACCTCATCATAAACCTTTGTATTTAAACCCATTAGATGAAAAAGCAAAAGACATTTTAAATGGCTTTTAGGCTAAGCTAGTTTTATAGGTAGAGAATGTAAAAATGAAATCATGAAAGAAAACTCTAAAAACAGCTTTCATTTACACCTTATCTCACTCACATTAAATTAACAAAAAGGCTGCAAAAAGTTAACGTCAAATTTTTAGTAGGTTGTTTCATTAAAAATTTGACACAAAATAAAAAAACTGGTAGCTTTTTAAAACTACCAGTTTTTCTCTTCAACTTAAACCTTCTACTTCTAATTTGAAGCCTCGTATTTTTCTTTATAACGATGGTATAATTGTTTATGCCAGTTGTTTAAGTCGATATCTCTTCCTTGAATAAAAGCACGTTCTATATCGTTTCCTACCATATCTAACGCGTCGCCATTAGAGATAAATAGGTTGGCTTGTTTGCCTACTTCAATACTTCCCGTTACATCATCTATCCCCAGAATCTTAGCCGTATTTAACGAAACATAAGCTACGCCTTGCTCATAAGGCAAGCCATAGGCTACGGCTGTTCCGGCCATAAATGGAAGGTTTCGCTGGTTCCAAAATCCATCGGCACCATAGATTCCATAAGCTGCCAAAACCCCAGCTTCGTACAGCAGGTTGGCTTGTTTGTAAGTCAAGTAAACATCGTCATGCCCTTTCGATGGCAAGGCATGAGCTTGGTGTAAAAGCACAGGAACATCATACTGTTTAAGCAAATCGGTTACCAAATGAGCATCCCTTCCTCCAACTATAATTGGCGTGATACCTAGATCGGAAAACGTAAGCACTGCCTTTTGTATATTTTTCGCATCGTTTACATGGACAAAAACCTTTTTCTCCCCATTAAAAATGCCTTCAAAGGCTTGCAATCTAGCGTTCACTACTTTATCTTTTTCACTTAACTCAGCGTAAGCCTTTGCTTCCTGAATTAAAGAAACTAAGGTTTGGATTTGCTTTTTGTTTGCTTCTTCTCTCTTTTTCATAGCACTTGCCGAAGGTGTTCCCCAGCGCCAAAGCGGCATTTCCGGCCAATTTATATGCATACCATCATCGGCACGAACCACCGCATCTTCCCAGTTCCAAGCATCGAATTGCACAATAGATGATTGTCCAGAAATCAAGCCACGTTGTGGGGTGATTTGTGCGATTAAAACACCGTTGGATCGCGACACATTTATTATTTTAGAATCGGTGTTATACGCTATCAAACTTCGTACATGTGCATTGTTGTCTCCCACCTCAGCAAAATCCACAGTGGCCTTTACCGCTTCAAACTCTACTAAGCCTAGGTTGGTATTCGGTGAAATAAATCCTGGATATACATGTTTTCCTTTTGCATCTATAATTTTCTGTGCATTCGGTGCACTTGCAGTACTCCCTACATAGGTTATTACTCCGTCTTCAAAATTTACTGTCGCGTTTTCTAGGTACTCCCCATTTCCAATATGGACGGTTGCTCCATCAATTCTAATGGTTTGGGATTGTTTCTTCGCAGGGTAAATCTCTGGTTGTGCATAAACCGATGCGCAAATCAGTACCAGTGCGAAAGATATTATAGTGGTATAAATATTCTTTTTCATGAGTTGCATTTTAAATTTCTTGACTGATTAAACCTTTGTTCTCCTCTTTTTTAGATCTTGGTCCGGAAGGCTTCCCTGACTTTGTATCGAGCATCTTATCGATAATTCGCGACCGCTCCTTTTCAATAGCTTTAATCTTAGCTTCGTACTCTTCTATATCCCAGTACTTCACTCCATCTACATAGGTTTGCTCCGTTTTGGCGTATACCGACAATGGATTATCGCTCCATAGCACCACATCGGCATCTTTTCCTACTTTAAGACTACCTACTCTATCGTCTATTCGCAACATTATGGCAGGGTTCAACGTAACCATTTTAAAGGCCTCTTCTGGCGTGGTACCACCATACTTTACCGCCTTTGCCGCTTCTTGATTTAATCGTCTACCCATCTCTGCGTCATCGGAGTTTATTGCGGTTAACACTCCTTGTTGCTCTAGGAGATTGGCATTATATGGAATAGCATCGGCTACCTCCATTTTATAGGCCCACCAATCGGCAAAAGTAGAAGCAGCTATGCCTCGTTCTGCAAGTTTATCCGCTACTTTATACCCTTCCATAATATGGGTGAACGTGTTTATTTTAAACCCCATCTTATCGGCTACTTCCATCAACATATTTATTTCGGACTGCACATAAGAGTGGCAAGTAATATGGCGTTCTTCGTCGAGGATTTCGACTATAGCATCGAGTTCTAAATCTCTTCTTACCGATGCTTTATCCGTGGCCATGGCCTCCTTATATTCCTTGGCTCTAGTAAACGCATCAACAAACACCTGCTCTACCCCCATTCTAGTTTGTGGAAAACGATGTCCTCCTGTACCCCAATTACTTTGTTTTACGTTCTCGCCCAAAGCAAATTTTATGGTCTCAGGGTTTCCTCCAAAATGTAGTCCCTCAGGAGTACTTCCCCAGCGAAGTTTTATAAGCTGCGATTGGCCACCTATTGGGTTGGCTGATCCATGTAGTAAATGCGAGGTAGTCACTCCTCCAGCAAGCTGCCTATAGATGGCTATATCATTTGGATTTAATGCATCGCTCATTCGCACTTCGGAAGTGACTGCCTGAGCCATTTCATTTACACTTTGTAATGCGATATGGGAATGCTCATCGATAATTCCAGGAGTTAAATGCTTGCCTGTACCATCGATTACTTTTGTATTTCTACGAGCCGATAATCCTTCACCTATCGCATGGATTTTTCCGTTTCGGATATGTACATCTACATTCTCTAAAATACCTTCCTCTTCATTGGTCCACGCGGTTACATTTTTAAAAAGCACGTCTTCTACTTCTGGAAGCTGTTCATTTCCATAGGCAACAAACGGATATAGTACTTTTCCAATTTCAGGCTTTTCACTTTCTTTTGCTTTAGTATCCGATTTTTCTTTCACACTTTTAACTCGGTTGGCAATCCAATCGGAGGTGGTGCCATCCTTATGGTAGGTTTTCCCAATTAAACGTTTAGGCTTGTCGTGAGAGATATACCCTTGTATACTTACTGTTTCCTTATTATTCTCAGGCGTATAACGCAAGGTAAAAAGTCTGCCATCTACTTTTAACTGAGCATCTACTGCTTTCTCACTTTTTGTCTTTACGCTAGCTTTATATTTTTGGGTGCTACCTTCTATTTCTAATGTTAAACCCTTATTTGTTATCTCGTAGGTACCTAGCAGATTGACATCAGGGCTTTCTTGTAGGATATATCGATTACCTTGCACCCAATTTTCAAGAATAGTAGATCCTTTATCAAAAATCGGCTTATCGGTAATCAAGAAGTTAGCTATTTTTCCTTTTTCTAAGGTTCCAAGTTTATGGTCCATTTGAACAAATTTTGCTGGTGCTAAAGTTAGTGCATGCAAAGCTTGCTCTTCGGTCAAACCATGGGCGATCGCTTTTCTAAGATTCTTCCAAAAATCATCTTGTTTCTTTAAATCAGCGATGGTTATAGAAAAAGGGATGTTTTCCTTGGCTAAGAAAGCTAAATTAGCTGGCGCCATTTCCCAGTGTTTTAATGTCGATAAGGATACGCTGCTTGCTTCTATCGGATCGGAAACATCTTCAGCTTCTGGAAAATTCAAGGGCACAACAAGAGGCATTCCCATTGCTTTTACCTCAGCTAGTCTTTGGTATTCGTCACCTGCTGATTTTATAATATATTTTGTATTGAATTCTTTGGCTATTCTATCAATTCGAAATAGATCTAACAACCGATTGGCTTCAAAAAACTGTGGTAGGTCTACTTGTCTTCCAAACTCTTCTAAAGAGATATTATACTCATGATCTTGCTTAGCATACCAATCTGCATCGTAATAGGTTTGACGTAATAAGGCAATACTTCCCATAATTGAGCTTGGATAACTATTCTTTGATGAGCCTTTATCGAAAGAATACTGCGCGGCCGATTCAGGCAATAAGATTACATCATTATCGCTTGTTTTTGCCAAACTAACCAAGGTTGACGCGCCTCTTACAATCCCGTCCTTAACAAACGTCTGCACCGCTCCAAAGCCAAGTTTTTGCAAGGCATCGGCTTCTTTTTCGTCTATGGTAAAACTTTTATAAGCATGCGTTTCTGGACGAATGGCTTCATTCCAGTTATACGCTCCTTCTTTGGTTGATTCAAATACTTGTGTTCCTCTACGTGAAGTTGCTCCATCAGGATTTTTCTGAGAGATGCCATAGGTATTAAATACATCAATAAAGGATGGATAAATATATTTCCCTTCCATATCATAAACCACATAGCCTTTGGGGATGGTGGTGTTTTTACCCACATAGGTAATCTCCTGACCATCGATTAGTAAGCTTGCCTTTTCAATTTTATTTGTGGCACTAGTAAAAACCGTTGCATTGGTAATGGCGAACTTTTCTGGTCGCACATCATGAGATCCGTTAACGGGGAAAGTTCCTTGGGCGTTTAATTTCACTAAGGCAAACAGCATCCAAAGAAAGGATAAAATCTTTTTCATAAACAGGTTTTTTAATAGAATTCAATAATTTGTAGCATCGACAAAACGTGCTGGTTTATGTTTTAGTATAACTTTACCAAATCTAGTAATTTTATTTGTGAATTGTGAGTCGGGTAAGAAATCGATAATTTGAATATTCGTTAATTTACTTTTTTGTCATCGAACTAGGAAACTCAGTTACTGACCTCTAATCTGGCTCCATAACCTTTGGTGATTTCGAGTGGAATCGATTAACTTATTTATGAGAAGTTTTATTGGAAGTTTGAGTTCAGTAATCAATATCTAATTTTACAAATCTGAATTAGACACAAAATCGCTTTTTTTATCATTGCCCTAGCACTTTTATAACATTTGCTAATCTTTCCGATACAGCTTTCAGGTTATTACACAGAGTTACGTAAAATACCGCCAAGAAACGCAGAGAGAAAAATCCTTTACGGACCTTTGTTATGTTGCGAATCTTGACGGTATAAGCTATTTACTAATAAATCCTAAACGATTAAACGATTAAACGATTAAACGCGAAGGAGCTAAAAGCTCCGAAGCCAGCCAGAGCTAAAAATTATAATCTACCGAAACAGCAAAACTCCTTGGGGTGGTTTGATTTATATAACGAGTGCGGTAAGCGTTATATCCGACCTTATCGAAAATATTATTGGCTATAAAACGTAGGTTCCAATGTTCGTTAAGGTGATAGCCTATTTGTGCATTCACCTCAGTATAGGCATCTACATTAAACGGTTTCTGGTGAGGCACGATGCCTTCGTGGGTTATGGCGCCAGACGACCAATCGTTGATAGGTCTTTTTCCTGTATAATATACTCCTGCTCCTATATGTAATCCTTCTAAGGCATTTTTAAAGCCGTAATTGGCATAGAAGTTAAACGTGTGTTTTGGTGTATTTAGCGGGGCTGAGCCATATACGAAGGAGGTGTGTTCTTTATATTGAGCATCGATATAAGAATATCCTGCAATCAGTTCTAAATTTTCTAATAATCTACCGGTAAACTCTAGTTCTACTCCTTGTCTTTGGTCGTTTCCGCCTTTTTGATAATAGCCAGTTTCTATCCAATTTTCATCATATACCGGCAAGTTCATATCGGTGTTATTTATTTTGAAGAAAGTAAGGTTTGCTCTAAATCGACCATTTAACCAATGGGATTTAATTCCTGCTTCTAGTTGATCGAAGCGCTCTGTACCTAGTTCTTTTCCATCTTCGCCTAATCTTGCTGCCGTACGCGGATAAGAACTGTTGGTATAGGATCCGAAAATATTGATGTTTTTTGTTGGCGAGATGATTATTCCACCCAATGGGTTAATTGCAGAGCTCGTGTTGTTTTCTTCGGCAAGGATGGTTTCACTTTTGCTTAATCGTACACCCAAGAAGGTTTTAAACCAATCGGTGAAACTTATCACGTCTTGTGCTATAAATCCGATAGCTCGTGATTCGGCTGCGTCGATAACACCGTCTTGTAGGTTTAATGAAGGTAAATTGTTAGACACATCATCGAACACATCGATTACGTCTACCCTACTTTGCTTTTGATTAAATGTGCTGAATTTGCTGGTTCTAAAATCGAAACCGATTTGGAACGTATGGGTAATCCTTCCAGTTTGTATCTCATCGCCTATAAGGTCTAACTGTAGGACACTGTTTTTGTCTTCTCGTGTGGCTATGCTATACCCCCTATTTCGTTTGTTGTAAATAGGGTTGTCGTTTTCTTTTATCACACTTCCTAAGGAAGCTCCTTTATCATTCAGGATTAGATCGGAGTTATAGAAAGCTACTTTTAGTTCTAGTTTATCGCTTAATTCTCTATCTAAACGCAATGAGTAGGTAGTATTTTTTGTGATAGAGCGATCGTTTTTGAAGCCTAAAAACTTATTATGTGGCAAATGGTAAATAGCGTTTACATCGTTCTCGGCCATGTTGATGGTGCCTAAGTCAGGCGTGCGTGAATCGTTGAAATAATCCATCTCGGCTATAAACTTTGTCTTCTCATCAATCAGCCATAATAGCGAGGGGTTTACATACATTCTATTGGAATGCACTTTATTTCGATAGCTATCGGCCATTTCTAAAGCTCCATTGATCCGAAACGCTAGATTTTCTTCTTTATTAACCGGCGAATACACATCGAAGGTAGTACGTGCTTGCCCGTAGCTTCCAACGCGCAAACCTACCGTTCCGCCTCTATAAAGCTTTGGTGTTTTGGTAACCAAGTTTATTACGCCCCCAGGACTACCTAAGTCGGTAGCCACTCCTTGTGTAATGGCTGCGGCACCTTTAAGTACCTGCACGTTGTCGATACCTTGCATATCGGTTAGAATCCCTACACCTCGAAAATCGGAATGCACACGTACACCATTTTTTAAAATGGGGATGCCTCTAAATCCTCGAGAGGACATGCTTTCGCGTTTGTTACCGTAAGTAGCAAAGGTGTAAACACCAGGCACGTTATGCACTACTTCGGAAATAGTAAGCGCCCCTTGATCTTTGATGAGCTTATCGGAAATTACCGATATACTTTGAATCTGATCGTAAATTTCTAACGGCAATCTTGTAAGTGCCTCTATTTTATCCGGTCTACTGGTACGATTTCCAAATACCTCTACCGTTTCTAGCAAATCGTCTCTGTGTAATTTTAAATTTAACTCTAAATTTTGATTATGGTGTATCGAAATGGTATGGATCGAAGGTTGAAAACCAACAGCACTCACATCAAGATTCCACTGACCCGGAGGAAGATCCATTTTAAACTTACCATGTTCATCGGATGTTTGACCTTTTTGTAATTCTTTTATGATAATCGTGGCAAACGGAATTGCTTTGCCCGAAGTAGATGTAATAGTTCCATGAATAGTTGCACTTTGTGCAAACGCAATTATTGTACTGCTAATAGTAAAAACTACGGCTAAGTAAATTGATCTCATATTTGTCGTTTATTTAGACTGATTAAAAACAATAGCGGCAAATATATAGTAGGAAGTTTATATTAACAAAGCTTATTTAGAATAATTTTAATTAACGGATAGGTAATAGGTAT
>Ga0209487_1002834_pt1 | contig 13868 bp, 13 predicted proteins | sample Poulit2012_FD_187524 | JGI IMG/M metagenome (GOLD analysis project Ga0209487, IMG submission 187524) | Agricultural soil microbial communities from Georgia to study Nitrogen management - Poultry litter 2012 (SPAdes) (version 2) | ecosystem: Environmental > Terrestrial > Soil > Agricultural land... | reverse complement strand
AATCGGGATGACATAGACGAGGTTCCCTTTTCCAGCATCATCTGCATAGGAAAAAAGTGGTTGAATAAAAATGGTAATAAACAATAGAAATAAAAAAATGATATACCGTCGATTGATCACGTAACCACCACCATACGAAACTAGACGAATTTTCTTTTACTCTTATCGTACCATAACAACTGAAAACTAACAGTCGAATAAGAGGAAAGAAGCAAAAAAGATTCACTCTCATCTCTTGTATGAGAATGAATCTTTTCCGTACGTAAGTTATTTTAACAATGTTTCAACTCGCTGACGGACTAGATTACCATCTGCTTTACCTTTTACACGTTGCATGACGCTACCCATAACTTTACCGAAATCAGCCCGTGTTGCCTTTAACGCATCGATCGTCTCTTGGACAATCATATCAACTTCATCTTCACTTAATTGTTCCGGTAAATATCGCTTTACAATCGCAATTTCCTTTTTTAACGGCTCAACTAAATCAAGACGATTAGCTTTTTCAAATTCCAGGAGGGAATCATTTCTCTGTTTTAGTTCTCTACCTAAAACGGTTAACTCATCTTCCTCGTTTAAGCTATTTACACCAAGTTTAATCGCTTCATTTTGTAACGAAGCTCTTAACATTCGAATGACTGTTAAGCGATCTTTATCCCTTTGTTTCATCGCTTCTTTCATATCATTCGTCAATTTGTCTAACAAAGACATGTATACACCTACTTTTAATAACGGCGCTTGCGTGCTCTGGCAGCTCTGGCAGCTTCAGATTTCTTCTTACGACGCACGCTTGGCTTTTCATAATATTCGCGTCTACGATATTCAGATAATGTTCCACTTTTAGAAACATCTCGTTTAAAACGACGAAGCGCATCTTCTAACGATTCATTTTTACGAACTCTCGTTGTATTTGGCATGCGAATAATTCCCTCCCTCCGGAGAATTGCAATTTATAAACATACGACAGTATGTCTTGTTTAATTATAGTATAACCGTGTAACGCGGTCAACAATATTTCGTATGTCTTTCCCTTAGTAGATCGTTAACATTAAACTCGTTCATTTGTAAGTTCATCCTTGAACATTTTCACTACAACTATATTTGCATCCTCTGCCATATATCGAATAACAGCTGTAATTGCTGTTCTGTGACCTAATAAGTCGCGTATGTCTGACGATATTTCAATATATTTATGACGATTTACCCGTAATTTGTTGATCGATATGTGAATGGTATACGTTTACACCACTAGTGATTACAGCGATGCAGTTGATTCTAAATTTACTTTTTGTATAATCCTCATTATAAATGAGTGAAACAATGTTACGTCGTATATGTTGCACGATGTTAAACGTCTTATGAACAATCGTTGTAAAATACAAACAATCCTTACGCAATTCGTTACGTAAGGATTGTTCTTCTTCGTTCATAACAATTTTTCGCTGTTAAAGAGAAATGAACTTTATACGATTAAATCGGTTGGTTCTGCACGACTGCACCGTGATGAAGCGGATAGTTTATTTCATGCAATGTAACAGGTACGATGGTACCGATGATCGATTCGTCCCCTTCAAAGCGAACTTTTAAATAATTATCGGAATGACCGATAAGAAAACGACTATCTTCTTTACATACTTCTTCTGGAATTACTTCTACTACTTCGTTTTTAAACTGTTTTGCATATGCATTTGCAAGTTCGTTAGACAATGCGATCATTTTTTGTACACGCTTCTCTTTTACTTCGTTCGGCACTTGATTTTCCATTCGCGCTGCTGGTGTTCCTGTACGACGAGAGTACGGAAATACGTGTAATGCCGCAAACTCAATTTGTTCGATAAATTGATACGTTTCTAAAAATTCTTCTTCTGTTTCACCTGGAAATCCGACGATAATATCTGATGTAATCGCAAGCCCAGGTAAGGCGCGTTTTAATTTATCTACTTTTTCCTTGTAGTAATCGGCACTATACTTTCGTCTCATACGTTGTAAAACAGTATTCGATCCTGATTGAACTGGTACGTGTAAATGACGGACTATCTTTTTCGAACGGTCAAGCACATCGATTACTTCATCAGTAATTTGGCTCGCTTCAATCGATGAAATTCGTATTCGTTCTAGTCCATCTACTTGATCTTCTAAATCTTGCAAAAGGTTGGCAAACGAATAATTTTCCATATCTTCGCCGTATCCAGCTGTATGGATGCCAGTTAAAACGATTTCTTTATAACCAGCTTGTACGAGTTGATTTGCTTGTTTAAGGACATTCTCCGGTTTGCGTGAGCGAAGTAAGCCACGCGACCACGGAATAATACAAAACGTACAAAAGTTATTACAGCCTTCTTGAATTTTTAACGATGCGCGTGTACGATCTGTAAATGTCGGTACATCCATCTCTTCAAATACACGACTTTGCATAATTGGTGAAACGCCGTTTACTGGTAATCTAGTTTCTTTATGTTTTTCAATAAGCGTAATCATATTTTTTCGATTTTGTGTTCCAACGACGACATCGACACCGTCAATTTCTAATACTTCACCGGGGGATGTCTGTGCATAACAGCCGGTTACACAGACGATCGCATCTGGGTTTTTTCGTACGGCACGGCGAATAATTTGACGACTTTTACGGTCTCCTGTATTTGTTACCGTACACGTATTTATGACATAGACGTCTGCCATTTTATCGAAGTCGATACGTTCATATCCTTCTTTTTGGAACATGTTCCAAATGCCCTCTGTTTCATAATGGTTCACTTTACAACCTAACGTATGAAACGCTACAGTTTTATTATCCATCTATATCAAGCCTTTCTATGATTCGTTTCAGAAGTGATAATGTTTGTCGCTTTATATCATAACATACAAAATGATGAACGTATAAAATAAATGAATCGCTGTGCATGTCTCCTAATTGCTTAAAACTAGATACTGACGAATGGTTAAGATATACATATATTTACAAGAGATGATCATGGGAATGTGATCATTTGTGGTGCTTAACTCATTTTAGCGATAACATTTTATGATAATATATACTTTAATAGATTGATCTCATACGAGGGATTACGGTAACACTGTTGATCTTTTTGAAAGCTATTCTTTCAAAAAGGGAGGTGATGCCGCTGGATGTTGTTAGTGCACTTACGCTTATCATCTCGTTTAGGATGTTGGTTGCGTTTATCGTTTCTAATAACAACCATAAAAAATAATCCCTCATACGATTTGGTAGGTCCTTGAGGGATTATTTCCTAAACAGTGACTCGCCCCTCTATTCGGGGTTCAGTCTATTTTATCGTTCACGTTCATTCGTAGACGGTCTTCTTATTGTAACGCTTCATTTAAATATATTATATTACATCATGAAACGTGAACTTGTTTACAAGTCGCTTTTGTTGTTTAGATCATTAGGAAAGAAAATACGCTCATCGATTCATCATGGAAACTGTAAATTATTCAACGATTTCTTCAAATTGGTACGAAATAGATGCAAGTGTGTATAGTGCAGCTGTTTCTGTTCTTAAAATACGTTTCCCTAAACGAATCGGTCGAAATTGTTCACTCTGAAACGCCGCGACTTCATTTTTCGAAAAACCACCTTCAGGCCCGATACAAATAAGCAATTTATCGTATTCGTTCACGTCGTGTAAAAATGTCGCAATCGACGTATAATGTTCTTTTTTCGCTTCTTCTTCATAGGCAAATGCAACGTGCGTAAAATCGGATTTTTGTGCGAATACGCTTTCTAACGTTAATGGGAATAATATTTCTGGAATAAGAAGTCTTGCTGACTGTTCGCTTGCTTCTTTAACGATCGTCTCAAGGCGGGGACGTTTCTGTTGTGCTTTTTTATCATCCCACTTTGCTGTTGCACGTTCACTATTGTACAACATAAATTGTGTAGCACCTAGTTCTGTTCCTTTTTGTAATATGAAATCGAGTTTATTCCCTGTCGGTATCGCTTGGGCGATCGTCACATGGAGGGGAAGTTCCCTGTTTTCTTCTAACTCTTCTTCTATGATTACTTTTACATTTTTTTTCGTCATTGCTTCGATTCGACATACGTACGCTTTTTTCCCTGATTGCACACAAATAATTTGATCTCCTATTTTATAGCGCATGACACGTTGAATATGATGTGCGTCGTTTCCTTCAATATGAACAATTCCGTTTTCCCAATATTGTTCTCTAACGAAATATCTTTGCATAATACGTACCTACTCTTTCTTTTTCGCAATAAAACTAACCCAACGATCACGCTCATTTTTAGTTATAATGGAAAAGCCGTATTGTCGTAACTTTCGATAGACTTCATTCGCTTTTTTATCGATAATTCCAGACGTAATAAAGTAACCTCCTGGAATGAGTACTCTTTCTGCATCTTGAACGAGATCGATGATAATATCGGCTAAAATATTCGCAACGACAATGTTGGCTTTATGTGTAATTCCACGTAATAAATCATTTTCTGATGCTGTAACGATTGCTTGTACGTCGTTTAAAAGAGTGTTTTCAGTTGCACTACGTACCGCTACCGGATCCAAATCATACGCATACACTTTTTTTGCACCTAAAAGTGCGCTTGCAACGCTTAATATACCAGAACCAGTTCCGACGTCGATGACGACATCTTTCGGTTGCAACGTACGTTCTAGTGCAAGTAAACTAAGTATTGTCGTCGGGTGATCCCCTGTTCCGAACGCCATCCCTGGATCCATTTTAATAACGATGTCTTCTTCATTCGTTTTTTCATATGTTTCCCAATTCGGTACGATGACGATCGAATCAGTTACCTTTTGGATCGTGTAATATTTTTTCCATTCATTTTCCCAATCGGATTCGAACACTTTTTGGACCGATACCGTTAAGTCGGCTAGAAAGGAATCCGTAATACGTAGCTGTTCCAATCTATGTTGAATGTTTGAAAAGACATGTTCCCATGTCTGATCGTCTTGAAAATACGCCTTAATCCGTACGCCCTTTTGAGGGAACTTCGTTTCGTCCAATTCATATAATTCTCCAAAAAGTTCGCGATGTTTCTTTTTTAAATCGGTTGCATCATCGATAACAACTCCATTAGCTCCGTGTTCATTTAAAATATTTGCAACGATTTCTTCTGCCTCTTTCGTCGTCGTAATTGCTAGTTCATTCCAGTGCAACGTAATCACTCGTTTCAACTATTATTTAATCGTTACGGAAAGCTTTTTTAAATCGTTTGAAGATCGATTCTTCTCCCGTAAGTGGATCTTCATTTGAGATAGCGTGAAATTCTTTTAATAATTCTTTTTGACGTGACGTTAATTTCGTTGGAGTGACGACGCGGACACGTACGTGTTGATCACCTTGTCCATATCCACGAATGTTCGGTACTCCTTTTCCACGTAGTCGAAATGTTCTACCTGTTTGCGTTCCTGCCGGAATTTTAAACGATACTTTACCGTGTACAGTAGGCACTTCAATTTCATCACCTAATGCAGCTTGAGCAAATGTAATTGGTAACTCTAAAAAGATATGATTGCCTTCTCGCTCGAAAAACTCGTGTTTTTCAATCGTTACAACGACGAATAAATCACCAGGAGGACCACCGTTTTTACCTGGTTGACCTTTACCACTTATACGAATTTGCTGGCCTTCGTCTATACCAGCTGGTATAGACACTTTAATTTTTGCGTGCTCTTTTACTGTTCCAACTCCGCCACACGTCAAACATTTGTCTGCAATTGTTTTTCCACGACCTTGACAATAATGACACGCTCTTCTATTTATGACACGTCCAAACGGGGTACTCTGTTCTGTATTTAATTGCCCTGTACCGTGACAATGAGAACAAGTTTCTGGACTCGTTCCAGGTTTTGCACCAGAACCGGAACATGTTTTACACGACTCTTCCTTCGGTATTGTAATTTCAACTTCTTTACCGAAAATTGCTTCTTCAAACGTTAATGAAATTGTATATTGTAAATCCGCACCTTGTTGTGGTGCATTTGGATCGCGTTGTGCACCACCGCCGAAAAACATATCAAAAATGTCACCAAATCCTCCGAAATCCGCACCGCCACCAAATCCTTGACTTTGCGGTCCGGCATGGCCGAACTGATCGTATTGCGCTCGTTTTTGGTCATCGTATAATACTTCATACGCTTCTTTTACTTCTTTAAATTTTTCTTCTGCACCCTCTTCTTTATTTACATCGGGGTGGTATTTGCGGGCTAATCTTCGATATGCTCGACGTATATCCTGTTTTGAAGCGTCACGGTCGACACCTAACACTTCGTAATAATCCCGTTTACTCACTGTTTCTCAACTCCCGGAACGATAGATTCAATCTTTATCATAATATCATTTTTTTCTTTCAATAAGCAACTATGCTTCTTATAAATGAATTCCTTCTCCTTAAAAAAAATCAAAGTCAAGGAACCCTGACTTTGACTTTTTATTCATTCGATTACTTCTCTGCACTTTCTTTATCGTCATCGACTTCTTCATAATCTGCATCAACGACATCATCATTCGTATTCTCAGCAGAACTATCTGCACCTTGTTGGGCTTGTTGTTCTTGTGCCATTTGTTCATATAATTTAACCGATAGTTGTTGGACTTCCTGTTCTAAAGCTTCTTTTTTCGCTTTAATTTCATCAATATCGTCGCCCTCTAGCGCTTTTTTCAAAGCTTCTTTTGCCGCTTCAGCCTTTTCTTTTTCTGCATCAGATACTTTATCGCCTAAATCTTTTATCGTCTTATCTGTCGTGAAAATAAGTTGGTCTGCTTCGTTACGTAAATCTACTTCTTCACGACGTTTTTTATCTTCCTCAGCATTTTCTTCTGCTTCTTGAACCATTTTTTCTATTTCTTCTTCTGATAAACCTGACGACGACTGGATTGTAATAGATTGTTCTTTATTCGTTCCCAAATCTTTCGCACGAACGTTTACGATTCCATTTGCGTCAATGTCGAAAGTTACTTCGATTTGCGGTACACCACGAGGTGCTGGTGGAATATCAGTTAGTTGGAATCGTCCTAACGTTTTGTTGTCAGCTGCCATTTCACGTTCACCTTGTAATACGTGAATGTCGACGGCAGTTTGATTATCAGCGGCAGTTGAGAAAATTTGTGATTCACTCGTAGGAATTGTCGTATTACGTTCAATTAACTTCGTCGTAACGCCTCCCATCGTTTCAATTCCTAACGATAGCGGAGTTACATCAAGGAGTAATACGTCTTTTACATCCCCTTGTAAAACTCCTCCTTGAATTGCTGCACCGAGAGCAACGACTTCATCAGGATTTACACCTTTTGACGGTTCTTTACCTAATTCGTTCTTAATCGCTTCCTGTACGGCCGGAATACGAGTTGATCCACCGACGAGTAATACTTTATCTATTTCGCTTGCACTTAACCCTGCATCTTGCAGAGCTTGGCGTACTGGCTCCATCGTTTTTTCAACTAAATCAGCTGTAAGTTCATCGAACTTTGCCCGAGATAGTGTTAACTCTAAATGGAGTGGTCCCGCATCTCCCGCTGTAATAAACGGTAACGAAATTTGTGCCTGCGAAACACCGGATAAGTCGATCTTTGCTTTTTCGGCAGCATCTTTTAATCGTTGCATGGCCATTTTATCTTGTGAGAGATCGATACCATTTTCCTTACGGAATTCGTCAACCATATATTCGATGATTTTTTCGTCAAAATCGTCACCACCGAGGCGGTTATCTCCTGCAGTTGCGATCACTTCAAACGTTCCTTCACCAATATCCAAAATGGATACGTCAAACGTCCCGCCACCTAAGTCGTATACGAGAATTGTCTGATCTCCATCTTTATCCATTCCGTATGCAAGTGCTGCAGCAGTAGGCTCGTTAATAATACGTTCTACTTCTAAACCTGCAATAATTCCTGCATCACGTGTCGCTTGACGTTCCGCGTCGTTAAAATATGCTGGTACAGTAATTACCGCTTTTTCAACTTTTTCACCAATGTAATCTTCTGCATATTGTTTTAAGTGTTGTAAAATAATCGCAGAAATCTCTTGCGGTGTATACTCTTTATCTTCAATCGATGTTTTATAATCTGTTCCCATATGACGTTTAATCGATTGAATTGTATTTGGGTTCGTAATCGCTTGACGCTTTGCGACTTCTCCAATTTGTCTTTCTCCATCTTTAAAGGCAACGACAGATGGAGTTGTACGGTTCCCCTCAGGGTTTGTAATAACGACAGGTTCTCCACCTTCCATTACCGTCACACATGAATTTGTCGTTCCTAAGTCAATTCCAATTATTTTACTCATGGCTATAACTCTCCTTCTTCGTCAACTATTTATTCACTTTCACCATTGCGGCTCGAAGTACTTTATCTTTTAATAAGTATCCTTTTTGTAATTCTTCAACAATCATATTCGATTCAATTTGCTCATCTTCCGTCTGCATAACGGCGTGATGATAGTTCGGATCAAACATTTGATCCTTCGTCTTAATCGGCTCAATTCCTTGTGTTTTTAACGCGTCAGTAAGTTGATTGTATATCATTTCCATACCTTCGAGAAAACTTTTATTTTCTTCGCTCACTTCAGTTAAAAGTGCACGTTCAAAATTATCGAGCACCGGAAGCAATTCTTTTGCTAAATTTTCCGCTTCGTATTTCCGCTCATTCATCCGTTCTTTTTGTGTACGGCGTTTATAGTTTTCATATTCAGCTTGTAATCGCATGAGGCGTTCGGTTAGTTGTTCTTTTTCAGAAGTCAAATCTATTATTTTGTTTTCTAGTTGTTCAACATCTATTTCGACTTCTGCTCTTTCTTCGTCTTTCGTTTCTACTTTTTCCGCATCATTAGACGAATCTGTTTTTACTTCTGAATTAGTCGAGTTATCTTCCGTATTCAGCGAACTGTTTTCTTCTACTTCTACATCTGTTTCACGATTTGAAGTCTCTTCCTTGCTCTTATCCTCCATTATGAGGCACCTCCAAACAATATATACGACAAATAGTCACTACCCGTTACAAACAATAACATGAATAGGTTGGAAAATAAACTATTTTAAATCATGTTGTCTCGAGACATCGAGTAATTCAGACATTTCTCTTGAAAGTGCGTGTAATAACGTAATTACTTTACGATATTTCATTCGCGTCGGCCCTAAAAGGGCAATCGTACCGAGTTGATCGACCCCCAGCCTAAAGGTTGACGTAATTAAACTAAAATCTTTAATCGCTTCTATGTTATTTTCATTTCCAATCGAAATGTGTAATCCGTCTGTTTCCGTAGTAAGTAACTTAATCATCTCTGCTTCATTTTCCAGCATCGTAAAAACATCATACACTTTTTTAACATCTCTAAACTCAGGTTGCATTAAAATATTTGTCTGGCCACCAACGTATAATTTCACAGAATCGTCATATGAAATGACTGCTTGTAAATATTCAAAAATTAATTCATGTTCTTTTATATGTTTTTTCATTAACGCATATACTTCCGTCTCTAATTTGAGCGAAAGTTGCATAATTGGCACACCAATTAAACGGTCTTTTAAAATATTGACCGTTTTTTCCAGATCAGTAACTGATACGCCTGTCGGCACTGTAAATGATTTATGTTCAACATGTCCAGTATCTGTAATAAGGATGGCGACTGCCGTTTGTGACGTTAATGTAATGAGTTGAATATCTTTTAACTTTGCCTCGTCGACATTCGGACCAAGTATGATAGCTGTATAGTTCGTTAATTGTGATAATAACTCGGCACTTAGTTGTACAATTTGTTCCATTTCAATAATATTATCATTTAATGTATTTTGAATGATGTTTAACTCTTTCTGTTTAATCGACGGTGAAATGACGTGGTCGACATAATAACGATACCCTCTTTCGGATGGGATTCGTCCTGAAGATGAATGGGTTTTTTCCAACAGCTCTTTTTCTTCTAAATCCGCCATTACATTACGGACTGTCGCGGCGCTTAAATTAATTTGTTTTTTCTTTGAAATTGCACGGGAACCTACTGGTCGAGCTGTATCGATAAAATGATCGATAATCGTCTGTAGGATGAGCGATTCTCTTTCCGTTAACATGTAATCCACCTCTGTTAGCACTCGATTACGAAGAGTGCTAATGCTATTAATAAAGTAACAAATCCGATTTTTTTTGTCAATAAAGAAGTACAATAAAAAAGCAGATCTTTTTGTATGAGTTTTTCATCATTAGACAATTGAAAAAGAGGTTCGGAAAACGTATTGGACATGAACAATGAAATGAGTGAAAAAAATGGAGCCGTTCATTTTAACGTTTATCCTAACCTCTATAAAATAATTGTTAATCTTCATCTAGTTTCAGCACAGACATGAACGCTTCTTGTGGAATTTCTACGGAGCCAACCATTTTCATCCGTTTCTTTCCTTCTTTTTGTTTTTCAAGCAGTTTTCGCTTACGGGTTACGTCACCGCCGTATAGTTTAGCTGTAACATCTTTTCGTACCGCTTTAATATTCGTTCGTGCGATAATTTGGTTTCCGATTGCTGCCTGAACAGGGACCTCAAATTGTTGTCTTGGAATAAGTTCACGTAATTTCTCAACGATTTGTCGCCCACGATTTTGACTAAACTCACGATGGACGATGACAGATAGCGCATCGATTGGATCGCCATGTAATAAAATATCCATTTTCACTAAATCAGACGGTTTATTACCGATAAATTCATAGTCGAGGGATGCGTACCCTTTCGTACTTGATTTTAATTGATCAAAAAAATCATACACTATTTCCGAAAGTGGCAATTCATAAATAACATTCACTCGGACGTTATCTAAATATTGCATGTCGATATATTGTCCGCGTTTGCGTTGACATAGTTCCATGACAGGTCCGACATAGTCGTTCGGCACCATTATTTGCGCCTTTACGTACGGTTCTAAAATTTCTTCGATCACTTCACGTTCTGGCATGAGCGTAGGGTTATCAACTTCAATGACTTCTCCATCTGTTTTTATCACTTCATAAACAACACTCGGTGCTGTCGTTATAAGATCGATATTAAATTCTCTTTCAATTCTCTCTTGGATAATTTCCATGTGGAGTAAACCTAAAAAACCTGTACGAAAACCAAAACCTAAAGCTTGCGAAGTTTCTGCTTCATACTGTAGTGCGGAATCATTTAATTCTAAACGTTCGAGTGCTTCACGTAGTGCATTGTAATCTTCAGAGTCAACTGGATATAAACCGCAAAATACCATTGGGTTTAAGCGGCGGTAGCCAGGAAGAGGCTCAGATGCACCGTTTTCTACGTGCGTAATCGTATCACCTACACGAGTATCCTTCACTTCTTTAATCGCAGCGGTTAAATAGCCAACATCACCAACAGACAAGCGTTCGGTTTGCTCTGGCATCGGTGTATGCACACCGAGTTCAATTACTTCGTATTCTTTACCACTCGCCATCATTTTAATTTGATCGCCTACTTTTATTTCGCCCTCTTTTATACAAATCGATGCGACGACACCGCGATAAGAATCGTACAATGAATCGAAAATAAGTGCCTTTAACGCATTACTTTTGTCGCCACTCGGTGGTGGTACTTGTTCGACAATTCGCTCTAAAATCTCATCAATTCCAATGTTTTCTTTTGCGGAAGCTAATATGACTTCGTCGGGATCAACTCCAATGATGTCGACTAATTCTTGTGTAACACGTTCTGGATCTGCATTCGGCAAATCGATTTTATTAATAACAGGAATGATTTCTAAATCGTTATCCATCGCTAAATATACATTGGCTAACGTTTGTGCTTCAATTCCTTGTGCTGCATCGACGACTAGTATCGCGCCTTCACACGCCGCTAAACTGCGTGAAACTTCATATGTAAAGTCTACGTGACCAGGTGTGTCGATTAAGTGAAACGTATAGTCTTCACCATTTTGACTCTTATATTCTAACTGCACAGCATTTAATTTAATCGTTATTCCACGTTCTTTCTCTAATTCCATCGCATCTAAAAAGCGATCTTGCATTTCTCGTTCTGTTAATGCTTTTGTATTTTCCAAAATACGATCCGCTAATGTCGATTTTCCGTGGTCAATATGTGCGATAATTGAAAAGTTTCGTACGTTTTTACTATTATTCATTCTTCTTCTGTCACTCCTACAACAGACCGTTACCGGTACCGTAAACTACTGTCATGATTATAACAGTTGACCGCTACACTTTCAATCGAATACAACATATAATTTACAATAACTTTATTATGTTAATTAACTGGATAACTTAATACATTTAAAAAAACAAACTAGCAATGTAATATAAAAACTGAATCAACAATTCATAGAAAAATGTAATCATTCGCTCTAATAATTGTGCGAATGAATGAATAAATGATTGTTCCGTTTCTGGAAGTTTGGCAACAGTCTCTAAGTTCTCTATTTCTTCCTCAACTGTTTGTTCATCGACAACATTTTCAACAACATTGTTTTCCTCTGACTTTACACTTTCAAATAAGCCATAAGTCATACCGGAAAAAAAGAATAGTAGTAAAAGTACGATGACGGTAAATAGGCGCACATATATTCCTCCACTTCCTCCATTATTTATTCACTTTTTCTACACCCCAATAATAATCGCTAAAAGCCTCTGCCAGTACATCTGCAGATCGGTACATTTCTTCTAACGTATTTTCATAGCCACCTATTTCAATTAAAACGGAGTTTTCTAATAGATCTTGGTTGTAGACACCATTTACGTTTGCGCCCTCTTTCGTAATAACTCCTTTACTAATTCCCGGATAGTTTTTATCGATAATATAATGAAGCTCTTTAGCTAGCTCAATATTTTTTTTGTACCCTTTATTTTCTGCACCTATAATAAATAAAATGGTTGCATACGATTCATCTTTATACGATTTCGTCGTTTTGTCTCGTGGTAAACTATCTCGATGTATATCAAAAGCAAATTGAATATCGTTATTTTGTTCAATCGCTTTTTTTACGACAGGTCTTGATGCAGCATATGATTTTCCATATTTCCAACCTTTTTCATGTAAAATTTCCATAAAATCTGTATGATCGACATGTGATGCAATGCCATAATTTGCTAATGTCTCTGCAATCCTGTCACTGACGCGTGTTATATTCACTTCTTCGTGATATGCTAAATTTGGATTTTTCTCATCTGGTAAATGTGGCAAAAACGATTCTCTATTATGGCTATTGTATAAAAGAACGATGTCTTCACTTAAACGATCGATCTTTTGTTCCTTTTGTTCTTCTTCATCCGTATCGTCAATCGCCTTTCGATCCTCTAACACATCTTCTAACGGGGGACCAGATTCACTTGAAAGTAGTTGTACATCGTCTAACGAATCACCTTCAATGATGATATGATTTTCAAATAGAGCAAAACCGGGCAATTCATGAGCTAACAGAGTTTTCACGTCATCTAAATTAATACTCATCATCAATTGAAATGCCATTTCTGATAAAGTAGGCACATCTTCTACCATTTTATACACCGTAGCAAAACTTCTGTTTTCCATGCTGAAAAGTAACATAAATAATTGTTCATCTAAATTGCTTGTCCAAGTTGAGAAAAGCGGAGATGTGAAACGAGTTGATTGTTCTGTTGCGGTTAGAAAGCCAATGGACATAAATAAAATAACGATAAAACTAAAGCTAACGATAATTTGGCGATAAAATCGCTTGATATAACGATATAAAAATAAAAAACGCTTCATTGGAAACATATAGTTCATCTTCCGTTCTATTTTTTAACGATTCTTTAATATGATTATATGCTCCCAATGAAAGAAATAGACATACTATTTATTTTTAACGTGTATAATTTGCGGCCTTTTCATATTGTACACGTTCATGCAAAGCACTGTTAATTCCTT
>Ga0209487_1002833_pt1 | contig 13871 bp, 14 predicted proteins | sample Poulit2012_FD_187524 | JGI IMG/M metagenome (GOLD analysis project Ga0209487, IMG submission 187524) | Agricultural soil microbial communities from Georgia to study Nitrogen management - Poultry litter 2012 (SPAdes) (version 2) | ecosystem: Environmental > Terrestrial > Soil > Agricultural land... | reverse complement strand
GTTGGTGCGCACGAAGCCGCGCTCCATCGGCACGCCCTGCTCCTCGTAGCCCAGGCCCTCGGTGGCCGGTCCGCGACCCACGGCCACGAGGAGGACCTCGGCCTCGAAGGTCTTGCCGTCCTCGGTAGTGACGACCACGCCGTCATCGTTCTGCTCGACGCCGGAGAACCGGGTGCCGGTGGCGAAGTTGATCTTGCGCTTGCGGAACGCGCGCTCGAGGGCCTTGGAGAGGGCGACGTCCTCGTTGGGCACGAGGTTGGGCAGCGCCTCGATGATCGTGACGTCGGCGCCGAAGGACTTCCACACGGAGGCGAACTCCACGCCGATGACACCGCCACCGAGCACGATCGCGCTCTTGGGCACGGTGTCGAGCTGCAGCCCCTCGTCACTGGTGATGACCCGGCCGCCGATCTCCAGGCCGGGCAGGGTGCGCGGGTAGGAGCCCGAGGCCAGCACGATGTTGCGGCCCTTGTAGACGGTGCCGTCGACCTCGACGGCGTCCTTGGCCACGAGCTTGCCCCAGCCGGTGATGTAGTCGATGTTCTTGGCGGCCTTCACCAGGCCCTGCAGGCCCTTGTAGAGGCGCCCGACCACGCCGTCCTTGTAGGAGTTGACGGTCCCCATGTCGATGCCCTCGAAGGAGCTGTTGATGCCGTACGAGGCGCTGTCGTGGATCGTGTCGGCGACCTCGGCGCTGTGCAGGAGTGCCTTGGTGGGGATGCAGCCGCGGTGCAGGCAGGTGCCTCCGAGCTTGTCCGCCTCGATGAGCGCGACCGACAGGTCCAGCTGCGCGGCGCGCAGTGCGGCGGCGTACCCTCCGCTTCCGGCTCCCAGGATGACCAGGTCATACACGTTGCTATCAGGGCTGTCGGTCACAAACCTCTCCTCGAAGCGCGCACGGGTCCCCGGCCGAGCCGGGCTTTGCCCCCATCTTGTCACCGTCCGGTCCGCAGTGACCACCGCGCACTGTGTCCGGCGGGTCACACGCGGCGTTTAGGCTGGGGCACTATGCGGTTGTTCTCTCGGCGCAAGAAGGCGGGTGCGCCCGCGTCCACGGTGTCGGCTGCCGACCGCCGGGCGGAGGTGACGGCGTACTTTCGCGAGTTCGTCACCACCCGTGCCGGGGTCGAGGCGTACCTCGAGCCGCCCACCCCCAACGACCCCACGACGATGGTGCTGGTGGCCAAGACGGGGGAGTGGACCCGCCGGCGAGTGCCCGACGCCAAGGCCGCCCGGGCGCTGGCCGCCGAGCTGGAGATTCCCGTCTACGACGTCAACCTCACCGGCTACCCCTCCACCATGCGCCGCTGGAGCGCGGCCCAGCGCCGCAAGTAGCCCTCCGACAGCTGCGGCGCGCTCGAGCCGACCGGCCCGAGCGCGCCGTGGCGTCAGCGGGCGGCGGCGCGCTCGAGCACCGTGAGCAGGGTGCGCAGGCCGGTCCCGGTGCCGCCCTGGGCGGTGTAGCCCCTGGGCTTGCCCTCGTTGAAGGCCGGCCCGGCGATGTCCAGGTGCGCCCACGGGAGCTGGCCGACGAACTCCTTGAGGAACAGCCCGGCCACGAGCATCCCGCCGAAGCGGTCCCCCATGTTGGCGATGTCGGCGACCTGCGACTTCATCGACTCGGCGAGCTCGCTGGGCAGCGGCATCGGCCAGAACTGCTCGCCGGCCGACCCGGCAGCGGCCACGACCTCGTCGCGCAGCTCGTCGGTGCCCATCACGGCGCCGACCTGGGAGCCCAGTGCGACCATCTGGGCGCCGGTGAGGGTGGCGATGTCGATGACGGCGTCGGGGGACTCCTCCCCGGCTGCCACCAGCGCGTCGGCCATCACGAGGCGGCCCTCGGCGTCGGTGTTGAGCACCTCGACGGTCTTACCGCCGCGGATGGTGATGACGTCCGAAGGACGCTGGGCGGTACCGGAGGGCATGTTCTCGGCCAGCGCCAGCCAGCCGGTGACCTTGACCGGCAGCTCGAGCGCGGCCGCGGCCAGGACGGTGTGCAGCACGGTCGCCGCACCGGCCATGTCCATCTTCATGGTCTCCATGCCCTTGGCGGGCTTGATCGACAGACCACCGGAGTCGAAGGTGATGCCCTTGCCGACCAGCGCGTAGTGCGCCTTGGCGCGGGCGGGGGAGTAGCTGAGCTTGACCATGCGCGGGGGACGCTCGGAGCCCTGGCCCACACCCAGCAGCCCGCCGTACCCACCGGCGCGCAGCGCCTTGTCGTCCAGCACCTGGACCTTGACCTTGGTGCCCTTGGCCAGCGCGGTGGCCTCCTCGGCGAAGGACTGCGGGTAGAGGTCGGAGGGGGAGGCGTTGACCAGATCGCGGGCGCCGGAGACGCCCTCGGCGATGATGACGGCGCGCGCGAGTGCCGCCTTGGCGTCCTTGGTCCGGGCGATGGGGGAGGCCAGCTCGATCCGCGCCACCGGGGCCGGCCCGCTGCTGCGGTACCGCGCGTACCGGTAGGCACCCAGCAGGGCCCCTTCGGCCACCGCCCCCACCTGCTCGGCGGTCTCGGCGGGCAGCGCGAGGACGACGTCACCGGTCCCGGCGAGGGAGCGCACTGCCGCTCCAGCGGCCCGGCGCAGCGCCTCGAGCTCGACGTCGTCCGCGGGACCGACGCCGGTGAGCACGACGACCTCGGCGGCCAGTCCGTCACCGGCGACGGCGCGCACCACCTCGTCTGTCCCGCCCTTCACGCCGAGCGCGGGCAGCAGCGCGGTGAGGGAGGAGGTCACGGAGCGCGGCAGGTCGGCGCCGTCGAGCAGGACGGGGTTGCCGTCCCGCTGTCCGACGGCGACGACGACGGCGTCGGCCTTGATGCGGGCAACGGTCTTGGTGGTCAGCGTCAGTTCAGTCACGCTCTCGATGCTAGCCGCCCCGGCAACGCGGTGCGGGGCGGCGGCTGGAGGACTCGGCGGGCGTGGCTAAACTGACGCGGTGCTCGTCTCAGTCGTCCTTACTGCGGTGTGCGCTGCCGTCGTCGGGATCTGGGCGATCGGCTTCGCAGTCGCCGGCCGCGCTGTCATCCTGCGCCAGCTCGTCGCTGCGGGGGCGGTCGAGGTGGCCCTCGTCATCCAGGGAGTGGTCCTGGCCGGTGCCCAGCTCACCGGTACCCAGGTCGCTGATCCGGTGACGCTGTGGGGCTACGTGCTGGTCGCGCTGCTCATGATGCCGGGGGCCGCGGTGGTGGCCTTCGTGGAACGTTCCCGGTGGAGCTCGGTGGTGCTCGCGTTCGCGGCACTGACGGTTATCGTCATGGAGATGCGGATATGGCAGGTGTGGCAGGGATGACCGGCGAGCCGTTGCGAACGGCTCCGGCCACGGACGACCGCCCCCCGGCCCGTGGTGCCGGGCTGGTGGTCGTGGCCGTGTACGTCGTCTTCGCGCTGTCCGCCACGGCTCGCGCAGGTGTCCAGCTCATCCGGGACGCGAGCGAGGCGCCCCTGGCTTACGGCCTGTCCGCCTTCGCGGCGCTGGTGTACGTGGTCGCGGCTGTGGGCCTGGCCCACAACGGACGGCGGATGCGACGGATCGCGACCACCGCCGTCGTGGTCGAGCTGGTCGGGGTGGTCGTGGTGGGGGCGGTGAGCCTCATGGTGCCCGAGCTGTTCCCCCGGGAGACCGTGTGGTCACACTTCGGCAGCGGTTACGGGTTCGTCCCGCTCGTGCTGCCGGTCGTGGGCCTGTTCTGGCTGTGGCGCTCCAGCCCGGGCCGGGTCGCACGGGCCAGCGAGCGCTGAGCCGAGTCCCTGGCCAACGCGCGGTTCAGCGCCCCGGGCCACGTGGGCCCCTGGTAGACGAATGCGGTGTAGGCCTGCAGCAGGTCCGCGCCGGCGGCCAGCATCCGGCGGGCGGCGCGGCGATCGTCGATGCCGCCCACCCCGATGATGAGGGCACCCGCGCCGAGGTGCTCCCGCAGCAGCCGCACCACCTCGATGGCACGGGGCTGCAGCGGCAGCCCGGACAGGCCTCCGGGCCCGTGGTTGTGCGCGATCGTCGTGTTCGTCGCGACGACGCCGGCCAGGCCGAGCTCGGTGACCAGCCCCGCCACAGCCGTGACGTCGTCGTCGGCCAGGTCGGGCGCCACCTTGACGAGCACCGGCACACGCCGTCCCGCGGCGGCGTCCGCCGCCTGCTGCACTCCGGTGAGGATCGGTCGCAATGCGGCCACGGACTGCAGATCGCGCAGTCCGGGAGTGTTGGGCGAGGAGACGTTGACCGTGAGGTAGTCGGCCCATCGGGCGAGGAGGCGCGCACTGGTGGCGTAGTCCTCGGCGGCGTGCGCGGCCGGTGTGATCCGTGACTTGCCGATGTTGACGCCCACCACCACGCTGCGTCCCCGGCGGGTACCCCGCAGGGTGCGCAGCCGTTCGGCGGTGGCCGCTGCGCCGTCGTTGTTGAACCCCATCCGGTTGACGAGGGCGCCCTCGTCGGGATGGCGCCACAGTCGCGGGCGGTCGTTGCCGGGCTGCGGGTGGGCGGTCACCGTGCCGACCTCGACGTGCGCGAACCCGAGCATGTCCATCCCGAGGGCCACTTCGGCATGCTTGTCCATCCCGGCCGCCAGGCCGAGCAGGCCGGGGACGCGGCGGCCGAGAGCGGGGACGACGACCGGAGCGGGCCGGCGTCCCACAGTCGCTCGGACCGCGTGGGAGAGGACCGGTACGGCGGCTACCCCGCGAATGAGGCGCAGGGCGAGCTCGTGGGCCCGCTCGGGGTCCATCCGGACGAGGAGATGGCGGAACAGCAGGCGGTAGAGGCGCACGGGCTCAGGCTACCGATGGGCCCGTCAGTCGATCTTCTCCCCACGCTTGACCTGGGGCTTGGGGGCGCGCAGGAACCGCGGCTGGAACAGCCGGCTGAAGGCGTACACGCCGGTGAACCGTGGGATCTCGTCCTCCCGGAACCGGGCGCGCAGCTTGCGCTTGACCACGAGGGACAGGCCGATGGCGAAGATGAGGGAGATCGCGAAGGCGACGTACATGCCGACCATGCCGAGAACCGCGACCTCGGGGAATGCCGAGGCGAAGAACAGCAGGATGATGGCCAGCATCGCCAGCGGCAGGAAGTACTCACTGGGACTGAACTTGGAGTCGACGTAGTTGCGCACCCACCGGCGCACCGGACCCTTGTCCCGCACCGGGAGATAGCGCTCGTCACCGGTGCGCATCGCCTCCTGCTGGCGCGCGTAGGCCTCGTTGCGGATCCGGCGCATCTCGCGCTTGGCCGCCTTGCGGTCCGTCGGGACCAAGGGACGCTGATTGCGCGCCTCGGCGACCTTGCGCTTGGGCGTGGGGCGCCCCTTGCCCACCGGCTCCGCCTCCGGAGCGGGGGCCGGCTCTGACACGTCCTTCTTGCTACGACCGATCACCCCTCGAGGGTAGTCGACGCCCGGACCGGCAAGGGCCCACCGTCTACCCTGGAGGGGTGACCATCGACCAGCTTGCCTCCCGTACCGCCGCCCAGTTCCCGCAGATCCGCCAGGACCTCGAGGACCTCGTGAGGATCCGGAGCATCTCGGCGCCCGCCTTCGACAACCAGCCGCTGCAGGAGAGTGCGACCGCCGTCGCCGAGCTGCTGCGGGGTGCCGGGATGCCGGAGGTGGAGGTGGTCTCCGTGGTCGGGGAGGACGGTCGCACCGGAGCGCCGGCGGTGCTGGCTCACCGGCCCGGTCCGCCGGGCGCTCCCACGGTGCTGCTCTACGCCCACCACGACGTCCAGCCTCCCGGCGACCCGGCCGGCTGGACCAGCCCGCCCTTCGTCCCCACCGAGCGGGACGGGCGGCTGTACGGGCGCGGCGCGGCGGATGACAAGGCCGGCATCATGGCCCACGTCGGTGCCCTGCGGGTGCTGGGTGACGATCTCGGGGTAGGCATCACCGTCTTCTGTGAGGGCGAGGAGGAGATCGGCTCGCCGACCTTCCGCACCTTCCTGGAGACCTACCGCGACCGCCTGGCGGCAGATGTCATCGTCGTGGCCGACTCGGCCAACTGGCAGGTCGGGGTCCCCGGTCTGACCACCTCGCTGCGCGGGCTGGTGGACTGCACGATCGAGGTCGCCGTCCTTGACCACGCGGTGCACTCGGGGATGTTCGGTGGCCCCGTGCTCGACGCGCTCACCGTGCTGTCCCGGCTGATCGCGAGCCTGCACGACGACGACGGCGCCGTCGCGGTGCCCGGGCTGCTCTCCCAGGACACCGCGACCGTCGACTACCCCGAGCACGCGCTGCGCGCGGACGCCGGCGTGCGGGAAGGGGTCGAGCTGGTCGGGAGCGGCTCGCTGGCCTCTCGGTTGTGGACCCAGCCGTCGATCTCGGTGATCGGGATCGACGCTCCCAGCGTGGACCACGCGTCCAACACCATCGTCCCGACCGCAAGCGCCAAGCTCTCCATGCGGATCGCGCCGGGTCAGGACCCTGCCGAGGCCGAACGGGCGCTGCACGACCACCTGACCGCCCACGTGCCCTTCGGCGCCCATCTCACGGTGACCCCGGGGGAGCGTGGCCAGGCCTTCCAGGCACCGGCGGACTCCACGGCCATGCAGGCAGCGCGGTGGGCCTTCGCCACCGCCTGGGGGGTGGAGCCGGTGGACCTCGGCATCGGCGGCTCCATCCCGTTCATCGCCGACCTCGCCGAGGTCTACCCGGATGCCGCGATCCTCGTCACCGGCGTGGAGGACCCGGACTCGCGCGCCCACGCCGCCGACGAGTCGGTGCACCTGGGCGAGCTGGAGCGCGTCGTGCTGGCCGAGGCACTGCTGCTCTCGCGGCTCGCCGGCCGGCTGTGAGCCCGACCGCAGCGTCGATGCGGCTCCTCCTCAGTCCCGGTGCCTTCTCCGGCGCCTTGAGTGCGGTGGAGGTGGCCGCGGCCATGGCGCGCGGATGGCTGACCACCGCACCCGGCACCGAGGTGCGCACGTTGCCGATGTCGGATGGCGCCGACGGCCTCATCGCCACCGTGCACGCCGCCCGTGGTGGCGAGCTGCTGCCGGTCACCGTGGCCGGCCCGCTCGGGGAGCCGGTACCGGCGACCATCCTCCACGTCCCCGGGCCGGCGGGTGGTACCGCCTACATCGAGGCCGGCCAGGCGATCGGGCGCCAGCTCACCCCGCCCGGCGCGGAGCTGCGAGACGCCGAACAGGGCAGTAGCGCCGGCCTTGCCGAGCTCGTGCTGGCCGCGCTCGACCTGGGCGCCGGGCGCCTCGTCATCGGCATGGGCGAGGCGGCCAGCCACGACGGCGGCACGGGCCTGGTGGCACGGCTCGGGAGCGACCCGGCGCCGGGCTCGTCGCCGGTCACCGCCGAGCAGCTCGCGCAGGCACACCGGTTCCTGGACGGCCGCGACGTCGTCGTGGCCGTGGCCGACCGAGCCCCGCTGCTGGGCTTGCACGGCACCGGCGCGTTGCTGGCCGAGCGAGCGGGGATCGACCCCGCCGCGGCCCAGCAGATCGATACGCGAGTCGGTGAGCAGGTGGCCGCCCTGGCTCGCGCGGCCCGTACGCTGCCCCGCCGCACCTCGCTCATGGGTGCCCCGGAGCCGGGCGACCGTCCGGGCCGCACCGACGGATCGGGCGCTGCCGGTGGTGCCGGGTTCGCCCTCGAGCTGCTCGGGGCCCGTCTCCTTCCCGGACCCGACGTCGTCGGCGCCGAGATCGGGCTGACCGAGGCCGCGGGGCACGCCGACGTCGTGCTCACCGGCACCGCGGTGCTCGATGCCGACGCGGTGGAGTCGTCTGTCGTGGGCACCGTGGGGCGGGCGGCGATGGAGCACGGCATCCCGGTCGTCGTCCTCGCCGAGGAGGTCCAGACCTCCCGGCGGGAGGTCGCCAAGTCCGGCCTGAGCGCAACCTACGCCGCCGGCTCCGGGGACTTGCGGGTACTCGAGGAGTGGGCCGCACGTCTCGCTCGCACCTGGGCCCGGACGGCGTAGGCTGGGTGGAACAGATACGGCGCCTGCGTGGTTGCCCCAACACCTGCACCGACCATCCACGGAGATGACAATGAGCGAGACGACGGCCACCCCCACCGAGGCACCGACGCACGAGATCGAGATCACCGACGTCGCCGCCCAGAAGGTCAAGACGCTGCTCGCCCAGGAAGGGCGCGACGACCTGCGGCTGCGGATCGCCGTCCAGCCCGGTGGCTGCTCGGGCCTCATCTACCAGCTGTACTTCGACGAGCGCTTCCTCGACGGCGATGCCGTGCGTGACTTCGACGGCGTCGAGGTCGTGGTCGACCGGATGAGCGTGCCCTACCTCGCCGGCGCCACCATCGACTTCGCCGACACGATCGAGAAGCAGGGCTTCACGATCGACAACCCGAACGCGGGCGGTTCGTGCGCCTGCGGAGACTCCTTCCACTGACCCTCACAGGTGAGCCGAGCCGGCCGTAGGTCCGGCCGGCACCACCCACGGCCCGCCGGGATGGACGACATCCCCGGCGGGCCGTTCTTGCGCGTCCTGGAGCCGATCTCGCCCCGCGTTCAGCAACGCCGGTGCCGGTTCGTTTGGCGTCTCCGGGGCCCAGTCGCGATAGGGTGAGGGGGCAGGACGTTGGTCCTGCCTGAATTGCCCACATTGGTTGTGTCGGAAGGTCTGGAACGTGCGATCACCGTCCATCGGTACCCGTTCGTCACGCGGTCGACGACTGGTACTCCTGGGCCTTGCGGCGGCCCTCGTCCTCAGCGGATGCGCCGAGCTGGGATCACCGAGAAACGGGTTCCTCCCCTCGGAGCCGGGCATCACCGACAAGACCGAGTCGATCATCAACCACTGGAGCGGCGCGTGGGTCGCCGCCCTCGGGGTCGGCGTCCTCGTGTGGGGCCTGACGATCTGGTGCGTGATCGTCTACCGCAAGCGCAAGAACGACAACACGCTGCCGGTCCAGCTGCGGTACCACGTGCCGCTCGAGCTCATGTACACGGTCGTGCCGATCCTCATGATCGGGGTGCTGTACTTCTACACGGTCCAGGTCACCAGCGAGATCACCGACGTCAGCGCCGAGCCGGACCACACCATCGAGGTCTACGGCAAGCAATGGAGCTGGGACTTCAACTACCTCGACGAGAACGTCTACTTCGAGGGCGACCGGGTTCAGCTCACGGGGGAGGACGGCGTCGAGGAGACCCTGCCCACCCTCTACCTGCCGGTGGGGGAGACCGTGGAGTTCACCGTCGACTCCCGCGACGTCATCCACTCCTTCTGGATCCCCGCCTTCCTGTTCAAGATCGACATGATCCCCGGGCACCCGAACACCTTCCAGGTGACCCCGGAGGAGATCGGCCACTACCAGGGCAAGTGCGCCGAGCTGTGCGGTGAGTTCCACTCCGAGATGCTCTTCAACGTCGAGGTGGTGGACCGGGAGACCTTCGACGCCGAGATGGACGCGCTGCGCGCGGCCGGCAACACCGGCCGGCTCGGTGAGGAGTACGACCGCGTGTACGACCAGCGCGGCTACCTGCAGGACGGAACGGGGAACAACTGATGGCTACCACCCATGAGGCGCAGACCGACTTCGTCCCTGGCCTACGCCAGGAGCGCCAGAGTCTGGGCAAGACGGTCGTCAGCTGGCTGACCTCCACCGACCACAAGGTGATCGGGTACCTCTACCTCATCACCTCGGTCGTCTTCTTCCTCATCGGCGGAATCCTGGCGATGGCGATGCGCCTGGAGCTGTGGGGACCGGGCATGGACCTGTTCCAGTCCAAGGAGCAGTACAACCAGTTCTTCACCATGCACGGCACGATCATGCTGTTCCTGTTCGCCACCCCGCTCTTCACGGGCTTCGGCAACGTCTTCGTGCCACTGCAGATCGGTGCCCCGGACGTCGCCTTCCCGCGGCTGAACATGTTCAGTTACTGGCTCTTCACCTTCGGTGGCCTGATCGCGCTGGCCGGCTTCGTCACTCCTAAGGGAGCCGCGAGCTTCGGCTGGACCGCCTATACCCCACTGTCCCTGGAACCGTTCTCTCCGGGGCTCGGGGGAGACCTGTGGGTCATGGGCATCGCGATGACCGGTTTCGGCACGATCTTCGGCTCGGTGAACTTCATCGCCACGGTCATCACCATGCGGATGCCGGGCATGACGATGTTCCGGATGCCGATCTTCACTTGGAACATCATGATCACCTCGCTGCTGGTGCTCATGGCCTTCCCGGTGCTGGCCTCGGCCCTGTTCGGACTGGCTGTGGACCGCGTGCTCGGCGGGCAGATCTACAACCCCGACAGCGGCGGCGCGCTGCTGTGGCAGCACCTGTTCTGGTTCTTCGGACACCCCGAGGTGTACGTGATCGCGGTGCCGTTCTTCGGCATCATCAGCGAGGTCATCCCGGTCTTCTCCCGCAAGCCGCTCTTCGGCTACAAGGGCATGGTCTTCGCGACGATCGCCATCGCGGCGCTGTCGATGACCGTGTGGGCCCACCACATGTACACCACCGGCGGAGTCCTGCTGAACTTCTTCGCCCTGATGACGATGCTCATCGCCGTGCCCACCGGCATCAAGTTCTTCAACTGGGTCGGCACCATGTGGCGCGGCAAGCTCACCTTCGAGACCCCGATGCTGTGGGCCCTGGGCTTCATCGTGACCTTCCTCTTCGGTGGGGTCACGGGCGTCATCCTCTCCAGCCCCGCGATGGACTTCCAGGTGCACGACTCCTACTTCGTCGTCGCCCACTTCCACTACACGGTGTTCGGCACCGTGGTGTTCGCGATGTTCGCCGGCTTCTACTTCTGGTGGCCGAAGATGACTGGGCGGATGCTCAACGAGCGGATGGGCAAGATCCACTTCTGGATGCTGTTCTTCGGCTTCCACGGCACCTTCCTCATCCAGCACTGGGTGGGTGCCCAGGGCATGCCGCGCCGCTACCCCGACTACATGGTCGAGGACGGCTTCCAGCTGATGAACCAGGTCTCCACCGTGGGTGCGGCGCTGCTGACGTTGTCCACGCTGCCGTTCCTGTGGAACGTGTACGTCACGTCTCGCGGTCCGCGCACCGTGTTCGTCGATGACCCGTGGGGCTTTGCCAACTCCCTGGAGTGGGCCACCAGCTGCCCGCCCCCGCGGCACAACTTCGTCACCCTGCCCCGGATCCGCTCCGAGCGCCCGGCCTTCGACCTGCACTACCCCGAGGTCGCGGCGATGGACCAGGCAGTGCCCGACCAGGGCATGCTCGAACAGGTCTTCGGGGACGCCCAACGCACCGGCACCGGCGAGCAGACCCAGGCCCAGCCGGGGGGACGCACCGCCACCGACACGCTCGAGCGTGAGGACGACGACCAGGAAGGGACCCAGCGATGAGCCGCGCAGGCCAGGCACGCGAGGACGAACGGGCACCCGGGGAGCCGTCGATCGAGCACCCCAAGCCGCTCCGGGTGGAGATGTGGGTCTTCATCGTCGGCGTGGTCTTCTTCCTCCCGGTGGGTCTGATCTACGGCATCACGAGCAGTTGGGAGCCCGTCGGCACGGTCTCGCTGCTGCTGCTTGTGGGGCTGTACGGCCTGGCCGGCAGCTACCTGTGGCTCGTGGGCCGGCGGGTGGACCCGCGTCCGGAGGACCACCCCACCATGGACGTGGACGAGCACGCCGGCGAGGTCGGCGTCTTCTCCCCGCACTCCTGGTGGCCACTCGTGCTCGGTGTCGCCGTCGCGCTGGTCTTCGCCGGTATCGCCGTGGGCTGGTGGATGGTCGGGATCGGCTTCGCGGTCGCCTTCATCGGGCTGGTCGGTCAGACCTACGAGTTCTCCCGCGGTCCGCACGCGCACTAGACAACCCGTGCGTGGTCCTCGAGAGCCCAGTTCCTGTCGCGCAGGAACTGGGCTCTTGTTGGTTTCGGAGCCGCCTTCGCCGTCTGCAGCCCACCCTCCACCGCCGAGAGCTCAATTCCTGCTGGCAGGAATTGAGCTCTCGGCGCATGTGTAGGGGAGCACGAGCACGCGGGGGAAGGGGCATGGGGCAAAGGGGGACGGCGAAGGGCCCGGCACCTCGGGTGAGGTACCGGGCCCCGGTGGCCTGACCTGCCGGTCAAGCGCGAGAACTCTGACTCAGGCGATGAGGCCGGCGGTCTGGGTGCGGGCGCGCTCCAGGCGGGCCGCCACGTCCTGCCAGTTGACGATGTTCCAGAACGCCTTGACGTAGTCGGCCTTGACGTTGAGGTAGTCGAGGTAGAAGGCGTGCTCCCACATGTCGAGCATGAGCACCGGGGTCAGCCCCAGCGGCACGTTGCCCTGCTGGTCGAAGAGCTGGAAGATCGAGAGCTTCTGCCCGATGGAGTCCCAGGCGAGCACCGACCAGCCCGAGCCCTGGATGCTGGTGGCGTTGGCGGTGAACTGGTCCTTGAAGCCCTGGAAGGAACCGAGCTGGTCCTTGATGGCCTCGGCCAACTCGCCCTCGGGCTCCCCGCCGCCCTCGGGGGAGAGGTTGTTCCAGAAGACGGTGTGGTTGACGTGGCCGCCGAGGTTGAACGCGAGGTTCTTCTCCAGCAGGTTGATCGCCGCGTTGTCACCGCTCTCGCGGGCCGCCGCGAGCTTCTCCAGCGCGGTGTTGGCGCCGTCCACGTAGGTCTTGTGGTGCTTGGAGTGGTGCAGCTCCATGATCTTGCCGCTGATGTGCGGTTCCAGGGCGCTGTAGTCGTAGGGGAGCTCGGGCAGCGTGTACACAGTCATGCGTCCTCCTTGTCCTTCCGGCGCTGTCCTGCGCCGGGTCCCATGGCGTCGGCCCCGAGCTGGGCGCCCGGCACCGACACTCTCTCCATGGCCAACCTATGACGACGGCGGGGTGTTCCGCTCGTCGGGTCAGGTCCTGTCGGTGGCCGCCCCCACCTCGGCGTGATCGTCGGCGAAGGAGTCCCGCAACCCGCCCGACTCGGGCACCGTGGTCTCCCGACCGGGCAGCTCGTGATGGCCGTGCTCGGCCTCGGCCGCGGCCAGCTCCGCCGGAGTCACCGGCTCGACCCGGTCTTCGTAGAAGAAGCGGGAGATGCGCTGGCGGAGTCGGTCGCGCTTGTAGCCGGGCCGGGCCACCCCGTTGGCATCTTCGGGCGGGTCGATCTCCAGCATCCGGTCGGCGTCGTAGGAGACCAGGATCCAGCGCTCCTCGTCGGTGAGCGGCTGGTGCACCTCGAGGTACTGACCGGTCTCGAGGCGGACGATGCGCCCGGTCTCGTGACCGTGCAACGCCAGCTCGCGGTCCCGCCGCTGCAGCGCGAGACAGATCCGCTTGGTGATCCAGAACGCGAACCACGGTCCCACGAAGAACGCGATCCGCAGGAACCAGGTGATGCCGTTGAGCGAGAGCTCGAAGTGCGTGGCGATGAGGTCGTTGGCTCCGGCGAAGTTAAGGACCATGAAGGCGGTGATGACCGCGACGCCGGTGGCGGTACGCACCGGGGCGTTGCGGGGGCGGTCCAGCAGGTGGTGCTCACCCTTGTCCTTGGTGACGGCCGACTCGAGGAAGGGCCAGATCGCCAGGGTGGTGAACAGGATGCCCGGGACGACCACACCGGGGATGAGGATGTTCAGCGAGACCGTGAAGCCCGCGACGACGAACTCCCAGCCCGGCATCAGCCGGAGTCCGCCCTCGAGGAACAGCATGTACCAGTCCGGTTGCGCACCGGCGCCCACGGGTGAGGGGTCGTAGGGGCCATGGGCCCAGACCGCGTTGATCGACACGAAGGCGCCCAGGAGTGCGAGGAAGCCGAAGACGACGAAGAAGAAGCCGCCTGCCTTGGCCGCGTAGACCGGCAGCACCGGGTAGCCCACGACGTTCTTCTCGGTCTTGCCGGGCCCGGGGTACTGGGTGTGCTTGTGGACCACCACGAGGATGAGGTGGACGGTCACCAACGCGACGATGAGGGCCGGCACGAGCAGGATGTGCAC
>Ga0209487_1002832_pt1 | contig 13884 bp, 16 predicted proteins | sample Poulit2012_FD_187524 | JGI IMG/M metagenome (GOLD analysis project Ga0209487, IMG submission 187524) | Agricultural soil microbial communities from Georgia to study Nitrogen management - Poultry litter 2012 (SPAdes) (version 2) | ecosystem: Environmental > Terrestrial > Soil > Agricultural land... | reverse complement strand
ACCAGAGCGTGGAGCAAGCCAAGGCCGCACAACGGCAACGGCCGGCCTACAAACCACCCGCCGACCACCCCTGGAGACGCATCCCTATCTCTCCCCGGCAGCCACCCCTACAACCCTGATTCCATCAATGTGAAAGAGGACATCTCTGTCTGGGACAAAAGAGGACATTTCTGAATTGGGTTGACACCCCTGTCTCCAGACGGAACCAAACTCGGCAGGGAGGAGGCAATGGCTGGGCTGAAGCCACCATGGCGACCGGCATAAAAGGCGAGACAGTGCAGGCCTCGGGTCGGGGAATTTGCAAGAGTCTGGAATGAAAGCGCTGCGGGGGCGGTTGGCATTTCCTGCCAGGGATGATCAAATAAGTTCTAAGGGCGGGCGAGCTTATGCCTGAACTGCATGAAAAACCCGCTTTTTTGTGAAAAAAGTGTAGTCACTTTTCTCACACCTCCCGGTTGGGGTTGGTGACCCCTGACCCCGGAAGGCTTGCGGTGATGGTGGGCCGTGCTGGGATCGAACCAGCGACCAATTGGTTAAAAGCCAACTGCTCTACCTCTGAGCTAACGGCCCGGCGAGGCGCATATAGTACTGCCCCTGCCCGAAAAAACAAGCCCCTCCGGAAAATTATTTACTCGCCCTCGTCGGGACCGGGCCGGTAGCGGGTGGGATCGGCCACACCCGCGGCCTGAAAGCCAGCCCGCCGCAGGGCACAGGCATCACAGCGGCCACAGGCCCGCCCCTCGTCATCGGGCTGATAGCAGGAGACGGTGTCGCCATAGGGCACGCCCAGCCGGGTGCCGGCGGCGATGATGTCGGCCTTGCTCCAGTGCAGCAGGGGTGCCCGGATGCGGATGGGTCGCCCCTCCAGCCCGGCCTGGGTGGCCACCTCGACCAGCCGCTGAAAGGCCTCCACGAAGGGCGGGCGGCAGTCGGGATAGCCGCTGTAGTCCACTGCGTTGATAGCGATGAAGACTTCGCTGGCTCCGATGGCCTCTGCCAGGCCCAGCGCCACCGAGAGGAAGATGGTGTTGCGTGCCGGGACATAGGTGACGGGAATGTCGTTCTCTGCCGCATGCTGCCCGGCATCGGGGACCCGCAGGCGGGTATCGGTCAGGGCCGAGCCACCAAAGCCCCCAATGTCCAGTCGCACACAGCGGTGCTCCCTGGCCCCGAGGGCGGTCGCCACCCGCTCTGCAGCGCGCAGTTCGGCCCGCTGTCGCTGGCCATAGTCCAGGCACAGGGTATGGCAGTCCCTCCCCTGTTCGCGGGCCAGGGCCAGGGCGGTGGCCGAATCCAGTCCGCCGGACACCAGCACAACGGCACGATTCTGTCTGGTCAAGCTTGGTTCTCCTCCCCTCGAGCCCGGCGACTGTCGGTCCCCATAGCGCTCAGCGCCCCGCGGCGTCCTGCCAGAGCAGCTTGTGCAGCTGGATCTGCAGGCGCACCGGCAGGCGGTCCTGGAGGATCCACTCCGCCAGCTCGGTGGCATCCTGCTGGCCAAAGCTGGGGGAAAACAGCACCTCTCCGACCCGCTCGGCGAGTCGGTAGCGGTCCATGGTCAGCCGGGCCCAGTCGTAGTCGACCCGGCTGCAAATCACGAATTTCACCTGATCTTCAGGGCCCAGGTAGTCGATGTTGTCGTAGTCGTTGCGGTGGAGCTCGCCCGAATCGGGGGTCTTGAGGTCGACGACCTTGACCACCCTCGGATCGACCCCGGCCACCGAGAGGGCGCCGGAGGTCTCCAGAGACACCTCGTGGCCGGCATCACAGAGCGCCTCCAGCAGAGCCAGACAGGAGGGCTGGGCCAGGGGCTCACCGCCGGTGACGGTGACATGCCGCGGCTGCCATTCCGCCACCCGGGCGACCACCTCTTCCAGGCTCATTCGCTGCCCGCCGTGAAAGGCATAGGCGGTATCGCAGTACTGGCAGCGCAGCGGGCAGCCAGTCAGCCGCACAAACACCGTGGGCAGGCCCACGGTGCGGGTTTCCCCCTGCAGGGAATGGAAGATCTCGGTGATGCGCAACCAGTGCCGGGACCTGTTCAACTCCCCCTCGCTCCCGGGGACCCGGTCAGAAGTTTTCGTCAATGAACTGTCGAGCCAGGCCCACCGCAGCCGTGTCCTGCTGCCGATACTCGGCGATCACCTGCTCCAGTACCTGGCGCGCGCGGTCCTGCTCTCCCCGTTGGTAGTAGATCCGGCCCAGCTTGAACATGGCATCGGGCACCTTGGCGTTGTCGGGATAATCCCGCAGCAGGCGGGTAAAGGCCGCTTCCGCCTCCTCCGGCTGAGGGGGGGACTGCACCAGATAGAGCTCGCCCAGCCAGTAGTGGGCATTGGGCGCATAGCGCCCCTCGGGATGGCGCTCCAGGAAGCGCTTGAAGGCCGTGATGGCCGCTGAAAACTCCTGGCCCTTGACCCTGGCATAGGCGGCCTTGTAGTCCTCGTGCTCACCGGCCTGGGCGCGCCGGCTGCCGGAGGTCGACGGCGGCTCGGGAACCGGGACCGGGGCCACCAGCGGTGCGGCGGCGCCCTCCGACCTGGCCTCGCCGCCCCGCTCCCCGCCCTCGCCGCCAATGCGCCGGTCGAGGTCAATGTAGCGGTCCAGGCTCTGCTGGCGCAGCTGCTCCAGCTCATGCCCCTGCTGCTCCACCTCCCCGCGCAGCATCATCACCTCCTGCTGCAGGGCCTGCACCTGGTGCAGCAGCTCACCCACGCCGCCGCGCTCCGCCCCGGCGCCCGCCTCGGGCGGGGTCCCTGCCCCGCCGAGGTCGATGACCGGTGCCTGGGCCAGGGCCAAGGATGCAGTCAGCGTACACAGCAGTGCGCTCCCCCGGGCGATCCACGTCTTGCCTGTCGTCATGGTCGTTCAAAATGCTCCACCAGAAGGGGGCCCGGAATTCTGGGCCCCGGGGTTCGAGGGCTTCCTTCCTACTGCAGCTTGAGCTCTACCCGGCGGTTCCTGGCCCAGGCTTCCTCATCGTGACTGAAGGCCACCGGGCGCTCTTCGCCGTAGGACACGGTCTCCACCCGGCTCCGGGAGATGCCCTGCAGAATGAGGTAGTCTGCCACGGCCTTGGCCCGGCGCTCGCCCAGGGCCATGTTGTACTCCCGGGTCCCCCGCTCGTCGGCGTGTCCCTCCAGCCGGACCTTGCGGTCATTGCTGCTCAGCTGGCGAACGTGGCGGTCCAGCTCGCCGCGCACTTCGGCGCTGAGCTGGGCGCGGTCGAAGTCAAAGTAGAAGACGTATTGCAGCGCCGCGGCTTCACTTTCCTCCAGAGCCCTGCTCCCCTCCATGCCATGGCCGTCCTCCCAGACCAGGCCCTCCCGGTCGGCATCCCGGTCCTCGGCGCCAGCGCTGCGCCCGTCCCCACCGGTGCTGGCACAACCGGTTACCAGGGCCAGGGCAAAGAGGAGGCTGAACAGTCTGACTACTGCTGTATTGATCGTCATAGGTCTTCCCGAATTGGGCTCCATTCTCTGGGTCATCTCTGGGTCATCGACTCGAGCCCGGGCGGCGCTGGCCGGCTGCAACACCGCCCGTCGACGACCCGGCTCGCCTAAGATAAAACAAACGCGGGCCAGACAACAGGCCTGGTCAGCGCCGCGGCAGTGGCGACCAGGCGGGATCCCGCACATCTCCACTGCTGGAGGGAAGGAGGTATTTGATGCCGCCATCCATGGACACGGCGGACAGCACTTCCCGACCGCGGTGGAGGGTGCCATACATGACCATGGTGTCGTTGGGCGCCACGCTGGGCGATTCGTCCATGCTGGTCTCCGTCAGCACCTCCACCGTGCCTCGCTCGAAGTGCTGCAGGGCAATGTGGAACTGGCCCCGGGTCCGATTGACCATGATCATGCCGCTGCCGTCCGACAGAGGTCTCGCCCTGGCGTTGTAGTCCCCCACGTAGGTCAGCCTGCGCACTTCCCCCGTGGTCAGACTGGCCCGGTAGATCTGCGGCGTGCCACCGCGGTCCGAGGTGAACAGCAGGGTCCGACCATCGGGCAACCAGGCCGGCTCGGTGTCGATGGCAAAGTGGCTGGTCACCCGCTGGAGCTCCCCCGTGGCCACCTCCATGACATAGATGTCGGGGTTGCCATCCCTGGACAGCACCATGGCCAGGCGACGCCCATCCGGCGACCACACCGGAGAGGTGTTCAGACCCCGGAAGTTGGTCAGCTGACGCCGCTCTCCCGTGCGCAGGTTATGCATGAAGATGGCCGAGCGCGACGTCTCGAAGGACACGTAGGCAATGGTCTCGCCATCCGGCGCCCAGGCAGGGCTCATCAGCGGCTCGTCCTGCTCGCGGATCACCTCTTCCCTGGCTCCGTCGATGTCGCTCTTCATCAGCCGATAGCGAATGCTGCCATCCTGCCGGGGCTGGCTGGCGATGTAGAGCAGCTTCGTGCTGAAGACTCCGGGGATGCCGGTGATGTGCTCGTAGATGCGGTCGGCAATGCGGTGGCCCATGTCCCGCAGCTGGCTCGCCGAGCCACTCTCCCGGCCACTCAGCAGGCGGCGCTCGTTGTAGACATCGTACAGCTCATACTGCACCAGATAGCCGCTCTCGTGGGCTCGAAGCCGCCCGATGACCAGGTATTCGGCATCCAGGGCCCGCCAGTCGCGGAAGAACACGTCGCCGCGCTCATGGGGCAAGCCCAGCATGCTGTCCCGGCTCACCGGCGCGAACTGCCCGCTGCGCTCGAGGTCTGCCGCGACAATGGCCGCCACGTCCTCGGGCAGGCGGCCCCCCTTCCAGCCAAAGGGGACCACCGCAACGGGCGTGGGCTGATCCTGCCCCCGGGTGATCTCGATGGTGAGCTCGGCCCTGGCCAGGAGGGCGGTGGTCATGAATGCCATGGCAAGCAGCCAGTTGAAACCCTTCACCTGCGCAAGTCCTCCGGTCTGAAGACCAGTCTGAAACGTCGAAAATTCTGCTCGAACACCCGGCTCGGCAGCTGCTGCAACTCGGGAAAGCGCCCCGCGCGCCGCACGGCGTTTTCCGCGGCGCGATCGAAGGCGGCGTTGCCGCTGGAGCGCACCACACTGACCTGGACCACCTCGCCGGTGGGCACCAGCTGGATCAGCAGCTCTGCCTGCATGTCATTGCGGGCGCTGGCGGGACGGCTCCAGTGAGCGATGATGGCCCGCTCGATGAGGGCAGCATGACTCATGGTGAGGGCCCTGTCTTCCTCGGCATGGCGCTGGCGCTGCTCTTCCGCCGCGGCCTGCTCCGACAACAGGCGCCGTTGCTCCAGCAAATGCTGCTCGGCCTGCTCTTTTTGGCGGCGCTCTTCTTCGGCTCGACGCCGCTGTTCCTCTCGCCGGCGCTCCTCCTCGGCCCGCCGACGCTGCTCGGCCTCCCTCTGCCGGCGTTGCTCCTCGGCCCGCCGCTGTTCCTCAGCGCGCTGCTGGCGGCGCTGCTCTTCGGCTCGACGCTGCTCGGCGACCCGCCGCTGTTCCGCCGCGCGCTGCTGCTCCCTGCGCTGTGCTTCCGCCGCAGCCTTTGCCTGGCGAGCCGGGGCCGTCTGCTCCATGGCCACTGCCCGGGCCTGGATGGCGGGCGGCTGGACGACCCTGGGCTCGGGGCGATCGCCGCCCTGCCAGAGCAGGGCCAGCGCCACCAGTGCGTGGAGAGCCAGCGAACCTCCCAGGGGCAACAGGCGACGGTCCACCACCGGTCACCGCGTCGGGGATTCGGTGACCATGCCCACCGAGTCCGCGCCCACGCCCTGCAGAGCCACCATCAGAGCCACCACGTCTCCATAGGCGGTCCGACGATCTCCCCAGATCAGCACCGGGGTCTCGGGCCTGCGACCCAGCACCTTGCCCACCTGTTCGCTCACCGCCGCCAGCGTCAATGCCTGCTCCTGGTCTCCGCCCACATTGAGGTAGAGCGTACCATCCGCCTTGATGGACACCACCAGGGGTTCGACCTCGTCGGTGGCCACCGGCTCGGCGGCAGCCTGGGGCAGTTCCACCTGGACTCCCTGCATCAGCAGCGGCGCCGTGACCATGAAGATGATCAGCAGCACCAGCATGACGTCGATGTAGGGGACGACGTTGATCTCGGACATCGGTCGGCGCCGGGGCCGTCTGCGCTCCATGGTCTAGTCGTCTCGCTGCTGTTCGTCGGCGTGGGCCTGGCGATGGAGGATGCTGGAAAACTCCTCGGCGAAGACCTCGTAGCGGCTGGCCAGCTGCTCCATCCAGGCGGCAAAGCGATTGTAAGCCACCACTGCCGGAATGGCGGCAAACAGCCCCATGGCCGTGGCCACCAGGGCCTCGGAAATTCCCGGAGCCACGGTGGCCAGGGTGGCCTGCTTGACGCTGGCCAGACCATGAAAGGCGCCCATGATGCCCCAGACTGTGCCAAACAGCCCGACATAGGGGCTGGTGGAGCCCACCGTGGCGAGAAAGGCCAGGTGTCGCCCCATCTCTTCATCTTCCCGGGTCAGGGCCACCCTCATGCTCCGCTCCACCCCTTCCATCACCGCGTCGGCGCGGGTGCCACGCTGCTGCCGCAGCCGGGAATACTCTTTGAATCCCGAGCGAAAGATGCCCTCCAGGCCGAAAAAGCCCAGCCCCTGCTCGGCCCTGGCACTGCCCTCGCGGTACAGGGCGCCCAGATCGACCCCCGACCAGAAGCGCTCCTCGAACTCATCGGCGGCATAGCGAGCGCTGCGGAAATACATCCAGCGCTGGATGATCATGAACCAGGAGACCAGCGAGGCCAGCAGCAGGATCAGCATGACCAGCTGCACCACCAGACTGGCCTGCAGCATCAATTGCAGTACCGACAGGTCTTCGCTCACTCAGCATTCTCCTCTTGTGAAGATCGGGGGGCGGTGGGCTCGAGGTGGCCCATCAGATCCTCCCGCAACGCCGTCGGCAGGCGCCGGGGGCGCAGGCTGCCCTGTGCCACCAGCACCAGCTCGACCTCCGCCTCGCACAGCAGGGGGCCCGCTGCGCAGTCACGGTGCACGCGCTGACCCAGGGTCAGACTCGCCGCCTGCAACTCCGCCACGGCGCTCACCACCACCAGCTGGTCGTCGAGCACGGCGGGGGCACGATACTCCAGACTCACCGATCGCACCACGAACATCAGCCGGTCTCCCAGCATGGCGGCCTTGCCATGTCCCAGAGTGCGCAGCAGCTCGGTTCGGGCCCGCTCCATGTACTTCAGGTAATTGGCATGATAGACGATGCCCCCCGCATCGGTATCTTCGATATAGATCCGCACGGGCCAGCAGCGACCCGGCCTGTCCTCAGCCATGGCCATGGCCCCGGGACGACAGGAGGTCTTCGGGCCGGGCCGGGGGCGGCAGGCCAAAGTGGGCATAGGCTGCGCGCGTGGCCATGCGACCCCGGGGAGTGCGGATCAGATACCCCTGCTGGATGAGGTAGGGCTCCAGCATGTCCTCCAGAGTTCCCCGCTCTTCGCTGAGGGCAGCGGCCAGGCTGTCGATGCCCGCCGGGCCGCCGTCGAACTGCTCGATGAGGATGCGCAGCAGCCTGCGGTCCAGGTGGTCAAAGCCGCGCTGGTCGACATTGAGCATATCCAGAGCCTGGCGGGCCACCGGCCCGGTGACCCGGCCATCGCCCCGGACCTCTGCATAGTCGCGGACCCGGCGCAGCAGGCGGTTGGCCACCCGGGGCGTGCCCCGGGAGCGGCGGGCCACTTCCACGGCTCCTTCCTCGTCCAGGGCAAAGGCCAGGATGCGGGCCGCCCGGTCCACGATGTGGGTCAAGTCCTCGACCGAGTAGAACTCCAACCGCTGGACGATGCCGAAGCGGTCTCGCAGCGGCGAGGTCAGCAGACCGGCCCGGGTCGTGGCGCCGACGAGGGTAAAGGGAGGCAGGTCCAGCTTGATGGAGCGCGCCGCCGGGCCATCGCCAATGACGATGTCGAGGGTAAAGTCCTCCATGGAAGGATAGAGCACCTCTTCCACCTGGGGGCTGAGGCGGTGGATCTCGTCGATGAACAGCACATCGCCGGGCTCCAGATTGGTCAGCAGCGCCGCGAGGTCTCCGGCCTTCTCCAGCACCGGCCCCGAGGTGGTTCGCAGCGTCGCTCCCATCTCGGCGGCAAGAATGTGGGCCAGGGTAGTTTTGCCCAGACCCGGGGGGCCGAAGATCAGGGTGTGGTCCAGGGGCTCGCCCCGGTTGCGCGCGGCGGCAGCGAAGATCTCCATCTGCTCCTGCACCACCGGCTGGCCCACGTATTCCGCCAGGGATCCGGGGCGCACGGCGCGGTCCAGGCTGTCCTCGCGGGCCCTGGGTTCGGGAGAGACCAGGCGATCGTGTTCAATCATGGGTGATCCCGTAGCGGTGGTGGCTGCAGCCCTGGCATGGTTCGATCATCCCCTGACCATGCTGCGCAGGGCGCGGCGTATGAGCTCTTCACTGGCGGCCTCGCCATCGTCCACTGCGGCCACGGCGCGACTGGCCTGCTGGGGCCTGTAGCCCAGGGCCACCAGGGCCTCCTCGGCCTCTGCCAGCCGATCCTGGCGGGAGGGCCCGGCCGGGGCCGGCGCGGTGGCCGGGATCGAATCGCTGACTCGCCGCCACTGGGCCAGCCGGTCGGGCATGTCCACCAGCAGGCGCTCGGCGGTCTTGCGCCCCACCCCCGGCAGGCGCATCAGGGCCCGGGTATCCCCCTGGTCGATCAGCCGGGAAAACTCATCGGCATCGACCCCGGAGAGAATGTTAATCCCCATTCTGGGGCCCACGCCACTGACCTTGATCAATTCGCGAAACAGGTCTCGCTCGCGGCGGCTGACGAAGCCGAACAGGGTGTGGGCATCGTCCCGCACCACCAGATGGGTGTAGAGGCGGACCTGCTCGCCGGCAGTGGGCAGCCGGGCCTGGGCCGTCAGGGGCAGGAAGACCTCATAGCCGACCCCCTGGACATCGACGATCACCTCGCTCTCGCCCTTGTCCACCAGCAGACCGCGGAGCATGCCTATCATTGTCTTCCTCCAGGAGATGGACCGCCGGACGTACTCAGCGGGCAGCGCGCCCTGCCCGCAGACCCCGAGCCACGGCGACACCGGCCCGGTTCTTGCCCAGCCGCTTCAGGGCGCCGCCCACCTGGACATGGCAGAGGGCGCAGGCCAGGGCATCGGCGGCATCTTCCGGCGGCAGGGCCGGCAGGTCCAGCAGGTGGCGAACCATGTGCTGGACCTGTTCCTTGGCCGCGGCGCCGGTGCCGACCACCGCCTGCTTGACCTGGCGGGCCGTGTATTCACTGATGTCCAGCTCCGCGCGGGCACAGGCCACCAGGGCCGCTCCCCGGGCCTGCCCCAGCTTCAGCGCCGAGGCGGCATTGCGGGCCATGAACACTTCTTCCACCGCGGCCTGAGCCGGTCGGTACTGCTCGATGAGGTCACTGATGCCGTCGGCGATGATGCGCAGCCGCTCGGGCAGGGGGACATCGGGCAGGCGGATGATGCCGCTGCCCAGGTATCGGGGGCGGCCATCGACCTGGATGATGCCAAACCCCGTCTTTCGCGACCCCGGATCAATGCCAAGAATGATGCTCATGCCCGCCCACTTCAGTTTGAGAGCAGCGGTGACCGGGCGTCAGCTCAGCTCCGCCAGCACCGCCTCCGGAATGTCTGCGTTACTATACACATTCTGCACGTCGTCGAGCTCTTCCAGGGCGTCCACCAGCTCGATGATGGCCTCAGCACCGGCTCGGTCCAGCACCACGGAGGTGGCGGGATGCATGATCACCTCGCCGCTCTCCGCCTCCAACCCGGCACCGGCCAGCGCATCGCGCACGGCATGGAACTCTTCCCAGGGCGCGAACACGTCCACCGTGCCGTCCTCGTTGCTGACCAGGTCCTCGGCACCGGCTTCCAGGGCCGCTTCCATCAGGGCCTCTTCATCCACCGAGGCGGGAAAGGTCAACAGACCGCGCCGGGTGAACAGATAGGCCACCGAGCCGTCGGTGCCGAGGTTGCCGCCCCGCCTGGAAAAGGCATGGCGAACCTCTGCCACGGTGCGGTTGCGATTGTCCGTCATGGTCTCCACCAGGACGGCCACACCGCCCGGGCCATAGCCCTCGTAGGTGACCTCTTCCACCTGGTCGCCATCGGTGTCGCCGACTCCCCGGGCAATGGCGTTTTCGATGGTGTCCTTTCTCATGTTGGCCGCCAGGGCCTTGTCCACCGCCGCGCGCAGTCTCGGGTTGTCCTCGATGGTGCCGCCGCCCAGGCGGGCGGCGATGACGATCTCACGGATCAGCCGGGTAAAGATCTTGCCCCGCCGGGCATCCTGGGCCGCCTTGCGATGCTTGATGTTGGACCATTTGCTGTGACCTGCCATGCTTGCCTCCCGTCTTGCAGCGCCCTCGCTGTTATTGCCCTTTCCCTGTCTCCGCAGCCGGTCCCCGCAGGCGCAGATGGAGTTCGCGCAGGGCCTGGGGGTCGACCTCGCCGGGGGCATCGGTCATCAGGCACTGGGCCGACTGGGTCTTGGGGAAGGCGATGACATCGCGGATCGAGCGGGCCCCGCTCATCAGCATGACCAGCCGGTCCAGGCCAAAGGCCAGTCCGCCATGGGGAGGGGCTCCGTACTGCAGGGCGCTCAGCAGAAAGCCGAACTTCTCCTCGGCGATCTGCCGGTCCATGCCCAGCAGCTCCAGCACCGCCTCCTGCATGTCCCGGCGGTGAATCCGCATGGAGCCGCCACCCAGCTCGGTGCCGTTGAGCACCATGTCGTAGGCATTGGACAGCGCGGCGCCGGGGTTCTGCCGAAGCTCCTCCACGCCGCACAGAGGGGCGGTGAAGGGGTGATGCAGGGCGGACCAGCGGCCCTGGTCATCCTGCTCGAACATGGGGAAATCCACCACCCACAGCGGGGCCCAGGCGCCCTGGATCATGTCCAGATCCCGCCCCAGCCTCACTCGGAGGGCGCCGATGGACTCGTTGACCACGCTGGCCTTGCCGGCGCCGAAGAAGAGCAGGTCGCCATCCTCGGCGCCCAGCCGCTCCAGCATGGCCTCCACCACCGCCTCGGGCATGAACTTCACGATGGGCGACTGCAGGCCCTCGAGCCCGCGAGCGCGCTCGTTGACCTTGATCCAGGCCAGCCCCCGGGCGCCGTAGATGCCCACGTAGTCGGTGTAGTCGTCGATTTCCTTGCGAGACAGCCGCGCCCCCTCTGGCACCCGCAGCCCCACGACCCGGCCCGACGGGTCCCGGGCGGGACCACTGAACACCTTGAAATCCACCTCGGCCATGAGATCGGCCAGATCCACCAGCTCCAGGGGGATGCGCAGGTCGGGGCGATCCGAACCGAAGCGGCTCATCGCCTCGGCATAACTCATCCGGGGGAAGGCCGGCAGCTCCACGTCCAGCACTTCGGCAAACAGCCGGCGGACCATGCCCTCGGCCAGGGCCATGATGTCGTCGGCGTCGACGAAGGAGGCCTCCAGGTCAATCTGGGTGAACTCGGGCTGGCGATCTGCCCGCAGGTCTTCATCGCGAAAGCAGCGAGCCAGCTGGTAATAGCGGTCGAAGCCCGCCACCATCAGCAGCTGCTTGAACAGCTGAGGGGACTGGGGCAGGGCAAAGAACCTGCCGGCATGGGTGCGGCTGGGCACCAGATAATCCCGCGCGCCCTCGGGGGTGGCCCGGGTCAGCATCGGCGTTTCGATGTCCAGAAAGCCCTGTTCGTCCAGATGGCGGCGAACGCAGGAGGTGACCCGGGAGCGCAGCCGCAGCCGCTGCTGCATTTCAGGGCGGCGCAGGTCCAGATAGCGGTGGCGCAGCCGCACGTCCTCGCCCACATCGGTGTGGCTGTCCAGCTGGAAGGGCGGTGTGTTGGCCACATTGAGAATTTCAATGGTCGCCCCCGCCACCTCGATGGCACCGGTGCCCATGTTCGGATTGACCGTGCTCTCGGTCCGCGCCCGGACCACGCCGGTCACCTGGAGCACGTATTCACTGCGCACCCGGTCGGCGGTCTCGAAATGAGCGCCGGTATCGGGGTCGAAGACCACCTGGACAATGCCCTCGCGATCGCGCAGATCGAGAAAGATGACGCCGCCGTGATCTCTCCGCCGATCCACCCAGCCACAGAGGGTGACCCGGTCGTCGATGTGTTCTGCCCGAAGGCTTCCGCAATAATGGCTGCGCATAGATGGTCGATCCTGTTCTGGGATGGCCGCCCCGGCGGGGCGGCAATGGAAAGGGTGGAATCAGGCGGGGGACTCCGAGGCCGCCGGGGCCGGGCCGCTGTCCCCGGCGCTGTCCGCGGGGCGATCACCGGCCAGATTGCGGCGGGCGCCGGACTTGAAGTCCGTCTCGTACCAACCGCCCCCCTTCAGCCGAAACCCGGCGGCAGAAACCTTTTTCTGCAGTCGGGGCCGATGGCATTCGGGACAGTCCACCAATACCGGATCACTGATCTTCTGCAGCACTTCCAGTTCGTGCTGACAGGCCTGACACTGATATTCGTAGATGGGCATGACAACCTCTGCTGCGCCAGACACCACGGTTGACCGGGGCTGGGCCACGGCCCTGCCTGTGCGCAGCACAAGGCCTGCGGCCGCCTCCCAACCCCCTGGAAAGCGCGAGATTATAGCCCAAGCGAGGAGGCCTGGTAAGGTGGCCGCCCCCTTCTCAGCCCTCGCCACCCTGGCCGGTCAGCCCCAGCAGGCCGCGCAGCTCTGCCAGCATCGCCCTGCGCTCCCCCGCCTCGTAGGGACGCGGGGCCACGGCGCCCCACACCGGCCGCGGCCAGGCGGCATCCCCTTCAAAGCGGGCGATGCAGTGCACATGGAGCTGGGGCACCTGATTGCCCAGAGCAGCCAGGTTCATCTTGTCGGCATTCAGGTGGCGGGCCAGCGCCGCTGCCACCTGGTCCGCCTCCTGCCACAGGCGGGCGCGATCGGGCTCGTCCAGCTGGTAGCTCTCCCTCAGCCCCGCGCGCCGCGGCACGAGGATCAGCCAGGGGTAGCGGGCATCGTCCATCAGGCGAACCTGGCACAGCGCCAGATCGCCAACCAGGGCAGTGTCTGCGGCCAGCTGGGGGTGCAGGACAAAGGTCATGTCTTCTTCTCCTCGGGGTCGGACTGTACCAGTGGCGGGCGGCGCCGTAGAATGCGCCTCTCGCTTCTCTCACTCCAGTTGGGTCACGGAAACCACCATGCGCGCCAGTCAGTTTTTCATTTCCACGCTGAAGGAAACCCCCGCCGATGCCGAGGTGGTCAGCCACCAGCTGATGCTGCGGGCGGGGCTGATCCGCCGGCTGGCCTCGGGCCTGTACAGCTGGCTGCCCCTCGGGCTGCGGGTGCTGCGCAAGGTCGAGAACATTGTACGCGAAGAAATGGATCGCGCCGGAGCGCTGGAGTTGCTGATGCCGGTGGTGCAGCCTGCGGAGCTGTGGCAGGAGTCGGGCCGCTGGGAGCAGTATGGAGCCGAACTGGTCCGCCTGCAGGACCGCCACCAGCGCAGCTTCTGCCTGGGCCCCACCCACGAGGAGGTCATCACCGACCTGGCCCGGCAGGAACTGCGCAGCTATCGACAGCTGCCGGTGAACTTCTACCAGATTCAGACCAAGTTCCGGGATGAGATCCGGCCCCGCTTTGGCGTCATGCGGGCGCGGGAGTTCGTCATGAAGGATGCCTATTCCTTTCACCTGGACCAAGACTGTCTGCAGCGCACCTATGACGCCATGTACGAGGCCTACTGTCGCATCTTTCAGCGCCTGGGGCTGGAGTTTCGCGCCGTGCTGGCCGATACCGGCGCCATCGGCGGCAGCCACTCCCACGAGTTTCACGTGCTGGCCTCCTCCGGCGAGGATGCCATTGCCTTCTCCGACGAGGGCGACTATGCCGCCAATGTCGAGCTGGCCGAGGCCCTGCCCCCC
>Ga0209487_1002831_pt1 | contig 13885 bp, 15 predicted proteins | sample Poulit2012_FD_187524 | JGI IMG/M metagenome (GOLD analysis project Ga0209487, IMG submission 187524) | Agricultural soil microbial communities from Georgia to study Nitrogen management - Poultry litter 2012 (SPAdes) (version 2) | ecosystem: Environmental > Terrestrial > Soil > Agricultural land... | reverse complement strand
CCATAACAGCAAGTCCAATAACGCCTATTTGTTGTTTTGACATGTTTATCGTCCCTTCTATACATCTAAAGTTGTTTCGATATTATTAGACCTATATCGTCAATCATTCTCATTATAGCAAAAAATCACTTTATTATCTGCTTAACACGTAAACAAATTATACCTTATTAAAAAAGTAGCATATATTTGCTTATTTTCACAAATAAAAAGATTATCTCACGCTCATTGTTGGCGTTCCCTTTTTTGAAAGGGTCGTTTTAAAAAAGTGAGTAACGGACGCTGACCACCCAGTACCAAACCACCAATTTCAGCTAACATTTGTAACATAATTAAAATACCAATGAAGATAAATAAGGTAAGGGTCATGTTCGCTTTGGCAAATAAAATCGCCAGGACACCAAACATGCTGCTAAAAAGGTAAATAATTAGAACAGCTTGCCGGTGTGTATACCCATTATGAATCAGCTGATAATGGATGTGTTTATTATCTGCACGGGCGATACTCTCTTTTCGGGAGATGCGTCTAATAATGGCTAAGAATGTATCAAATATCGGGACAGCTAGTATAATGATAGGAATTATAAAACTAAACAAAGCAACATTTTTAAATAAACCGAGCATCGATATAACTGCAATCATAAATCCGAGGAAATTTGAGCCGCAATCCCCCATATATATTTTGGCAGGATAAAAATTATGATACAAGAAACCAAGATTCGCACCAATCAAAGCAATACAAAGTACAGCAACAATCATTTGTCCATCAATGATTGCCATCGTAAATAGGCAAACAAATGCAATCGTTGTTATGCCCGTTGCTAAACCGTCCAACCCATCAATAAAATTAATCGCATTTGTAATGCCGACGACCCAAATAACCGTAACAAGTACACTGAATAACCCCAGATCCACAACACCAATCATCGGCAATGTAACGCGCTCAATAATGAGGCCCGAAGATAAAAGGAATGATGTGGCAACCAACTGACCAATGAGCTTCACGATAGGTCGCAAATCATATCGATCATCAAGTAAGCCTGTTACAATCACAACAATTGCCCCAGACAAGATGCCTACGATATGTTCGTGGTGAGGTTGCAAGTAAAGCACACCCATAAAAGCACCTATAAAAATCGCTAAGCCCCCGAGTCTCGGTGTCACTTTATAATGAATTTTACGGTCATTTGGAACATCCAAAACACGCCATTTATATGCCAATGTTTTGATGGGATATGTGATTAAAAAGGTTGTTATGAGTGCGATGAAAAAGGCAATCAAAAGTTCAACATGAGTCACCATCTATTCACCCCTTCCTCGACCTAAACTTTCTACATATAAAAGGCTAGCAGTCATTTAAAGTTTTCTACAGTTGTGCTATTATAATACAATAACTAAAAACTGAAAACGCTTATACAAACTATGACACAACTTTACGATGTTTTAAAGTTTCTATCATTGTCAGAGAGCAACAGTAGTCATCGTTTACCTGGCTTTATGTTAGACCTCTTCACTTAGCGCTTCAAAGCAAGATTCGTCAGTCCCGTCTTTTAAAACAACTTTTTAGTCAAGGAGTGCATAAAATGCCTTATATTTTTGTTGCAGCTTCAATTATATCTGTTCTATTGGTCGTCATTCTTTTTAAAATAACAATCAAAAAAATTAAAGAAGATCCGAAAGCAGCTGGTCACGCACAAACGCGTTTCTTTATAGGTGTTGCTATAAGTGAAATTATCCCTATCATTCTGATTGCTTATGGTATGATGAATATTGAGCAAGTAACAGACATTACAGAACTATATGTACCCGGCCTAATTATCATTCTAACCGTCGCCATTGCTCTATTTTTTGTGATTTTACAAAAAGCTGTCAGTGGCGGAGACGAAAAAGCGCAACAAGCAGCCCGTCTATTTACAACGATCAGTTTACCGCTTATTAGTTCAATTCCGATCGTTTCAATTGTGGGATTGTTGATGATGATGCCTTAAACACTTTGTTGAGGCTGAGTTATGATATTGAACGTGCGGGCTAAAATTGAGTCCGCATATGATCTATGGTAATATTATGTTCTGTAGTGTATTGTAAATTATTCATGAGCAGGTGGATTCTATTGAACGCATATATATTTGTTGCAGCAGCCATTTTGGCTGTGATTCCCGTTTTAATACTTGTGAAAGTGAATGTGAACAAGCTCATAGACGATCCTGAGCAATTCAATTATGTACAAAAACGTTTCTTTATAGGTATGGCGTTGAGTAAAGTTATTCCGGCCATATTACTTGTTGTTGGAATTGTAAACTTAACCCCTGTGAATGATTATAGTGATCTATACCTTCCTTGGGGCATTATTGTAATTACTGTTTTATATGGCATTCATTTTATTACAGCGCAAAAGAACATTAATGTTGGTAAACAGGAACGGTTGGCTATTAATACGCTTGTCTCAATTGCAAGACCAATGGTGCTTTCCATACCATTAATGGCGGCCATATTCCTTTTTATGATGACGATAGAATGATTGTCTTCTGTGAACACTCTATCGTAAAAATAAAAAATATAAAGAACCGCATGTATCCAATCCTTATCTTGGATGACATGCGGTTTTTCTGTGTTATTAAATATGTTCGTTGAGCGTCACCTCTCGGATTACGCTTTTTTCCGTTTGTTACGTCCTGTTATTTTCGCAGTTAGATCATCAAACAATGTGTAAACAACTGGGATCAGCAACAGTGTGAAAATACTTGATACTGTAAGTCCGAAAATAATGGTAACGGCTAGCGGTTGTTGCATTTCAGCACCTTCACCAATCGCCAAGCCTAACGGTACCATGGCTAACACTGTTGTTAAGGTCGTCATTAAGATAGGACGTAGACGACTGCGTCCCGCTTCGAGAATGGCTTCATAACGGTCCATGCCCTGTCTTCTCAATATCTGAATGTAATCAACCAATATAATCGAGTTGTTCACAACAATTCCCGCAAGCATAATGATACCAATAAATCCAGGTATACTAAATGATATGCCCATTACAAAGTGTCCTAATACAATCCCAACAATTGTAGCTGGCATTGAGAACATAATGATGAACGGGAATAAGAAGTTTTCAAACTGAACAGCCATGACTGCATATACTAAGAATATCGAGAATACGAGCGCAAGTGCGAGATCGCTAAAGGATTTTATCATATCCTCTGCTTCCCCACTCATAGAGTATGTGTACCCTTCTGGTAGATCCATCTCTTCCATTTTCTTCTCAACATCGTTAGCAATACTGTTCAAGTCCCGGTCAACAATATCACTAGATACATTGATTTGTGGTTGCTGATTTTGTCTCGATAATGTAACCGGTCCTTGGCTTTCTTTAAACATTGCAACTTCTGCCAGTGGCAATGTCGCACCCGTTGGAGATTGTACCTTTAAATCCTCTAAATCACTAATGGTACTGCGCTCATCCTCAGGATACAACAGTTTGACATCCATTTCCTGACCAGATTCACGGTACATTGTGGCAACTTGACCTGTAAATTGCAATTGGATTTGGCCAATGATTTGATCTTGTGTTAAACCATAACCTGATGCCTTTTCTTTATCTATTTCAATAGACATCTGAGGTACACCTTTAGTGGCCGATGATTCGGGATTATGGATGCCCTCAATATCAGAGATTTCATCGACAACGTTATCTGCTAATTCACCCAACACTTCATGCTCCGGTCCACTCAGTTGTAACTGAATAGGGTCACCGAATCCCATGCCACTATCCATTGAGCTGACCGTAATATCTGCACTCGGAATAGACTTCAAATCTTCATCCAGCGCTTTTACAATATCAGTCGTTGTTCGATCCCTATCAGATGAAGGTATGAGCTGCATCGTATATGATGCTGTGTTCACACTACCACCACCCATGCCACCAAAATCGTCACCACCGATTGAAACAAAGCTTGTTTCTATAATATCCTCATAATCTTCAAGTGTTTCATTCACCTTGTCAGTAACAGACTCTGTATGCTTCAAAGAACTACCTGTATCTGTTTCAACACTAATTTCAATTTGACCTTGATCTGCCCCAGGAATAAACTCGGCTCCAATGAAAAAGGCGAGCCCCAAACTGGCAGCAATGGTTACGATCGTTCCAGCAATTGTCGTTTTCCGGTGTTTTAATACCCATCTTAATACAGAGCGGTACACATTACCGACACGTTCTAGGAAACTGTTAAACCAATATCTGCGTCCTTTATCTTCCATCGCTTTTGACAAAAGTTTCGATGAAAGCATCGGAACAAGGGTCAATGCGACAACCAGAGATGCAATTAATGAAAATGACACTGTTAAAGCGAGCGGTGTAAACAAGTCAGATGCAATCCCATCAACAAAGACGATTGGTAAAAATACAACCAATGTTGTCGTTGTTGAAGCAATAACAGCTGGTGCAAGCTCTGACGCTCCTTTTGTCGCTGATTCAAACAGACTATAACCCTTTTGCCTGTAGGAATAAATATTTTCCAATATGACGATGGAACTGTCCACCATCATCCCGAGCCCAAGCGCTAAACCACCTAATGTTAAAATGTTCAATGATTCGCCTGTGAAGTACATTAAGATAAAGGTTGAAATAATCGCAATCGGAATGGATAAACCAATAACAATCGTCGCACGTACACTTTTAAGAAATAACAAAAGTATAAAGACCGAAATGGCACCACCGATTAAAATGTTGCTTACAACAGAATCGATTGACATTTGAATAAATTCGGACGTGTCGATGACCACCTCAAGTTCGACGTCCTCTGCTACATTGGCATTTATCTCATCAAGACTATCATTGATATTGTTGGCAACATCAACCGTATTACTATCTGTCTTTTTCATGATGGATAAAACAACAGCTGACTCACCATTGACGAGTGTTTGTGCACCTGTATCGGCAAACGTATCTTTAACCTCGGCAATGTCTTCTACATGAACAGTACCACCGGCTTCAGTTTGAATAATTGTGTCTTCAATATCGTCGATTGATTCAAATTCACCCGTGACACGAATTTGTAAATCCTTATTACCTTTGTCAACCGTGCCAACAGATGCTGATTGGTTCGCACCATTCAGCGATTGAATCAGTGTCTCCGTTGATACACCATATTGTTCTAGCTTAGCCTGGTCAATCAAAATCTGGACTTCGCGCTCCTTACCACCCTCAACCGTTACAGAAGCAACGCCACCTTGACGTTCAAAATACGGCACAACTTCATCTTCTGCAATTTGTGTTAAAGCTGTTGCGTCTTTTCCAGTCAAACTTACCCACATGACAGGTAATTGATCAGGACTAAAGCGCATGATGTTTGGATCACCGGATTGATCAGGTAAAAGGTCTTTCACTTGGTCCACACGTTCACGCACATCAAGTAAGGCTTGGTCTAAATCGACCCCATTTTTAAACATCATTAGAACAAGCGAAGATCCCGATTGTGACTGGGACTGGACAGTGTCAATACCTTCGACAGAACTCACAGCGCCTTCTAAGGGGCGACTAATTAAATTTTCAACATCTTCTGGTGCAGCGTCTTCATAGCTTGTTGCAACAACCGCAACCGGCAGATCAATTTCCGGAAATAAGTCGATCACTAATCCTCTAAGTGAAACCGCGCCTAATGCAATAATCGCAACAACAATCATGATAACGCCGACTGGACGTTTAACTGATGTTTTTATCATGATTGATTCTCCTCTTCTTCTACAACTTCCACCTCACGCCCATCCGAAAGCGTTAATTGACCATTGATAACAACTTCATCGTCTACTTTTACATCACCCTCGATGGCTGTCACATCTGATTGGGATTCCTTTATTGTAATTTCAGTTTTTAATGCTACATTGTCTTCTACCAAATAAACAAAAGCGCCATCACTTTCTTCAATAATTGCTTCTGTCGGTACAACAATAGTATCTTTTATACGCTTTTCAGGAACGGATGTTTTTACAACTAAACCAGGTATGAGTTGATCATCCACATTCTCAACAACCCCTTCGACTGGGTATAATCCTGTTTCTCCTGGAATGGATCCAATTGAGGTAATTGTTGTTTCATATGTTTCGTCATCCACGACTGTATCAAGTATCATGTCTTTTTCCATAAGAGAACGAACATTACTCGTTACATCATAATTGATTTTCAATTTCTCCATGTCAATAATGACCGCAAATGGGTCTGAATCTGTTGCAACATCTTCCTCATCTAATTCAAGTTCAGCAACTTCCCCTGATTTTGGCGCTTTAATATCTTGATTGCCTGCAGGAGTTTTTAATGTTGCAAGCACCTCATCCTCCTCTACCTTGTCACCATTTTCAACGTTAAGTTCCTCAATTTCGCCTGGGACTTCCACCATAACTGGCGTCGTACGATTCGGCGCCGTTCGACCGCTTAATGTCCGGTTCACAACAATCTCGTCTTCCTGTGCAGTGATTGTCTCAACTGGTATGATGGATTCCGTTTTATCTTCATCCGTATTGTTATTACTACAAGCTACTAATAGACCAATTAAACATATGGCCATTATTTTTAGTACATTTTTTATCATTTTGTTTACCCCTCTCATTATTTCAAGCGTTCAATCTGTAGTAATTTAGCAATGTTGTCACATGCCTCTTGTAGTTCTGGTATATGGTTAAAATGAGCTAAAAGCCCTTGAATTGTTATGGGTTCGACGTTTTCCTCTTTCAACTTCTCGTCGATGATTTGAATAACATTCACTAAGCGTTGTTTTGTGTCTTCATCTTGTTCCAGTTCCATTATTTGTTCATCCAAAGCCGTTAAATACGTTTCTATGCGCTTAACTTTGGACTCACGGCTAAGTACATCTTGGTATGCTTTTGGGATACTGTTAGAACGAATAATTGGTTGAGCTGCTTTATGTACCATCCCTGTTACAAGGTCGTCCATGCGCTCAACAATAAAATGACCAAATGCTTCAACATTAATTTGAACATCATCAAGCACAATCCATTGATAATAACTTTTCATTAAACCATCAAGCTGTATCACCACATCCAAGACGTATGGATTCACTTGCTTCCCGTAAATTGAGAGAACACTTTTTTGCAACCACTTTAAATTTTCAAGTTTCATATGTCTGAAGAGCTCTTCCGTATGCTCACCAATTGAGATGTCTTCGCGTAAATGCATAATGATAAATTCGCGGTACTTATAAATATATTGAGAAATCCATGTAATCTGCCTAGCAAGACAGAGTTTTGGTGGATCACTTTCTGTTTCTATCATCCCAAGTTCATGGACAATTTCATCATGGAAAAACTGCATTGCCCGGGCAATAAAAGCCTCTTTTGAGCGAAAATGTAAATAAAATGCACCTTTTGAAATATTGGCATTTGTCGCAATATCTTGGACCGATGTTTTATGATAGCCTTTTGTTGCGAAAAGTTTCATACCTTCTCGAATAATATGTTTTTCTTTTTCATTCATAATGACACACCTACAATTTAATACGTATTCAAATGTAATAATATAGTCAAAGTGACTGATTTTACTCATTTGCCAGCTGATCATTTAAATGTTCAATTTGCTCTGACTGACCAGTCAGTCAACATGATTTATAGATATACACAACATCTATTTATCATACAATGTTATGCGTGTAATGACAAGGGGAAATTATCGATATGTATTAATTTTCACTAGATGTTCGGTTAATTTATTGTTATGATAAGGATATTATAAATGAACGCTATTGAACAAGTAAGGAGGCGAGCTAGAATGGATGTCGCTGGATTATCTATAATAATGGCCGAAAATCAAGTGAAGCGTGACGCAAGTCTTGCAATGATGCGCAATGTGAAGGACATGATGAATGAGCAAGGCCAACAACTTGTAGACATGCTATCACAAACCACACCTGCTGCTCCGCATCCCACATTAGGCCAACATATTGATATTAGCAAATAAAGTGAACTTTTATTAAATTGAAGCTTTTGTGAACATTAAATCCGAGATAAAAAGCCCTCGCCTAAGCGGGGGCTTTTTGGTCATATATGTCTTGTTATACTGTTACTGATTATCTTCATTTTGACGATCCTCATCATTATTTAAATCATTATTTGGTTCGTCTAAATTATCTTCCGGCATGTCATCATTATTTGGCTCATTCATGTCATTATCTGGTACATTGTCTGGTGCATTGTTTTCATTTTCATCCACTGGGGCATTATCTTCGGGAACATTATCATTGTTGTTTGTTCCACATCCCATCATCAATGACAATGATAAAATGAGTGTAACAGTAATCGTCATCCACTTCTTTTTCATGGTTATTTCCCTCCTTTTAAATCGCTATCTTCATTAGCTTATCCAATTTCATACAACTGATACTTTTTTTGCGCTTTTTCTTAAAATTTGTATTGTGAACTACTTATAGATCATTTTTCAACAAATAGATTTGCCTCCTAATAGCTATTTTCATTCTGACAATATTTTCATAACGTAGGCAAATAGGCGTTTTTTTAACAATATAGAAAATGCTCCTCTGTTTATTTTAAAACAAAGAAGCATTTAGGTTGTGCATTTATTTAATTGCGAATGTAATCTCAGCCTGGCATGCGAGTTCCCCATTGACGGTTGCAGTGCCTTTTCCTTTACCGATTGGTCCTTTCATGCGTGTGATCTCTACTTCTAGTTTCAATTCATCACCGGGCACAACTTGACGTTTAAATCGACATTTATCGACACCTGCTAAAAAGCCAATCTTGCCTTTATTCTCCTCTATATCTAACACGGCTATGGCCCCCACTTGTGCAAGTGCTTCAACAATCAGCACCCCTGGCATAACGGGATAATCCGGAAAATGTCCTTGAAAAAATGGTTCATTAATTGTTACGTTTTTGTAGCCGACAACACGCTTGCCTTCTTCTATTTCAGTTACTTTATCTACGAGTAAAAAAGGATAGCGATGTGGAATAATGTCTTTGATCTTTTGAATATCTAACATACTCATGCTCCTTTGCTGTCATTTTTTAGGCGCATATGTTTGATTCATGCGCTATTGTGGTATGAATAGAATAATCGACCTGTTCATAAGTGTCTATGTATAAAATCCAAATGGTTAGGAGGTTCTCCCATGCTTTGGACAATATTTGTTATATTGCTTATTTTATGGATTCTTGGCTTTTCATTTAAAATTGCTGGCGGATTAGTTCATATTCTTCTCGTCATCGCGCTTGTTATATTGATTATTCGCTTAATCACTGGTAACCGCGCCCCTTAGATATGATAAACTAAGCAAAAGCATGTGACCTTTTTTAGGTGACATGCTTATTTAAGTTTTTATTCCTTTTTAACGAGATCGATAATATGTTTCCATGTTTCTTTGTGAAACACGTCTGTTGGGGCACCATCACCAAGTATACTATAACCGATCACTAAACCTGCTAGAAGTGCAACAATGCATAAACAGAAAATCACAATAAGACGTAACCAAATAGGAAAGATACGTCGCATAGGTGTTTTTTTAGCTTTTCTTGCTGCTTTACGCTCTAATCTTTGCTGTCTTCTTGAATGAGCAGATGTTGATGTTGCATTTGTCTTCGATTGTTTCTTATGCTGTTTATATTGTTTACGCGTCTGGGTGTTATTCTCATTCACTTTTTTTTGGTTAGTTGACATGGTTTTGGATCTCCTTAAATCTGGAAAAAATTCATATATCGTCAATGATGGTGTTTAAACTATTATTAGCGTAATTGATTAATCAAACCGAGCATTTGATCACCCATGGAAATCGTACGAGAATTAAATTGATAAGACCGCTGGGCCATCATCATATCGGTCATTTGTTCAGATAAATTGACATTGGATTGTTCCAATGTACCGCTTTGAACGATATCTGTTGTTTGTGGTACATCACGAATAAGGTCATTCATATTTAAGCCAAGGGCCTCTAAATCTGGAAGGCGGTATGCATTTTGGCCTGTTGCTTCCAATGTCCTTGGCAAAGTTGCCTCTACAATGTCCAATTGGCCGACAACCTCACGTTCTGTTCCCCGACTAACAATAACGTCACCTGAAGATTCGATCCGTATATCATCAAAATCATCAGCCATCGTAATCGGACCATTCGATCCTAGAACTGGATGCCCATCTTTCGTCGTTAACATGATGGTCTGATCATTAATCGGATTGAGATAGAACGATCCATCACGTGTATAATGGGTTTCTTCGGTGCCATCTTCTGATATTTGAATTTGAAACAAATGGTTATCTTCTAATAAAGCAACGTCTAGTGCTCTGTCAGTCGTCTGCAGGGGCCCTGCTGAAAAGTCTGTATTGATTGCACCAAGTCGTGCTCCAGAACCGACTCGAATGCCATCGGGTGTTAAACGGCCTTCAGCATTGGCAGGGTCACGTAAATTATTAATTTGTTGGAAAAGCAAAGATGAGAACTCCGCATTCTTGCCCTTATAACCAGTTGTTTCACTGTTTGCTAAGTTATGTCCGATTAAATCTAACTTTTGTTGTAATTGATTCATCGTTACTGCTGACTGTATCATTGGTCGTGACATTTATGCGCCTCCTTTACCCAATCCGCCCAATGTCATTAACTGCCTTACCCATACTATCGTCATAGGCCTTCAAGACACGCTGATTTGTTTCAAACATCCGATATGCTTGCATCATTTTTGTCATCGTCTGTAAGGAATCAACATTAGCATTTTCTAAAGCACCTTGCTCTACTGTATAAGAAGCATCTGCTGGGAGTGCTGTGGCATCACCATTAAAAAGATCATTACCCTCTTTTTCGAGATCGTGTGTATTTTCAAAATATGCAATACCAAGTTGAATATTTTGCCCATCAGCTTCTAGCATACCGTCTGATTGCACGTTAAAGGACGTGCTGTTTGTTTGAATCGGGTTACCAGCTTGGTCAAGTACATGGTACCCTTGATTTGTGACAAGTGCGCCATGACCGTCCACTGTAAAATTCCCATTTCGTGTATAACGTATGTCTCCTGCTTCGTTCTGTACTGTGAAAAAGACATCTCCCGTCTCATCAGGTAACTGGTCACTGATGAGCGCTAAATCTGTTGGCATGCCTGTTTCCTTAAGATCACCTTGTTCAAAGTTTGGAATCATTTCCTGGGCATATACACCTGTATTTAACGATCCAACTGGTGTATGGTTTGATAAATTTAAAGGCTCCTTTGTAGGTAGGTTGGTACGTCCCATTTTTTGCATGAGCATTTCCGGAAACGCCCGCAAACTTGTTTGATCTGCTTTATATCCTGGTGTATTCATATTTGCAATATTATTCGCCATTGCCTCTTGCTGTCTTTGTTGTGATATCATGCCACTAGCTGCCGTATAGAAACCTCTTAACATATGGATCCCTCCCTATGCGTTCATCACGTGAATTTAAACGATGCTTTTCTTCTCAATTTTATCCATATTTTCAAGCATAACGCCTGTACCTGTAGCAACACAATTCATTGGTTCTTCCGCTGTAAAGACTGGAACTTTAAGCTCCTCAGCTAACAATTGATCAATACCATGAATCATGGCACCACCACCGGTTAAAATAACACCCCGATCAATAATATCTGCCGATAACTCTGGTGGTGTTTTTTCGAGAACATCTTTTGCCGCTTCTGTAATAAGTGAAACAGATTCACGTAATGCTTTTTCAATTTCCGCTGAGTAAATGGTTATAGTACGTGGTAAACCTGTCACCATATCCCGACCGCGAATATCAATTTCCTCATCACGACTACCCTCAAATACTGTCGCAACATTGACCTTAATATCTTCAGCGGTACGCTCTCCGATCAGTAGCTTATAAGCTGTTTTAATGTACTGTAAGATGGCAACATCAAATTTATCGCCTGCCATTTTAATGGACTCGGCTGTGACAATATCTCCCATCGACAGAACGGCAACATCTGTTGTCCCACCTCCAACATCAATCACCATATTACCGCTAGGTTGAAAAATATCCATCCCCGCTCCAATAGCAGCCACTTTAGGTTCCTCTTCCAAGTAAATTTTCTTACCGCCAGATTTCTCAGCCGCTTCTTTAATTGCTTTCTGTTCTACTTTTGTAATATTAGTTGGGCAACAAATTAACATCCGGGGCTTTGAAAAGAATCCTTTAACTTTAATTTTATCTATAAAATATTTTAACATTGCTTCTGTTACATCAAAGTCAGCAATAACTCCATCCTTTAAAGGACGAATGGCTTCAATGTTTCCTGGTGTACGACCAACCATGCGATATGCAGCTTCCCCAACTTCGAGAACTTTACCTGCTCGACGATCCATCGCAACAACGGCTGGTTCATTTAAAACGATGCCTTTTCCTTTAATATGAATTAATACGTTGGCGGTTCCAAGGTCAATTCCAATATCTCTAGAAAACATAAACGCAAATCCTCCTACCCAGTATCTCTTCTCACATTTGTCCGAAAACATAATGCTACTAATATTATATCTTACCACAAATTTCAACATTTAACTGCTAATTGTATATAAAATCAGAAACTTTTTTGATTCTTTTTTACCAGGTCTAAAGATAAGCGTTATAGTATTTGTTTTAAGAAAAATAAAGCATTCAAACATTTTGATGTCATATTTTAGCTATTAAAATGTAAAAACTCAGCATATGTATCGTGCTGAGTTTTCAAGTCCTTCTATTCATAATATAAATGATAACTAAATAGGGTTATTCAATCCTCTCATACTTGATGCCGGTCCATTTTAGCCGACAGGATTGATTTCTTTATCTGGATCACTTTCTGTTCTATACTTTTTTCTCGTTGCCTCTCCTCCTCTTATATGACGAATTGATTTGTGGTAATTTAGAATTTCCTTCACTTCATTGGCGAGCTCTGGATTTATTTCAGGTAAACGCTCGGTCAAATCTTTGTGAACTGTGCTTTTGGAAACACCAAATTCTTTAGCTATCATGCGGACAGTACTCCTTGTCTCGACGACATGATTGCCTATCCTGATAGTCCTTTCTTTGATGTAGTCGTGCACACCATTCGCCTCCCTAAGTTGCATATTCCGAGATGCAGTTTGAGACAAGGCGTAACATGTGATGGCTGGTCACAGGTGTATGAAAGGGCCTATTTCGTCCCACATTGTTAGTGGTAGTTATAACGTTTGTCTATCGAATGGTTAAGTCATCTGTTGGATATGTATCATAGCAGACCACACAAGCTCTCACCTCAAGACGTTAGTAAATGCTCGGTTTGTTTACATTTTATTACTAAGTTGTCACGTTTATGAATAATTTTCCCTTATTCAGAAAAAAGGACAAGGCGTTAAACCGATTGGTGAAATTTCTCCTATGCCCAAATGGATTTATTAGGGGGGGGAATTTGTATGCTGATGAGGTCCGCTTAGAACACTTAAGAATAATCAGTAGCTGAGCCGCAAAGCTGGAATAATATCTCATAAAAGAGCTGATTTTATAATTCTCTAGACAACAAAAAGACAAACCCCGATTCAAAGGTTTGTCTGTAGAGTAAATGGATTCAAGGTTTGAGATAACAAAATTATTTCACTTCAGATGATTATTAATTTCAGAAAATATCAATACCTCTTATTGGCGCTTCAGCGGTTAATGTTGGATTATTACTAAATATATCAATACCACGAATTGGTGCTTCAGCAGTTAATGTCGGTGTTACACTAAATATATCAATGCCGCGAATTGGTGCTTCAGCGGTTAATGTCGGTGTTACACTAAATATATCAATGCCACGAATTGGCGCTTCAGCGGTTAATGTCGGTGTTACACTAAATATATCAATGCCGCGAATTGGCGCTTCAGCGGTTAATGTCGGTGTTACACTAAATATATCAATGCCGCGAATTGGCGCTTCAGCG
>Ga0209487_1002829_pt1 | contig 13886 bp, 14 predicted proteins | sample Poulit2012_FD_187524 | JGI IMG/M metagenome (GOLD analysis project Ga0209487, IMG submission 187524) | Agricultural soil microbial communities from Georgia to study Nitrogen management - Poultry litter 2012 (SPAdes) (version 2) | ecosystem: Environmental > Terrestrial > Soil > Agricultural land... | reverse complement strand
TATTCGGAATACGACCGGGCATTTTGGCACATTAACCACCCCAATAATAACTGTTTTTATATTTGAAACTAGATGGGAACATTTGTTCCTGGTTTGAATTTGTGATACAATCAATTTTAGATAAACAACTGGGTCAGTCATCACAAAACGATAAGGGTGTGATGTTATGATTGTTAGCGAAGAAGCGGTGAAGTATCTATTTTTTGTTGATGGAAAAGTGAGGGAAAAACTTTCGCGATACAATGAACAATCGGAAGGAAAACAGGAACATCAAATTCATGATCGGTTGTTCAAACTGTTGATTCATACTTATTTTGAAGAATTTATGGAGCTGTTTTTTCCGAAATTTCATTCGGATATCGATTTTACCGGGATAAAACCGTTATCAGAAGAAATGTTTACTGATGTGTTTAAAGGTGTGAAACGACAGGCAGATATAGTAATTGAAGCAAAATTACGAGGTGAAAATTCACTTATCATCATCCATGTAGAACCTCAAAGTACTTACGAAAGAAATTTCAATAAACGTATGTTTCAATATTACACGTTGTTGTATAATAGATATAGAAAACCAATTTTACCAATAGCCGTTTATAGTTATGACGAAAAACGTGATGGACAAAACAGTTATGAAATGTTTGTCACAGATTTTAAAGTAGTGTCTTTTCAATTTTTAAAAGTTCAATTAAGTACGAAGAATTGGCGGAAATTTTTAACCTCAGACAATCCAGTAGCAGCAGCATTGTTAAGTAAAATGAATTATAGCGAGTCGGAACGAATCATGGTAATAAGAGCATTTTTTCGGATGTTGATAAGAATGAAATTACCAGATGAAGAAAGTGAATTTTTAATGAGATTTTTTGAACATTATTTAAAATTAGATGAAAAGGAGGAGGAACAATTAATGAGCAATTTAAAGTATACGGATGACTGGGAAGAAATAAAGAAGTTGCCAATTAGCTGGGAGGAACATGGCATTAAAAAAGGCCGTGTAGAAGGCCGTGAAGAAACAGCTATAAAATTAATGGAAGAGGGAGTGGATATTAGCCTTATTAAAAAGGTAACAGAACTATCGGAGGAACGGATAAAGGAATTAATGGAAAAATTAAATTAATAATGAAAATCCTATGAAGCCCCTACAAACTATAAATTAATGTTAGGGGCTTAATTATTATAGGTATCAATCGAGGTCAAAGGAAAAAGTTAAGGTTTGATATTTTATATGAAAATACAATTAAGTACGATAAATTGACGAAATTTTAACATCATATAATCCGGTTGCTGCTACATTGTTAAGTTATATAAGTTTTGAAAGATCCAAACAAATTGAATCTAAGTCAATTTAACAGTTTGGAAAAAATCATATTTATATAGGGGTAGATAATGTTGAAATACTCATCAAAAGATATTGATTTCTTATTCAGATTCTTTGATCACTTTTTAAAATTGGATAGAGAAGAGGAGGAACGATTAATAGATGAAATGTAGCAAACAGGTGAGTGGGAAGAAGTAAAAGGATTACTTATTTCGTATATAGAACGAGGTAAGAAATACGCACAAGAAGAAATAGCATTTGAATTATCAAAAGAGGGAATGGATATTGACTTTATAAGTAAAGTTACAAAGTTAACTGAAGAACAGATAAAGGGATTAATGAATGAAACGAAGCAAACGGGTGAAAGAGATGTAATAAAAGAATTACCTATTTCGTATATAGAATTAGGTAAGGAATATGGACGAGAAGGAATTGCTGTTGAATTACAAAAAGAGGGTATCGAGATTAATTTCATAAGTAAGTTAACAAAATTAACTGAAGAACGGATAAAGGAATTAATGAATGAAAAGAAGCAAACGGACGATTGGGAGGAAATAAAAAAGTTGCCGATTTCTTGGGAAGAAAAAGGAATTGAAAAAGGAATTGAAAAGGGAGTAGAAAAAAATCAAGAAGAAACAGCAGTAAAATTAATTGAAGAAGGAATGGGAATAAGTTTTATACAAAAGATAACAGAACTTTCAGAAGAACGGATAAAGGAATTAATGGAAAATCAAAGTGAAAAGTAAATAGTGTATTGATATGTTGGGATGATTATTTTACTGTTAGTCGAAATCAGGGTCTTTAGTAGAATTGATTGTTTATTGACAGTAATTCAAGTCAGAATTATACTTAATGAAAGACAACTTAGGTAAATAGAATGATAAAATATGTTTGGTTTACAGTGTGTAAATTGATAGTTACTAAAATTTATATAAATTTTAGAAGTAATCGATACCTATTGGTTATAGTCGGTTACTTTTTTTAACGGAAATAATAAAGGGGTTGAAATGATGGGAGATAGTCAACTATGGTATCCACTTGATCATGCGGGAAAAATGTACTCATCTCTAATATCATCAAGGGCAACCACTTTATTTCGGGTATCTGTAACACTTACTAAAAATATAGAACCAGTTTTATTGCAAGAAGCACTCGAGGCAACATTGGAACGGTTTCCTTTTTTTAAAGTCCAACTGAAACAAGGATTTTTTTGGTATTATCTTGAGGGAACGAGTAGAGAGCCACAAGTAGAGGTTGAACAATATTATCCATGTATGAGTTTATCTATTAAAAGTCGGGGATCATTTCCGTTCCGGGTGTTATATTATCAAAATAGAATTTCTGTTGAACTGTCGCATAGCATTACTGACGGTACTGGTGGTTTGCTGTTTTTGAAGGAACTTCTCATACAATATTTATATCGTAAGGAAGCAATTCCAATGAGGAGAAAGAAATTAACGGTGGATCAGCTTCAGTTGGAGACTGAGAATTCTTTTATGAAATATTTTGAAAAAGATATCCCGGTATTTAAATCACGAAATGGAAGGTCTTTCAAGCTTCCACTTCATTTGGATAGAAAAGGTCACTATTATATAACTACTGGGATCATTAATTTGGAGAAAATAAAACAATTGGCGACAGAATTTGGTACATCCATTAATATTTTGCTTACGGCCATTTATATGAAAAGTTTGTTAACGATTCAGGCTAAAACATCACGCAAAAAATATCCAATCGTCATTAATGTACCAGTTAATATGCGTTCTTTTTTCAAAAGTGAAACAATGAGAAATTTTTTTATAAGTATTTCACCGTCTATTGATGCGCGGCTTGGTGATTATGATTTATCGGAAATTATCGAGGAGTTGAAAATTGAGTTTAATCGACTGCTTACACCAAAAAGGATAAAACAACATATTAAACGTAGTGTTATTGGGGAGACGTCATTATGGTTGAGGATAATGCCTTCATTCGTTAAAGATATTATCGCTCCATCCATCTATTCATATTTTGGTGAAAGTCAATATACGAGTGGTTTATCCAATATGGGAATGATAAAAGTTCCTAAAGAAATCGAACAGTTTATTGAGCGTTTTGATTGTTATCCTCCACCAAGTATTGGAAATAAAGTAAAGGCGACTATCATTAGCTACCGTGAAAACCTTCATATTTCATTTGGGAATTTATCGAAGGATCGAATGTTAGAACGGGAATTTTTTCGAAGTATCCGTAAACTAGGAATTGAAGTTGCGATTGAAACAAATGATGAGGAGAGTTAACATGGCTTATTGTCCAAAATGTGGTGTTAGTGTTGAGCAAGATGATCGTCCATGTCCATTATGCAATTTTCATATTCCTAAGGTTAATAGCGATAAAAAGGTAGAAACAAGAAAATTTCCAAAGGCATCGAATCCATATCCTGCTCATTTTAGAAGAGTACTAAATCGAATTTTTATTTTTATATCTTTATTAATGTTTGTGGCAATTAGTCTGATGTTTTATATAAACTATGAATTAGAAGGGGCTTTTACGTGGTCGAGATATAGTAATTTGAGTGTGCTCGCCGGATGGGGTATTTTATATTTTTCGTTCGGTTATATACAAAACTACTTTAACGTGATTATTGGTATTGCAGTCATTTCTTTAGTATATCTGTATGGATTAGATTCTTTTAATGGTGAACTTGAATGGTTTTTTCCTCTCGCATTTCCAATAGTTGTTGGAACGGCATTTATAGGATTGTGCTATTATAGTCTTGTCAGGTCCTTATCTGTTCGGGGATTTAATATTATAGGATTTTTCTTTATAGCTGTTGTTCTCCTGTCTATGTGGATTAACTTTTTCATTAGTAGTCATGGGGGAGAAGTAAATATTTTAAGATGGCTCATCGTTACTGGATTGCAGGTTATACCTGTATTATTAATTATGGTTTATATAAAATATGGGCTTCCAGAACGTATAAAACGGAAAATCGAGAGGAAATTTCATTTGTGAGGGCGCTAGGATAGGAAGTATATGTAATTTTAAATGACAGAACAGATTATGAAATGTCGCTATGATAAATTTTTTCAATATTGCTACTGTCCATATTGATGATAGCTTTTTATTCTTCATTCTCCTATGAATGATTGGAACTGGATCGCTCATAAGCCGCTCTGAATCGCACATAAACAGAGTTGTATCGCCCATAAACGGAGTTGCACCACACATAAACGTACCTGCATCGCTCATAAACGTACCTTCACCGCACATAAACGGATCTGCATCGCACATAAACAGAGTTGTATGCCATTATGAAGAAAATGAATACATATGCTCCAGAGTTTCCGGCAAGAACTTTAATCGTTACACCGCTCATAAGTAGTTTTTTTGCTCTTAAACAGAAGTTAACTACCCATAAAACAGTCATTCCCGCCCATAAATGGACGGACTCTATCAAATTTTTATTACAAAAAAACAACTATCAACCCAATTAAATTGAAAAGACAGTTGTTTTTTGATGAATTCTATTTTGTTAGTCTGCACTTAACTTGTAATATCTGATTTACTATGTAAAAAATATAGAATAGTTCAGTAATCTAGTAAACCAAAATAGGATTCTAATTGATGGAATTTCTAAAATCCGTCATTATAGGAAAAGTGCCGGTAAAAATGATAGTGTGCTAAATAGTATGACACTAATAGTGACAATTGCAAATCCTGCAATACCAAAAATTAGTGCAGATTTTGCTGCTGATGGTTTTTCATTCTTCCAAACGAAGAATAAGATTACACCAAGAATTGGGATACAACATAATGAAAGTATGTTTACTATCCAATTTGGCTTATCCTCTGGTGTAACTACGTGTTGGTCTGTCATCTATATCCCCCCTTTAAAATAAACTTTGTACAATCCATGTTCCAAATCTAACTGTTTGGCTACCTATGAAAAGTAAAATATATATAATGCCTGCCCCTGTCAATATTCCTGTAAAAAGTCTTCTTAAATTAGTACTTTCATAAGAAGTTAGGAATTGAATGACCCCATCAATGATTAATGGAACACACAAGAGTAAGGCATAATAAACTGAGATTACACCTGTAAAAAATGCTGAACCATATCCGATAAAATAGCCTAAAAGGATACCTGTACACCTTGCACAAATTGGAAATTGTTTGCCACGACAGTGAAAGGATCGGTCTGGTCTTCTGTGACACATAAATGCAAATTGTAAAAAAGTTGCCATCCTGCTATTATTCAATTAAATAATCCCTTCTTAAAACCATTTCAGTCATAGCACTTATGAATGGCTATTTATTATATATGTATATGATCAAAATATTATGTTGCAAGTAAAATAAATCATCAAAATATGTATTACAATTTTTCAGTAAATTAATATAGATATATATAATTAAAAGCAAATATTATGACCTTGTACTAAGGTTTAAAAGTATTATATACCTTAATGGAAGTAATTTCAATTAAACTTTAGCACTATGACCTTTTAACGTATTAAAAGTTAGTATATAAGTCTAATTAAGTGAATAAATCTTAGTTTTGATAAAAAGTGTAAGAATTTTGATTATACACTATTGATAATATATAATATTTTTATAGGATAAAAATGAGCAAGGAGAATTATTAAAAAATGACACATGCAATGAGACTTCGATTCCAAACTTTAAATAAGTAATTAAATATTTAAAGACTCTGTATCGGTTTACAGAGGGATTGGAATGAGTCTGTCCTTTTTTAATAATTGTCATTTAAAAAATTATAATGAATGAAGAAAGGTAGATGATTCTACCTTTTTTTATGTTTTATAAAATAATTACCCACAAATGATTTATGATTGTATAATTTGGACGATTTATTCCTTTCTCTGTTACCAGAATATTAATTTTGGTAATGACATAGATGGAGGGAAATTAATTGGAGAAAATCATTTTTGAATTAACGAATATTGAAGTGACTTTTTTAGACAAAGAAATATTTAAGATTAATAGGTTAGCAGTTCATCAGTTCGATCGAATTGGAATTGTTGGAAAAAATGGGGCAGGAAAAAGTACATTATTAAAATTACTGTCAGGCATGATGCAACCAGCTAAAGGTGAAGTGTCTTCTTATGTGGTACCTGGATATTTTGAACAAGTAGAACAACCGACCGATGAAGAGGTAGATCATGCTTATCTTGGTAAATTACGTGTGCCTAATCACTTGGGAAATTTAAGTGGTGGGGAGCAAACACGTAAAAAACTCGCTCATTTATTTTCGAATTATTATGAAGCCCTACTTATCGATGAGCCAACAACTCATTTAGATAAGGAAGGTATTGCCTATTTGTTAGAAGAACTTCGTTATTATTATGGGGCACTCATCATGATTAGCCATGATCGTACGGTGTTAAATGAACTCACCAGTACCATTTGGGAAATTGAACAAGGAAAAATAACAGTGTATTCAGGTAATTATGATGATTACTTGGAACAAAAGGAACTTGAACGCGAACAACAAAATCAGGCATATGAGCAGTTTATAAGTGAAAAAAATAGGATACAAAAAGCAATAGATGAGAAATTACAAAAAGCGAATAGAATATCGCAAGCAGGAAATATGTCTAAACGAGAAAAAAGGGCGAAAGCAAATCGAATGTTTGAAACGAAGTCGAAAGGGACGAGTCAAAAATCGATACAGAAGGCAGCAAAAGCTATTGAACAACGGATGGAGAGACTAAAAGAAATTGAACCTGTTAAAGAAGAAACACCAATGGTATTCCCCTTATCCAAATCATTGCAATTGCATCATCATTTTCCGATCATGGCTGAGGAATTTACGATGCAAATTAGCGAAAATATCCTTTTGGATGAAGTTCGTTTTCAATTCCCGCTGGGCAAAAAAATAGCTATTACAGGTAGAAATGGTAGTGGAAAGAGCACATTACTTCAACATATCATGAATCGTTCACAAGGTCTTACTATTTCGAAGAAGGCTAAAATAGGTTACTTTCGTCAATTGAGCTATCAATTTACAAGTAATGATACAGTCATTCAATTGATGAAAAAGGATTCTGACCATAATGAAGGATTTATTAGAAGTGTGTTACACTCCATGAGTTTTATTGATACAGATATTTTAAAACAAGTAAAATTATTAAGTGGTGGAGAAGCAATTCGTTTACAACTTTGTCGATTGTTTTTAGGAAGGTACAACATCTTATTATTAGATGAGCCGACTAATTTTCTTGATATCAATGCAATACAAGCATTGGAAAGATTTATAAAAGCATATGAAGGAACGATTGTCTTTGTTACTCATGATCAATATTTTATCGATAAGTTGGCGGATGTACAATTCCATATAGCGAATAAAAATATTTTACAAAAATGAACAACGTAAAAATGTTCAGGAATTGTAGTTTTACATTATTGAATCGATATTTTTCATGGAAAAAAAGTCGAGTATTTAATAATGTGATCAGGTAAGCTTAAGTTATGGAAGGAGGGATGTTTTGCTTAAAGAATTAAATGAAGTAATGGATTTTATTGAAGAAAATTTAGATGGAGATTTAACTCTCGAAAAAGTTTCTCAATATGCCGGGTTATCCGATTATCACTTTAGACAAATTTTTTTCTATCTTGCAGGATTGACATTGAATGAGTATATCAAATTTAGAAAATTGTCTGAAGCCAATAAAGATCTATTGGCTAGGGAAACAGTAACAGACACGGCTTTTAAATATGGTTATCAATCAGTAGATGGATTTACGAGAGCATTTAAAAAGTGGGCTGGTTTTTTGCCATCAGAAGTGATGAAAAAGGGAATTAGCAAAACATTTCCAAAACTTTCATTTATTATTTCGGTAAAAGGAGGGAATACAATGGAATGTCGAATTGAAGAAAAACAAGCATTTAATTTAGTTGGGGTGAGTAAGAGAGTCCCTATGCAGTTTGAAGGTGTAAACGACGAAATTGTTAAATTAGCCAATAGTATCACGAAGGAACAAAAGGAAGAAATGCATGCATTAAAAAATATAGAACCATTTGAAATTGTTAATGCATCATTTGAGGCTGATTACGGATTTCAAGAGGAAAAAGGAAGTTTGACACACTTAATCGGTGTGTTGACAACTAAAGATGACATAAGTGGGAGGCTGGAAAAAGTATCTGTCGGGGCTTCATCATGGGCAGTTTTTCCAAATGAAGGGCCATTTCCTGCTACATTACAAGACACAATGGCTAGAACGTATTCTGAGTGGTTACCAATATCTGATTATGAAGTTATTAATGAGCCTACATTTTCATTTACAAAAATGGATAAAGTAAAAGAAAACTTTGCTTATAGTGAAATTTGGCTACCTGTGAGAAAGAAATAATAACGTGATTGAAAATAATAAGGTAGACATTCAAAAAAGGGTTAGTAGTTTTTTCGCCACTAACCCTTTTTGTTATGATTAAGCCCCTTCAACGATGTCCCGTCTGTTATATCCGACGTAACCGATTACGATTAATAAAATACTAATGAAGGTAATGATGATAAAAATTTGTCCGTCGAAATTCTCCATTGGCATTAGGGGAACCCAGCCCTGTATTGCTGTTTTAAAAACCCATTTTGGTAGATCAATTATTCCATTAAAATAGGTTAATAAAAAAGAATAGGTTAGATAAACATAAATAATTTTTCCTAACTTTGGTGCCCATCCTAAAGCGAAAGCAGCAAGTCCGATAAAGAATAATACTGATGGTAAAAAGTTGTAACCGGCAGCAAAGAATTCCACCATTTCCATTGTCGAGTTATCACCCATCGCGATAATTGCTGTGCCACCGAGACCGCCAGCTGCTAATAAAACCCCTATCATGCCTGTCAATATTGCAATCCCGATAGTCGTCCAGTAAAGTTGTCCCCGTGTCACTTTAGTGGCAAAAATCTGACTTAAATGTAAACGATTTTCTTCTTGAAATAATTTATTGACGATAACGATTGGCAAAATGGCTACTAAACCGATCATGACCATCATAATCGTACCAGTAAATGACTCCTCAATTGAAAAGCCTGCATGTGAAAACATTTGTTTCATCATTTCATTGCTTTCAAGAAAATTTTGCATGTCGCCATAAATAGAACCGTAAGCAGCACCTAATATAACAAATCCAATAAACCAACTGATAATCGTCGCTTTGTTAATTTTTATCAATAAACCATGGACAGACAATAAAGATTTTTTTGCATTTGCCCGACCTTCTCTCGGTGGAAGATATCCAGCTCCCATATCACGTCCTCCTTCAAGGGCAAATGCAATGATGACGGCGATGAAAATGAAAGTAAGGGCAAAAATAATCGGTAGCCAATTGTTTTCTGTAAAAGGATAAGTTAAATATGTCCATCCCATTGGATTAAACATGGACAAGTCAATATTGGAGACATCTGTACTAGCACGGACGATATAAAGCAAACCGATAATTCCTAGAGAAGTACCTGTTGTTGCGGACGAGGTTGGCATAATTTGTGCAACGACGAGTGCAATACTTGCACCGATGATTCCTGCCATTCCGATCGATGCTCCGAACAAGAAGGATCCTTCCACAGAAATGGTTTCCAAACCGAAACTAATCATCACCACACTAATGAAAATTGCTAATAAAGTATTTATAAATACAATTTCTGTGATGACGGCGAGTGAATTTGCTTGCCTACCAATTTGAAACGAACGAACGAGTTCAGTAAGACCGAGATCCTCTTCTTTTCTTGTATGACCGATAACATGTAATACAGCAATAATCATCGCGAATAAACCACAAAATAGGATCATTTCATGAGCATACATTGCTCCTAAAGTATAATCAGTAGCTGATTTAACGGGAGTTGGACCGACCATGGAAATCATCGCAGGGTTTTGTAACGTTTCGAACATTCCCGCTGCTCCTTGTCCTTTGGCAATTTCTTTAAAAGCTGGGACAAAACCGGCAGAAAATAAGCCAAGCCCTAACACCCATATCGTTATTTTTTTCCAATCTCTTTTTAAATATTGGAAAAATAGCATATCCCAGCGTGCAAATTTCTCTTTCATTTTATTTTATCCTCCTTCCTTATCATGGATTTAGATTTACGATTCATAATGTCGCATAAATAAATCTTCGAGGGTTGGTGGGGTGGTGACAAGATTTTTAACACCTAATTTCGTCGCTGTAACTAAAATTTCATTAAGATGGTGATGATCGGCTGAAAATTTTGCTTCATTGTCTTTTAGGATAAAGTCATGCACCCCATTTATTTTTGCGATTTCTTCGACATTGTTTTCTGTCGTTAACGTAATGGTAGAACGAGTTAAATGACGTAGCTCCTCGAGTGAACCCGATTCGACAATTTCCCCTTGACGAATAATGACCACTTTGTCTGCAAGACGTTCTACTTCACTCAAAATATGGGAAGAAAGAAGAATAGATTTGCCTGCGTTTTTAATTTTTTCCACTTCTTCTTGAAAAATTTGCTCCATTAAAGGGTCAAGTCCAGAAGTAGGCTCATCAAAAATATATAAATCGGAATTTGTAGATAATGCAGCAATTAATCCTACTTTTTGCCGATTTCCTTTTGAATATCCTTTCGCTTTTTTCTTTGGATCGAGTTCAAACCGTTTAATTAAATCATCCCGTTTTTGGAAATTTCCGCCACCGTGTAGCTTGAGAAATAAATCAATAATCTCTCCACCTGTTAAATTTCCCCATAATGTGACGTCACCAGGCACATAGGAAATACGTTTGTGAATTTCCAAGCTGTTTTTCCAAACGTCTTTATTAAAAATCTTTGCTTCTCCCGCATCCCGCTTGAGAATTCCTAATAATATTCGTATAGTCGTAGATTTTCCGGCTCCATTAGGACCAATAAAACCTACCACTTCACCTGCCTTAACGGAGAAGGAAACATCACTCAATGCTTGAAATTTTCCGAACCTTTTTTGTAAACTTGCGATTTTTACGACTTCTTCCATGAAATCGACTCTCCTTTTTCATTCATATTGTATATTTATTTATAAAAAGCCTTTTTAAGAATGTCAGCATAGAGTTGCCAATCCTTTAAATATTGCTCACCAAATTCCTTTGTATTTTCAAAACTGTTTATTTGTTTAAGCCCTTTTTCTCCAAAACCGAACATCGTCCAATTTAATATTTCAATTGCCTTTTGGGGATCTATATCTTCACGAAACTTTGAATCATCTATATTTTTGTAAATATTTTCTAAACCTTGCTTATGAACGTAGTCAACTTTTTGTTTAATAATATTTCTCACTTCAGGAGATTCTTCATGAACCATTTTAGCAAGAAAGTCAAATACTTTAGGATGTTTTATTTGAATATTTAATTTTTGTAATCCGATTTTTTCTATTTTTTTAAAAATATCTGTTTCATTAAAATCTACCTTTTGATAAAGTTCTTCAATAATTTGAATACTGTGCTCGATTAAATAGAGATAAAGATCCTTTTTACTTTTAAAATAATTGAATAATGATCCTTTTGAAATTTTCGCCTCTTTTACAATTTCATTCGTTGATGCTTTCTCAAAACCATTCTTGACAAACTCTTCAATGGCAGCATTAATGATGATGTTTTGTTTTTTAGAATCTAGACGATTAAATGTTGAGTAAATCGTGATTAACTCCTTCCTAACAAATGTTGACCGATACGGTCAATTATAATATAACATTTATGACCGAACTGGTCAATATTAGTTGTGCTATTCCTGTGAATGATATGAGAATTATAGTGGAATTCTAATCGGAAAAAATTAAGTCGATTATTATGTGAGGAATTTTTCTGGGGGATTATGGGAATTACAATAATGAACCTAGTATGGCCTATAGAGAAAACACCATGTGTAAATGGCTTGAATGCTCTGGGTTTTTATAAAAAATTACGTAATTCTTACAATTCGCATTCCAGCGTTAGAGTTTTGATGTGGTGGTAGGTGAAACTCTGTCAAGTCCAGAATCTTGTGTAAATTAGGGTTTTTCCTTATGGCTGTTTTTAACCAATTTGGATATATATTATTATTTATTATTTGTTTGGGGGTACCCCCAAACAAATAATAATTTTAACTTTTTTTAAGGTACTATTTGCTTTTAAAATAAATCACGTTTTCCTATTTGTTTTTCTTCATAATCCATTAATATTGCTCCGGCTATTCTGAATGCTGAGTTTTTATTTGGGAAGATTTTTATTATCTTTTCCCTAGCTCTTATTTCTTGATTAATACGTTCCAGTGAGTTTGTGCCACGTATATATCGTTGTCTGTTTTTTGCCTCGTTCATGTACTGGATAGAATCCTCAAAGCCATCTTCAAGTGTTTCAATTGCCTTAGACATTTTAGGATCGTCTTCATATTTTTTTATAAATTCATTTTTCAGTCTTCGTGCTTCATTTGGATGGATTTCATTATAAATCTTTTTAAAATCATGCTTTATTTCTGTCGAATCTTTCTTTGGCATTTTTTCAATCACATTTCTCTTAAAGTGTACGCTACAACGTTGCCAGATTGCTGAGCGAAATTCGGTTTCTATCGCTTTTTTAATTCCTTTATGTGCATCCGAGATTGCTAGTCTTGGAGTTCTCAATCCGCGACTTTGTAAATCGTTGATGAAATTTCTCCATGTGTCATAACTTTCTTCCCTATCAATTTTCATTCCAAGTATGATTCTTTTACCCGTTTCTGTAATACCCTTGGCTATATATATGGCATGAGGAACCACTCTATTTTCGTCCCTTATTTTCGTATACATCGCATCAAGGAAAATATAAGGGCAATATTCTAAATCGTCTAATTTGCGGTTATTCCATGCTTCTATCTCTTCCTGTAGAGAATCTGTTAGAGACGATACCATTGACTTTGAAACCGATTCCCCACATAATTTTTCAACAACTTTTGTTACCTTCCTTGTTGAAACACCATTGGTGACCATTTCCAACATCGCGAGTATAAGGCTCTTTTCTTTGCGTTGATATTTTTCAAATAAGCTTGTATTAAAGTTACCACTACGGGTACGTGGAACGCGTAATTCAACGTTTCCAATGCTCATCATTAACTCCCTATCATAAAAGCCATTTCTGTAGTCTTTTCGTGCATTTGAACGCTCATATGGGTCTACATTCAAGTAATCATCGCGTTCTTTTTTCATGTACTCATTTAGAATAATCACTAGGGTTGATTTGAGTACCTCATCAAGATTCGACTCCATTAAATTCTCTTTAATTTCATCAAAATTTAGTGTAAACTGTAATTGGGTCATTAATTAATTCCTCCTTTGTTTTTGTGGTTAAAAACATTGTATCATAAGGAATTAATTTGGCCCTTTTTTTATGGACTCTTTTAATCTCTTTTACACAATTATACGGACATAACCTATGAAATCATCATAAAAGTCAAAATGCTGGTTTCAAGAACACTGTTGAAGGTATGAAATCATCATAAAAGCCGAAACGCTGGTTTCAAGAACACTGTTGAAGGTATGAAATCATCATAAAAGTCAAAATGCTGGTTTCAAGAACACTGTTGAAGGTATGAAATCGTCATAAAAGTCGAAACGCTGGTTTCAAGAACACT
>Ga0209487_1002828_pt1 | contig 13888 bp, 8 predicted proteins | sample Poulit2012_FD_187524 | JGI IMG/M metagenome (GOLD analysis project Ga0209487, IMG submission 187524) | Agricultural soil microbial communities from Georgia to study Nitrogen management - Poultry litter 2012 (SPAdes) (version 2) | ecosystem: Environmental > Terrestrial > Soil > Agricultural land... | reverse complement strand
GGCGCTTAACAGCGCAGCTGCACTGGCTCGACGCCAGCGCCGCCAAAATCGAGATGGGAATAACATGGGTGTGCTCCGATGCGCAATTTTACCAAGGTGATTCGACTATCGGTCGAGCTCGGGTAAAACCGTGGCGCTATTCTCGGAACACGCAAAAGTAGAGGTGCTGTCGTCGTTTGAGGGTGAAAGGGGCGTCGCGAGACCGGCTCCATGCGGGACGGCCGCCGAACCCTAAGAGCAGGGTGAGCAGAGCGAAGCTGGCGGGTATTCCAGCGTCTACTCCGTAGGCGTGGCCGCTGAGCAGTTGACCGGACATTTCGCAATCGGAAGTGTCCGTGCCGGATGTTTCGCCCCCAAGCTCTACGACCGCGTTCGCCTGAGAAGGGCACGCGGTCGCGTTCAGCATTTGCCCCCAGCAGACCAGCAACACCAACGCAACCGCCAGCAGCGAGCCGATGGCACGTTGTCGCGACGAGTACTGTGGAGGCGTTTGTTGCATGGTGTCGGTCATCGTGTCGCGCTTATGGCGTCGATCGCGTCTTGCCGCGAGTTCGCCCATAAGCGTTTTAGAGATACGGCTATGCATCATAGCAGATGGCTTTCCACACTGCAGGAGCTGCACAGATGCGGTTACCCTCGCAAGCTTTGCCCTACGGTGAGCAGTATCAGCGCCGGACAAATAAAGCGCACGTAAAAGGGCCACACTTTCCAAAACAGGCTGTGTTCTACACCTAGGTGGCCGGTTTGCAGCTCTTTCAGCACTTGGTTGCGGTGCATGACCCAGCCGGCATAAACGCAGAGCGCCAGGCCCAGGATCGGTTGACTGTATTTTGTGGTCAACGAGACAATGAAATCGAACAGTGGGTTCATATTCGAAACAATCAACACGCTGATCGCGAAAATGGCCGTACCTACCACCAGCGCGGCGCGGCTGCGTTGCATACGAGTGCGCTCGATGATGACTGATACCGGCGCTTCGAGCATGGAGATGGATGAGGTGAGTGCGGCAATGGTCATCAGTGCAAAAAAGGCCAGACTTAAGCCGACACCCGCCACGCCCATCGAGCCAAACAGACTGGGCAATACTTGGAAGATCAACCGAGGACCGGCGATGAGGCTACCGTCATCGCCGTAAATCATTACGCCGTGATGTTGGGCAACGTACATGGCGGGGATGATGAGCAGCCCAGCTGTGAACGCGATGCCGACATCCAGCAAGGTGACGGCGACACCCAGACGGGGCAGGCTCTCCTTTTTACTCAGGTATGAGCCGTAAATGAGCAAGGTGCCGACCCCCAGCGACAGGGAAAAGAACGCCTGCCCCATGGCACTTAACAACAGCGCCGGATCGGTTAGCTGGTCGAAGTCCGGCACCAAATAGGTATGCAAACCTGCCATGGCACCGGGTTGCAGCAACACGTAGATAATCAGGCCCAGCAGAATGGCCAAAAGCAGTGGCATTAAACGGGTGGACCAGGCTTCAATGCCCGCCTGGACACCTCGGGCGACAATCCAGATGGTCAGGCCCATAAAAATCAAAGCAACGAGCAGGTTGCGTAGCAGGCCGTCCTGGCCAAGCCAGTGGGAGACGCTGTGTAAGCTGAGTACTTGCGCTAAAGGCTGCCCGAAGTGGGCAATCATCCAGCCGGAGACGATGGCGTAAAAACTCAGGATAAGGCTGGCGGTGAGTACCCCATAAATACCGACGGCTTTGCCCAGCCGTCGGCTGAACACCGTCTGGCCGACGCCTTCCAGTGCGGTGACCACGTTGGCTCGGGCGTATCGGCCGATAACCAGCTCCGCCATAAGCGCCGGGTAAGCCAGCAGAAATGCCAGCACCAAATAGGCCAGTACAAAGGCGCCGCCCCCGTTGCTGGCGGCCTGGGTAGGAAAGCCCCAAAAATTACCAAGTCCCACCGCTGAGCCTACGGCGGCGAGCAAAAAACCGAATTTGGAGGAAAATTGTTCGCGCTTGTCCGACATAAACATCCCCAGATTATTGTTGTTGTCTCAGGGCGTCGATGGACCTAACAAATCGGGGGCTTTACGCCCCCGTTTGATATCAGTCTTTAAAAGCGCTGAGAGTTTGAATGGTGCCGTCTTCGTTATGCACCAGTTCAGTCATCTTCATGTTGCGCAGATGCGTTACGCCCTCGGACAGCTCACAGTCGTGGTAGAACAAATACCACTTACCTTCTACTTCAACAACCGAGTGGTGGTTAGTCCAGCCCAGAACCGGCTCCAGAATAACACCGCGGTAGGTGAAGGGCCCGTACGGGTTGTCGCCAGTGGCGTAGGCAATAAGGTGCGTGTCGCCAGTGGAGTAGGAGAAGTAGTAAGTACCATTATACTTGTGCACCCAAGGCGCTTCGAAATAGCGGCGGGAATTGTCGCCGGCTTTCAGCGGCTCGCCGTTCTCGTCCAGGATCACCACGTCTCTGGGCTCTTCCGCCAGCTCCAACATGTCGTCGGTGAGCTTGGCGACTTTACCGCACAGCGCCGGTTCGTCATCCGCGGGGTAGATATCTTCCTCCACGTATTCGCCTGTTGCCCAACGCTGTAGCTGACCGCCCCAGATGCCGCCGTAGTACAGGTAGTAGCTGCCGTCGTCGTCTTCATAGACCGCCGGGTCGATACTCACAGTGCCTTTGATGGGCTCGGGCTGGGCCGTGAAGGGGCCAGCGGGGGAGTCGCTCACGGCAACGCCGATGCGGAAGATGTCTTGTTTGTCTTTCGCGGGGAAGTAAAAATAGTACTTACCGTCTTTGTGGGCACAATCCGGGGCCCACATTTGGCGGCCCGCCCAGGGCACATCCTCAACGGTCAGCGCCATGCCGTGGTCAGTCACTTCGCCGAAGGGCTCGGCCATGGAAAATACATGGTAGTCCTTCATGCAAAAGTGAGAACCATCGTCGTTAAACGGCACACCGCCCTCAACGTCACGTGACGGGTAGACATAAATCCGGCCCTCAAAATAGTGGGCCGAGGGGTCGGCGGTATAAACATGACTCACCAGCGGTTTGTTGGCGAATTTTCTCTGGGTCGTTTCTTTAGTACTCACGTTGTAATCTCTCTGTGATAGTTAATTGAAAAGTGAATAATTAATTTGCCATTACCAATGCCATAGAGTTCCATCTTCCAGGCGGTTGACTGGCAAACTCGCGGGTTGGTACGGGTATTGAGCGGCCAGGGCTTCATCAATGTCTACGCCATGGCCGGGTGTTTCGCCGGGGGTAAAATAGCCATCGTCGAATTCGTAAGCGCGACTAAAAACCGATTCCATTTGTTCGCTGTGCGCCATATGTTCCTGAATGCCGAAGTTGGGCACCCAGTAATCAAAGTGCAGCGCCGCGCCCATGGTAACGGGCGACAAGTCAGTGGCGCCGTGAAAGCCGGTGCGCACGGCGTATAGGCTGGCGAAGTCAGCCAGACGCCGTACATGGGTGATGCCCCCGCCATGCACTAACGTCATGCGGATGTAATCAATCCATTGGTTCTGAATCAGCTCGCGGCAGTCGTGAATGCTGTTGAAGACCTCGCCCACGGCCAGAGGCGTGGTGGTGTGCTGGCGCACCAGCCGGAATGCCTCCTGGTTTTCCGCGGGAACACAGTCTTCCATCCAAAATAAGTGGTACGGCTCCAATGCTTTGCCTAGGCGCGCGGCCTCGATGGGGGTGAGGCGATGGTGCACATCGTGCAGCAGGTGCAGGTCGTTGCCGAATGAACGACGTACCTGCGCAAATACTTCGGGAATAAAGTCCAGGTATTTGTGGGTGGACCAGGACTCTTCCGACGGCAAGGCTGAGTCCGCAGGCTCATAGCTGGCATCGTCCTTGGCCACGCCATAGGTTTTGGCGATACCTGGAATGCCGCACTGCACACGAATGGCTTTGTAGCCCTGGGCTTTGGCTTGCGCCACGGCCTCCAGGGTGGAGTCCAAATCTTTTCCGTTGGCGTGGGTGTACGCCATGATTCGGTCCCGACTGCGTCCGCCCAGTAATTGGTATAAAGGCATGTTGGCGGCTTTGGCTTTGATATCCCATAGGGCCACATCGACGCCCGCAAGCGCGGTCATGCCCACAGGCCCGCGCCGCCAGTAAGCGCCGCGGTAAAAAAACTGCCAGATGTCTTCGATGCGACGGGCGTCCCGCCCGATCAGTGCCGGCAGAACGTGATCTTCCAGGTAGGCTACAACGGACATCTCCCGGCCATTAAGGGTGGCATCGCCGATACCGTAAAGACCGTCTTCGGTGACAATTTTTACGGTCACGAAGTTGCGGCCCGGGCAGGTCACAATCACTTTGGCGTCGGTTATCTTCATGCGCTCATACTCATGATAGGATTTTTTAGTTTAATGGCGCTCACTTTGCGGTGGCCCCAGATAGCTCGGTTTCAGATTGCCCGTATCGATCACGATTTTTTGCAAAGTCGCACCCGGATCTACCCGGTAAAAGCGAAGGCGGTGCAGGCCCGGCTTATCAATGGTATGAGTGCTGGCAGCGGTGCGGATATTGTCCAATACGGACGTCTCCCACGCCTGATCGCTTAAATCTTCGAGGAAATCGATGGTTTGAGCGGTCTCACCTTCGAAGCCGATACCATATCGAATGCCCCGACCGGGAACAAAATTCAAACTTGGAGCGAAGTGACTGTACACCGTGAACTCGCCGGTGCTGAAGAAGTACACGTCGTACTCCACATACGGAGCTTGTGCCAAGTCAGTGGTGCTGTCATCGGTAATGGGATAGGCGCTAATGGAAGACTCCGTTCGACCGTGGTTGGTAATGATGTCAAACCGGTAGCCGCCCTTTTGGTTCTGGCGGTCGAAATTGCCCGCCTCAATGCTCACGTAACCATCGGCTTCCACAAAACCTTTAGCACGTCGCAGTAAGCGGCGCTCTGGTTTGTCGATGTGTACCGCGACGTTGGCGCCCCCCCAGCCGGTGCCCTGAATAAAGACGGAGCCCGTATTTGCGCCGGTGGGCGCCTTGTCCCAGTCAATACTCACTTGTATCTCTTGATCGCGTTCGACGGTGCCTTCGGTGACGTTGAGCCGAATCCACGGGTCGCTGGCCTGGGCGCTGAAGTCAAACGGCGCTGTGCCGCGGTTGTACACGGTGATGCGGCGCTCTTTCTGACCGAACGGCGTAAAGGTTTGCAGTGCCAAGGGGCCTGGTACTGGCCAGGCCCGCTCCATGCCTTCCACGGCAACGCCCATGTCGGCTTCCCCGTGGGGCTCGTAGTCGTAAATCACTGGGCGAACGTTCGCCACGGGCCGGTTCCAGTGGTTATAACCGATGCGGGTTTCGGACATCATGTGTTCCCACTTACCGTCGTTGAGTTGGTGGTAGTGGTCTTCCAGGTCGGCGTCCCGCTGGAACGCCTCCTGCACTTTTTGGCCATACTCGTTGGCGTAACGCCGACCTTGTTGTGCGTAGAGGTGGTTGCGAGCCTGGTCCACGTACATTTGGGTGATGTTGGCGCTGGCGCGCACTTTATGGCGCACCAACTGCTCGTAGGCGTCGCGATAGGCTTCGGGAATGCGCTCGTACAGTGCCTCGGCTCGCGCCACGAGTGCTTCCATTTCGGCGTAGATACGCTCCGCTTCGCGGTAGTTGTGCAGGCTGTAGGTGTTTTTATCCTGAGCCTCGGGTTTGCGGCGTCCGTTGTGCCGGGTGTAGTCGGTAATCAGCTCGTAAATTTCCTGGGCATACTCTGGGCCAAAGTTACGCGCTGCCCAGCGTTGCCCGAATTGCTGGGTGTTTTCCAGATTCCAGTAGTCCGGGTTCCAGGCCATACGCAGGAAAAAATCGATGGGGTATTCCATGGGCTTCAGATCACCCACGTTCACCAGCCAGATTTTGTGGGCCTCGTGCTTGTGGGCCAAGTGCATCTGCTCCCACATTTTTTTCAAAGGCATGGTGTTGATCCAGCGGTAGGAGCGCGGCCCGCCCACGTAATCAAAATGGTAGTAAACCCCAGCGCCACCGCTGCGGTTGCGCTCTTCCGGTGTGGGCAGACGCCGGTGGTTGCCAAAGTTGTCATTGGCCCACAGCAGGATGACATCATCGGGTACGCGCATTCCGGCTTCGTAAAAGTCCTGCACCTCTTTATAAAGCGCCCACACCTGAGGGACCTCTTCCAGCGGTCGATCATCGAATACTTCCGCTAAAATTTTGCGCTGATCGTTGACGATGCGCTCCAGCAATTCGACGTTTTGTCCCTCGGCCATGGCAGTATCTTCCTGTCCGCGCATGCCCAAGGTATAGATGCTGTCGTAGTTTTTGTGGCGTTTAGGCCCCTCGCGCCAAAATTCCCGCAGATTTTCCCCGTTGGTGGAGTACTCCCAGGCGCCCTCGCCGTACCAGTTCCATTCTTTGTCCCAACGCATCATGGGTTCGTGGTGCGAGGTGCTCACCACCACGCCGTATTCGTGCGCCAGAATCATGTTCAGCTCATCTTCGTCCGCAAAGGCGTTGTTCCACATGGTGGGCCACAAAAAGTTGCCTTTCAGACGCATAATCAGGTCAAACACGTGCACGTAAAATTCGTGGTGATAACCGTCTTTCTTCGCGTGTACCCACGTGGTGAGGGCTGGCCATTCGTTGTTTAGGAAGATGCCGCGGTACTGAACGGTAGGCACCTCCTGAATGCGCGTCCCTCTTTTAATGTACAGCTGGTCGCTGGTCTTGACCGGGACGTCCGCCCACCAGTGCCAGGGGGAGACGCCGATTTGCTCAGCCAGGTCGTAGGCTCCGTAGGCGGCACCGCGCCGGTTGCTGCCAGCAATTACGAGGGCGCGCTCCATGTCGGGCAGGGGGTTGTCGATCACTTCCATATGAAAGCCGTCCCAAGCGCCCACAATATCGCTTGGGTCGAACGCACCATCGGCTACCAATCGATCGATCAGCTCGCTTTGGCCGAGGGTGCCCATAATGATACTGTGCTTGCCCAGACCGTCGGCGCTGCGCGCGATTTGTGGCTGTTTGCCCGTGACTCGTTGGATATCCGAGCGCAAGGCGCGCGCCGCGTGCTGCACGGCGTCGTCGTCTTGGGCGTCCACATAGATATTGGACAGGTACTCAGAACCCACCACGCTCAGGCTTCCACTTTGGGGCGCATGTTCTACGTAGCTGGGCTTATCAATGGCTTGGGCGCTGATCGCGCTGGCCCAAAGAATTAGCAAAATGCAGGCGCGCTTTCCCGGTTGGATCCACGATTTCATAGTTAGAGGGTCTCTTATTTTATTTCCCGCCACGGGTTCAACGGCTTTTAGCACGTGTGCCGCAGCCCGCCGCAAAGAGGTGCGGGCTTGTCCGTTGAGTAGGGTTGAGTAGGAAGGGGTCGAGCACCGCACGGTAGGCCGTCGAACCGTCAATGGCCAGGGAGTGCCTGGGTGCATGTGTACTCCTTATGTAAAGCCGGGAGCATAATGAGGTTGAACCGCCGACTTTCAGGCGCCCATGCTTCTAGTCAACAAAACAATAAGGCTAACTAAGCAGGGGCCTGATTACAAGAGGGCGGTGGCTTTAAAAAGGAAGAATGTTTGGGCTGCTTAGAACTCGAAGGAAAACCCTTTTTCGGTGAGCTCCCCGTAAGCTTTGGCGTCAAAGCGATAGAGGTTGGCCGCTCGGTGAGGTACACCGGTTTGTTTCTCGTTACAGCGGGCCAGCAGGTTCATTTTCATCATTTTGCGCCGGAAGTTGGGCTTGTCCAGCTTGACGTCCAAAATGGCTTCGTAGAGCTCTTGCAGTTGCAGCAAGGTGAACTTTTCGGGCAAAAGGTTGAACCCGATAGGTTTGTGGCGCACCTGGTGGCGCAGAAATTGTATGCCGTAGTCGACGATACTTGAATGGTCGTAGAGCAGCGGTGGCAGCTCTTTGACGTTGAACCACTTGGCCTCAGCGGCCTCTGTGCCCGCCACCAATGGGTAGTCCTCGGCGCTCACCAAGGCATAGTAGGCGATGGTGACCACTCGCTCCTCTGGGAAACGGTCGATTCGCCCGAAAGCTTTGAGTTGCTCCAGATACAGATCGCGCACGCCGGTCAGGTTCAGCAGTAGACGAGCGGCAGCATCGCGCAGGTTTTCGTCACGGCCGATATAGCCCCCAGGGAGTGCCCAGCCACCTTTGCCGGGGCCGACGTCATGTTTCACCAACATGATGTCCAGTTGCCCATGATCCAGCCCGAAAATCACGTTGTCGATGGAAAGTCCAGCCAGAAATTCAGTTGGCTCAGGCAGCGGAGCGGCTTCCCGGTGGGGCAGTTTTTGACGATCGGGTGTGGTTCTTGGCACAGGCATATCCATTGGACAAAGATTTAGAAGAGATTGCTTTAAAAGCCCTGTAAGCGAAGTGAGGGACTCGCGGACGGTCCGAACCCCCGAGGGCACGGGCTTAAAGCTGGCGCGATTATACAGTTAGCCCCCTTCGGGGTCGAGAGCCAAGGCCGGCGCAGCGCCTGGGGAGCAAGCGATGGGCCGGGCGACAAGGCCGGATTTAAAGGGGCAATAGCCGCAGAGGAAAATAATGCTTCACGCGCCACATTTATGGGCTTGTAAAGTTTGACTGATTGTGGAGTTTAGTGCAGTATCCCGTGCATTGGTCTGTTTTGACTATTGCGCCCCCATCGGCGTGTTGACTGGCGTGGGGGTGTACGAGCGGTCCAAACGAATCCAGTTTCACCCTTCGGTCACCGTTCCACGCTCGAGCGGGAGGGGCTGGATCTATAATTTACATAATAAAAACGGGGTAAAGCGCAATGGCTTATCGCGACAGCACAAAACAAGAGGTCAAGTTTAAAAGATCGTTGCTCGCCATGTGTGTCATGGCAATGAGCGCGCCTTCACTGGTACAAGCACAAACAACACAAGACGACGAGTTCGATATTGCATTGGAGGAAATCGTCGTTAGCGGCACGCGTCAAAACCTGGAAAACGCCCAGGACATCAAGCGCAACGCCAGCACCTTTGTGGATGCTATTTCATCCGAAGATATTGGTTCCCTGCCGGACCGAAGCGTACTGGAGGCTATGCAGCGTATGCCGGGCGTCTCCATTGAGCGCTTCCAGGCACCGGATGACCCGGACCACTTCGGCGTTGAGGGCAGTGGCGCGGTTATCCGCGGTATGCAGGCGACGCGCAGTGAATTCAATGGCCGGGATTCTTTCAGCGCCAACTCTGGCCGGGGCTTGAACTTCCAAGATGTTCCCCCCGAGCTGATGGCTGGTGTGGACCTGTACAAAAACCAGTCCGCTGACATGATTGAAGGCGGTATCGGCGGTACTGTCAGCCTGCGCACCCGCAAACCTTTCGACCAGGACGGTCGGATGGTGGCCTTTACCGGCGATATTTCTTATGGCGATATGGCCGAGAAGTCATCGCCGACAGTGTCCGGTTTGTTCAGCGATCGCTGGACCACTGACTTCGGTGAGTTCGGTTTGCTTTTGAACGCCTCTTACTCACAGCTCTACGCCGAATCTCACGGTATCCAGAGCGACGCTTACGTTCTCTATGATGCCGACGATCTCAACGCGCCGGAGCATGCCAGGGTTCGTGAGGATGGCCGCGTCTGGATGACCAACGGCTCCAACTTCTTCACCAAAGAGGACGACCGGGTGCGCCAGGGCTTTGCCGCGGCGGGCCAGTGGGCCAGTCCCGACGGCACTATGGAAGTGACGGCCCAGTTTCTGCGCTCCGATGCGCGTCTGACCTGGACCGAGAACGCCTTTAAATACCAAGGCGGTTACGATGATGATAATGATCCAAATGGTGAGGCGCGCCGCGCTCGTCCCCACCCGGATTATCCCGAGTTTGCCTGGAGTGATCAGGGCGTGTTCCAGGCTGGTTATATTACTGACGGCGGGGGGTGGCGTGGTGTGGGCGACCGATCCGCTCCGGAGAGCGAGTATTATGGACAGAAGTTTCAGGCGGATACCCGTTACAACGATGCTCGCAGCGTTACCGACGATTTGAGTTTCAACTTTCAGTGGAGCCCGAACGACCGCTGGGACTTTGAAGCCGATATCCAGTTTGTTGACGCCACCACCAGCAATGACGACATGCAGGTGGCTTTGGGTATTTTCGCTCAGCAATATTTTGAAACCGGTGGCAGCAAGCCGTGGCTGACCATTATCGAGCCTTGGGACGGTCGTCGCGGTGAGCTCGATGACAGCTATGTTCCCGAAGCTGCGCCTTGGAATCCGGAGATGGTAGGTGCGGACTGGTACTTCCAGAACCCGGATAACTACTGGTGGCGTTCGGCTATGGACCACTACGAGCGCTCCGAGGGTGAGCTGCGTGCCTACCGCTTTGACGCCACCCATCATCTGGATGACACGCCGTTCTTTACCCAGGTAAAGGCGGGCGTACGTTATGCTGATCGCCAGCAAATTGTGCGCAATACTTCCTGGAACTGGGGCCATATTGGTGCCGAATGGGCTGAGCCAAATAACGCCATGTGGCTGACCGAAGAGGGACCGCAGGATGAGCTGCGCGATCAGTATGAGTGGAAGGACTGGTCCGATTTCCACGGCGGTAACGTCGCCAGCATCCCCGGCGATGGCTTCCTGTTCCCGAAAGCGTCGTTGTTGCGTCGTGCCATTGATGGTTATCAACTGCCGCAAAACAACCCGGACGCCGATGGTATCTTTGAGCCCTATCAGAATCGCCCGGATGTGATTCCCGGTACCTACTTCCGCCCGTCGGAGGTGTATGACACCACCGAGAAGAATACCGCCGCCTATGTGCGCCTGGACTTTGAAAGCGAACTTTTTGGTTTGAACTACGCGGGTAACTTCGGTGTGCGCTACGTTGAGCTGGAACGCATCGGGCTTGGCTCGGTAATTTTCCCTGACTTGGTAACCTCCGGTATTCCTGAGGGCGCTCCCACCGACCTCACCGATCGTGATGCGATCCGCGCCTGGGCCGAGGAGCAGGTGGGCCCCTATGAAGGCAACGAAGACGCCTTCGACAACGACCGGCAAGAGTGGGAGGATGCGGTGGTTCGTGAGCTGCGTTACTCTCGCGAGCCCAGAAACTGGCTGACTCCGGATGAGCGTGCCTTTGGCAATGATTACGCCGATATGGTGGACAGCAGTGCTACGTTTGAAGAATGGTTGCCCAGCTTCAACTTGCGGGTTGATCTGACCGATGACTGGATTGCTCGCTTTGCGGTCTCCAAGGCCGTCGCCTGGCCGGATATGTCCGAAGTGCGTAACCAGGCGGTGATTGGCGCACGCCAGGTTCAGGTTCAGTACCTTGACGCCGACGAGCCGGAGGATGTGGATCCGGACGAACCAGTCGATGAAGGCCGTGATATTCGCTCTGTATCTCCGGTACAGTGGATCGGCAGCGGCGGTAACGTGGCGCTGGAGCCCATGAAGTCCACCCAGTTTGACGCGTCTCTGGAATGGTATTTTGCTCCGGTGGGCTCGTTGACCATGAGTGTGTTCTACAAGGATCTGAAAAACTTCTTTATTCCGGGTGCCTTCCCACGGAACTACCTCAACCCCAGCACCGGAGTTACTCAAAATGTTGAGTACACTACCACGCGCAGCGGCGGTGATGGCAAGTTGGAAGGCTTCGAGATTGCCTATCAGCAATTCTACGATATGCTGCCCGCGCCCTGGGATGGCTTCGGTATCCAGGCGAACTACACCTATATCGATTCCGAGGGTATACCCAACTTCGAGGGTTCGGAAGAAGCGACCGACGCTGAACCTGGTGAGGAGGAAGCGCCGCAGCCGGGCATGAACCCCGTGGATCTTGGGGTTTTGACCTTACCGCTGCGCGGACAATCCCGTCATACCGCAAACTTTGTGGCTATGTACGAGAAGGGTGACTGGTCGGCACGTCTGGCGTATAACTGGCGTTCCAAGTATCTGCTCACCACCCGTGATGCGATCAGTGGAGCGCCGATATGGAACGACGATCAGGGTTTCCTTGATGGTTCAGTATCTTACGCAGTCAACGATAATATTACGGTTGGCTTGCAGTTTACTAACTTGCTGAACACTCAAACGAAGACCTTGATGACCTTAGACAATGATGGTCTGCAGACCGGACGTTCCTGGTTCGTCAACGACCGTCGTGCCGCGTTCACTGTGAAAGCAGTGTTCTAAAACCTCTCGGTAGCGACGTAAAAAGCGCAGCACGAAAGTGCTGCGCTTTTTTTAATTTTGCGAATACCTCGGTTCTTATTATAGGCTGACAGGTTGCGCGCGTATTTGTCCATTGCGCGCGAATCTGCGTAGAATAAAGGCCAAGATAACAATAACGATTGCAGTCCTTGCGAGGCATTGCATGCGCGCTTCAAAACCTCTGTACCGAATTATCATTGTCGGCGGTGGCACCGCGGGCTGGATGACTGCCGCTGCCCTCACACGATTTTTACCTGTCGACCGTTTCCGGATTAGCCTGATCGAATCCGAACAGATTGGTACCGTGGGTGTTGGCGAGGCGACCATACCCCACATCCGCCAATTCAACGCACTGCTGGGCATCGACGAAAACGATTTTATTCGCACGACAAAGGCAACCTATAAGCTCGGCATTCAGTTCACTGGTTGGGGCACTGAGAGCAGCAGCTATATGCATCCATTCAGCACCGTGGGTTGCGATATCAATGGCTTGGACTTTCATCATTTCTGGTTGAAGGCACGTGAGGCGGGAGACGTTGCCGATCTTGACGAATTCTCCCCCGCCACTGTCGCTGCTCACGCTGGCCGGTTTGATTACCCTCGTGAAAACGTCGATATTCCCTACGGCTACGCCTTCCACCTTGATGCCGGGCGCTATGCTCGCAGCTTGCGTGATTACGCTGAAGCGAGGGGTGCGAATCGCGTAGAGGGCAGGGTCAATCAGGTACAGCTGGATCCGGAATCGGGTTACATAGAGTCGTTGCATTTGGAAAGTGGACAGACTCTAGCCGCTGATTTGTTTATCGACTGTTCAGGCTTTCGGGCCTTATTGATGGGCGAGGCATTGGGCGTGGGCTACGATGATTGGAGCCATTGGCTGCCCTGCGATCGAGCGGTGGCAGTGCCATCCGAGCGGCAGACGATGCCCGCCAGCTTTACCCGGGCTGCCGCCCAGTCCATCGGCTGGCAGTGGCGTATCCCCTTGCAGCACCGCACCGGTAACGGCCAGGTGTATGCCAGTGCTTATATGAGTGATGAACAGGCGCTGTCTGAGCTGCAGAAAAATCTTGAGGGTGACGCATTGGCTGAGCCGAACTTTTTACGTTTTACCGCGGGCAGGCGCCAAAAGAGCTGGGAGAAAAACTGCATTGCCATCGGATTGTCCAGTGGTTTTCTCGAGCCGCTGGAGTCTACCAGTATCTACCTGATTCAAGTTGCCATAATGAAGTTGATCGAGAACTTTCCCGATCGATCTTTTGCCGCTTGCGACGCTCGGGAGTTCAACCACGAAATGGCAGTGGAATATCTCCGTGTTAGGGATTTTCTTATCTTGCACTACAAGCTGAATCAGCGCACCGATTCAGACTTTTGGCGCGACTGCCAGGCTATGAGCATTCCCGATGAGTTAGAGCGCAAAATTCGCCTGTTTAAAGAAGCCGGACGGCTGGAACATTATGAGCAGGGGCTGTTTATTGCGCCTAGCTGGATGATCGTTTACTTGGGGCAAGGGCTGGTCCCCGATCGGTACGATGCCCGCCTGACAGGGTATTCCAGCGCCCAGATACAAACCTACCTCGAGCGCATGAGACGCGGCATCGCCGCCGATGTGGAATCAATGCCAAGTCATTCTGAGGCGATTCAGCGGGCGCTTGTCAGCCGACCCTCCCGGTATCCGGTGCCGGGATTTAGCTTTTATGGTCGCGTCCGATGAATAATCAGCCTGCTATTCGTTCGGTGGCTATTGTTGGCG
>Ga0209487_1002827_pt1 | contig 13888 bp, 12 predicted proteins | sample Poulit2012_FD_187524 | JGI IMG/M metagenome (GOLD analysis project Ga0209487, IMG submission 187524) | Agricultural soil microbial communities from Georgia to study Nitrogen management - Poultry litter 2012 (SPAdes) (version 2) | ecosystem: Environmental > Terrestrial > Soil > Agricultural land... | reverse complement strand
AGCGTATCCATGGTAGTATCGCTTATAAAACGCCGCAAGAAATGGAAGAACAATGTTCTGTATCATAAATTCAAAGGAATGAATAAAAAATTAAACTAGTTGTGTCTAAAATTTTGACCTAGATCCATAAACAGGAACATAAATATGCTTAAGTTGAAATAATAGCTTTAATAGCGGGATTTATTAATATTGACAAGGATTATTAGTAATTAGGGTATTCTCTTTTGCCAATCGTGGCATGCCCAGTACTTTTAGTCTATCTATGGTCTTTTCCTCCTTTTTATTTTTAGTTTCACATTTATACAAAAGTACTACTAATAAGTCAAAGAAAGACTTTTGAAGCAATGCTTAAGCAAATGACACCCTTAATAAATGAATCCAAGTCATATATTAAATTCATTATATTGAATTAAATTCATTATGTCAATCATTTTATTGAATTAAATTCAATTAGATGAGTTTCTTACTTGTTTTTGGGTTATTAATGGTGAATATAATTCAAGTTGGTGAGGTAATGATAGATATTGGAAAGAGAATTAAAGAATTACGCTTAGAAAAAGGTATATCTGCTCGCAATTTAGCAAACACGACAGGACTTGATCCTTCGCAAATTTCTAAAATTGAAAGCGGCATAAGCAAACCATCCTTAGATGCATTGGAAAGGATCTGTAAAACACTAGATATCTCGATTGCTGACTTCTTTAAAGCTGATTCCAATGAGAACTCCCGAGAGGTTCGGCGACTTTTAGATACAACTAAATTTTTATCGACTGATCAATTAAAGTTGTTAAATGAGTTACTAAATTCATTTAAGTCTTGATTAAAAAAGCTATTCATAAAGAAATCACTCGTATGAATAGCCTTTCTATGTATCGACAAACACCTGGCTCCAAACAAACATATCCCTTTAAGAGCTCAAACAACATTTGTTTGAGTTTTTTCCTTACAATGATTGTCAAACTAAAATCCTCACAGTTATTCAGCAAATTTCAGGAAGTAGCTGACACTCCCAACCTCCAACCTAAGCAAAACGCTCAATCAACGCTGCTAACTCATCCCGCTCCGGAGATTTTGCACGCGTCTCTCTTTCTCCTCAACCACCTGACGCTTCTCACCTCGCTCATGAAACCAATCTGGGATGACCCCCTTTCTCACAGCGTCAAACACCGGGTAAGTACGCCCCTGCTTCTCCCGACGTCCTTGACCATATGTATCCGCCCCTGTCTGAATATCCGCAACCGACCGAAAGACTTTCCCAAAACACGACTTTAAAATAGCATCCGTATAATCCTAACTTTTTTCCTCGTTCAGCCGTTCACAGTCAATCAGTTGAAAGCGAATTTGATAGTTTAAAATGCGCCTAAATTTCCTTTACCAGTCATAATTTTTGTAAGCTTGCCACTGGGCAACAATCTCCTATAACCGTCAAGTATAATTGAACACTTTTTGCTCATTAACTTTGAACACTTTCTGATTGAAAAACGTCTCAAAATTTCGTTCCATTAAAAAAATCCTCCTAGATCATATTACCGCTGCAGCCGTAATGTCATCTTAGGAGGATTTGTGCTTACCTGCACATCACCGTAATTCACACAATCCATTCTAAAAAAGTTTATTGCTTTCCAGGCTAAGGAAAAGTGCATTTCAGATACGCTTATGATTATAAAATGCGATAATAGAGATACATTAAAAAGTTTGTACAGAATCTAAATCAACCAATTTATCTTGCATCATTTATTTAAAAATTTAAAGGATGGAATATCGATCATGCAATCAAAATACACAACCATTCGAGAAACGCTTGCACTTTTCCCAGCTAGGCACTTTGAATATGACACAATCGTCATCGAACGAGAAAGAAAGCTGTACATACGACAAACACCCTTGCAAATCATTAAAGCGTCATGCCAAAAATATTGGTCGAGCTATGAAGGACGACGAGATTCCGTTGTGGCCCTTATGAATTTCAAACAAAAAGTGCCGATTCCAGTAAGCATTCATAAGGCGATATATTTGTTTCCAACACATTCCCCAAATCATCTAGACAACAGTTGGATTGCTTTTGAACACGTTGCTCGTTTTGATAAAAAACAGAACCCCGGCCAACCTGAACAAACCCTCGTCACCTTTAAAAATGGCTATACACAGACACTTGACGTATCCGTTCACACATTTGAAAAACAATGGCAACGGACATTCGAGTTGATGTATAAAAGTGGGCGGATTGAGTTGTAGAAAAGAAAAGTGTTACTAATACAAAATTGCAGAAAGAGTGTGCAATTTTATCTAACGGAACTCGTTCACTTTATGATAGCAATAATTTTGGAATTACCAGGAAGTAACGGGCGCACTAGTTTTTAATTATTTACTTTAATAAATGTATCTTCATATAAGGTTTTCATTTGAATGAACCAACCTTTAATTTCCTCATATACCCCGTGTTCTTTGAGTAATTCTGGAGTTACTTGTAAGGTTAGTGCAGCATTTAACTTACCCTTGATAGCATTTTTCCGTTTCGTTTTGTCAGATATTTGTTGAAATGCTATCCCAAACAAATACTCCGGAACATTAAATTGATCCCATTCCGCTTCAAAACCAAGTAAATGACATTCAAACTCTTTTTCGATTAATGAAATAGGAATATAATTTTCCATCTCTTTTTTCGAGGTACAAATCCCATAACGTCTATTTTCGCTGTCAAGATTCATCTTATTAACTGCGTCCCTATGTTCTTGTACATCTCCATCATACAAATGGAATTCTTTAATATTTGATTTTTTAAAATGATTCATATTTACCCAGTCAATTAATCTACTTCCACCTAATTCATACAAACTAATATCCGGATTATCTAAGTCAATTATTGAATTAAATTCTGGTATACTTCTGTTAATATTTCTTAAAAAACTAATATCATTTTTACCTTCCAAGCAAATAACCATTCGTGAGTAAATTGTTGGGAGTATACCTAGTGTTGTCACTATTTCTTTTACCTTTATATTGTCATCTATTAATATATATGGTTTCTTTTGTTCATCTTTGCTAATAACAATTAGTGAATCCTTATCAACCATCTTAGCTATTTCTGGTGTATGTGTTGTTAGAAACACTTGACTATTTTCTTGCTTAGAGATTATTTTCAGAGAATCAATTATCATTTTCTGATAGTCTGGGTGTTGGGAGGTTTCGGGTTCCTCGATTGCATATATAACATTATTATTACCATGACTGTCTCTACTCTTTTCAGCTTGTGCTCTAAAGTAGCTTAATAAAATAAGTCTTCTAACACCACTTCCCCTTTTATTTAAAGGAATATCGTCATCCGTATCCAAACTGAATTTAAAAATACTATCCCAACTTTTTAAATCGGGAATAGTTGTTAATTGGTTTGCTATCTCATCGTTAAAATCCTTTAATTTATCGATCGTTTCACCGCCAATTTCTTCGACTCTTCTAACTACCTCATCCCTTATTCTATCCAATTCAGGTTGAAGTGAACCTAATACTTCCTTAGTAATCGCCTTCATTGGATCTTGAACTTCTTTATCACCGTCAGTATTTGTACGGTCAGATTGAAATAAATTAAAAAGGGGTAAATTCTCCCTCAGTTTAGTCCACGATTTAACACTTTCATCTTGGAGTTTTTTCAAGGGGATTTCTATATTTTTAAAAACAGTTTCTTCAGTTATTAACAACTTAAATAAAGCCTTTCTCATGTCTGCCTTTTTAGTTTTATTAATTTCATCATAATCAGAGATTTCTTTTTCATATTCGTTCAATAATGCTTTTAAGGCGGTTACATTTAGTGTTATTAGAGGGTTATCATGAATATCTGGATGGTTTACAACCAATTCAACAGATATATTTTTGTTAGTAATTGTCTTATTAGTGGCATTGATTTTCTTCCTTATTTCTAAATACCCTTCCTCATTTAATAAAAACTCGTCTTTTAAAGACGTTGGATTGGTTGCATCAAGTAATACTAACTCGTTTTCATTAACCTTAAATGCGGCACTTATTTCGATCATTTTATCCACAGAATTGATATTGCAATCTAATGGATCAATTTTTGGTTCTTCATTGAAAAAGTAATTAAGTGCTTCCAAAATAGTACTTTTCCCTACATCATTTCTACCAATAATCACGTTAATATTTTCATTAAAATCAATTTCAACATTCTCGTACCCTCGAAAACCTTTCAAAAATAGTTTAACTAATTTCATACCCGTTCCCCCTCATGAAATTTATCTTGCTAGACAAACTATTATTTCCGCCAAACAATTTTATTGGGCATTTTTTACTATAAATACCCATTCGACAAATTGGAACTATTCTCCTGCCTTTTCACTAATCTTATTTAAATTATTTTCAAATTATTTTCAAATATTGATATTTACAGTCAGGAAAATGTACCACTAACGTCATCTAATCTACAATAAATTATCAAGCGATTTACCATGACACCTAAAGAGTAACAATTAGTAATACATATTTAATATTTTTACAAAGACGTTTCAATTGAAGCGTCTTTTTTTAAACATAGAAACAATCACTTCCACGTCTATAGGTTCGCAAGTGGGAGGAACTGTAGTCGGAGGTGTGCAAGGGAATGGGTGCTGGAGTGGATTAAGCGGGAATAGCAAAAGTAATAATCATATCAAGAACATTGATATGAAATATGACTTAGCCCCCAGGCCAATACTCAACAACTAAAAACGTCATCTGCGGGAGAACACCATCCAAATGACGTTAATTATGCCTATTGAATGTCAATGAAAGCAGTCCGATTAGGGTGCTGTAAAATATACAGTTAACTTATTTAAAAGTACAATTAACTTGCTAAAAGTTGCAAATAATCTATGAAAAGTACATTAAACTTCTTAAAAACGATAAAAATGTGCTATAATAAATGTAATTAAAGGGAACACTACACATATACTATCCTAAAGATCCAAAAGGATGTGATATATATGTGTGATTCCCACAAGGACGATAAGATTGACAAAGGGGATGAGGATATGGCTAAAACAGCGGAAAAATTAACTGAATTAAGAAATGCAATGAAATTAATCAATAAAGACATTCCTATTCTTAAATCGGGAAAAAATAAAGCGATTGAGTTAGATCCTAAAAATCCTTCACATAAAGATTGGTATGAAGGTAGGTAGTGTGATTGGTCAGTTTTGGGGAAGCTTATACAGCAAAAGTATATTTTAAAGGTGTTAACGGGACTTACAAGAAAAGACCAGTATTGATTGTTGATGACTCTGAGGAAGGTTTAATTACCTTTGCTGAGATCACAGGAACAAAACCCAGTGTTCCTCCCAAGTATTACGATAGGTTTAAGGTAGAGATAGTTGATTGGCAATCAGTAGGATTGAATGAACAGTCTTGGGTAAAATGTCACAAAGGAAACTTGCATCGTGTTTCTAAGGACAGGATGATTCATAGAATTGGTCGTGTAGGCAACGAAGTTATGGAAGAAGTATTGACTAAGATAATTAATCAGTAAAAAACCTCACGTTAATTTGTGGGGTTTTTGGTATTGCTTTTAAACAGATCAAACATTCAATCTATTCAGATGATATGATACAATCATCAGATAAATGAGGTGATTCTATGAGAGAATATGTTAAAATTAAATGCGTTAGAGTTTAGAGAAGTCGATGATTATTTTTCACAAGGATGGGAAGTTATTAAAGTAACAACGGAATGGACTAAGCACCTCACTAAACGGATCCCTTAATCACAACAATTAATTTTTCAATTGATAATAGCCACATACTAATCTGCAAACTGCGTAAGCCGTCTTTGAATGATGTTCCAGGTTTAACTGTCTATTGCAATAAATCTGTTGATGGATATTTAGCTGGCTTACCGGTTCATGCACTTTATCAAATCCTACCTAATGACCTAAAGCATCACCCAATGCTTTTTCAAGTGCGCCAATAAAAGCCATAAGCTTCTCTGGGCTGTTATTACCGATATTGGCGGCGTCTCTAATAGATGTTTCCCTTATACAATGGAGCTATTATAAGTTCTAAGATCAATCACTGTCCCCATCCAAATACTTATTTTCAACCCATCCACTCACCTTAATTTCATTTTTATCATCTAACACCACAACTAATGTATAACCATTCTCAAATCCGATAGCATTTGCCTTATCACCGGAATTAACTGTACCTAGGATACTAGCATCGATATTTGAATCAGCATAAACATTGATTTTTTCACTATTTATAGCCGTGTTTCTATGCAAGTCTTTTTCATACAATTCAACATGGTAATGATTTTCTTCAATATGGGTTGTAGAATTATCCACTTCAACAAAAGGTGAATCAGATGGTTGTGACAAAGTGAGCAATCCTACTGTAATTTGAACTATATCAAGGAGATTTTTCAAAGACATTTTTGATTTAGATTTATTGTCCTTGGGTTTATCACTTACCTGCTCAATTTCCCATTCATCATCAATATATACCTCATCTTCTTTTTCTAGTCTTTCTAATTCATCAATTAAAGATTCATCAGATAAATCGTATTCATCAGCAATTGCATCAACACTACGCATAAAACTTTCAATTCTATTTTGATTTTCTTGAATATAGGTAACAATTGGACTTAAGTTTTTACTGACAGCATTTAACGTAGGTTGTATACTACTATAAACTTCATAAGCTTGATGAATAATTGGTTGCATAGCATTTCTATATTCATTTATTCGATTTATAACAGGCACTGTGCTTCTCAATGCTTGATTTGCAGCATCAATTATGGGTTGCATATTGAGTTGTATTTCAGTTATTTGTTTGTCCAAATGTACCATAAATTCATCATTCATCATTAACCCCACCTTTTTAGTCCTTGCAATAAATAACTTATAGAATCCGATGAGCTTTGACAAAAGCATAATCATTATCCGCTTGCCCTTGTTCATACACATATACCTCTTTGAACCCTGTTCTACCGCCATTATTAAAGGATTGAGATACAATCTCTTTCGTATGCTCTGTATTAGTAGTTGCAAATACATTGACACGTTTATATTTTAAACGATATGTATTGGTTTCTTTTCTTATAGCAAATGTAAACTTCGGGTTATAAGTCCTGTTTCCAGTAAAACCAATTGTCCTTTCTATAAAGATTGTTGGCAAGCTCCTCTTTTCATCCGGCAAATCATTTGTCTCAATTTGATGCGTATCTGATAATATTAGATTGACTTCGTTAGACTTTTCATCCATATTATACGTATTTATTTTAGGGTCATCATATTTTTCAGGATGACTATCTGAATCAATATTTGGAAACATATCTTTGAATAATAACTTAAATTGTAAATACACAGGGACTCTTATTAATGTTATTCTGCCATAGCCTAATATTCTACCAGCTATTGAATAACAGATAATAGGATAATCAAAATAACCACTGCCTGTATTAAAGGTTTTCTCTTTATTTATAAAACGAAAGATAAATAATATAATTATGGATATAATAAGACAGAGCAACAATGAAATAAGTCCGCTAGAGGATATGACTTTTCCAACTGAACTTTTAAGCCCAGAGATTTCTCTGTCGCCTAAAAAGGCTATTAATCCCCATAATAAATTGGGAGGCAAAAAGGGGTAAACCATAAGTGGTAATAAAATTATAAACAGTTGAATAATAACCTTAAATTTATTCATTTAACAGCCTCACTTTATTAAGTTATATTGCTCTTCCCATTCATGCCTTGAAAGAAATTTACGCATCCTTTGAACTGTTTTGAAATATCTGCATGTAGATAATCGTTTGTTACAACCACAAGGGCAAATTGAGCGGTTCCCTTCTTTTTTACCACCACTTAAAATTTTCAACATATGACTGATTTGCTTGGGATCAGGCAATTGGAATAACTCTTTTAAGTCTTCAATTAATCCTATACTTCCATGCGCAAGCTCACCAAACACAAAAGGTTGTCCTGTTTTTATTTTTAGAGTCACAGCATACAAATATGGAAGTACACATTCTTCAAAAAAGGGAGTTAACGTTTTGTATTTATTAAGAAACTCTTTTATCCTGAAAGGGGCTCCCAAACAAAGGGAGCCATCATAATTAATATGATTGTCAGAAACCTTCTCAATCTTATTGGATATTTCAAAAACGGTTGGTAATACAAGAGGGAAGTTTTCTGGAATATGAATGGCTAATTCATAATCAACCAAAATTTCTCCATGCTCTTGTTCAAATAATATGTTTTGATATTTACCTTCTATAATTAGGGATTTATCTAATGAAGGCTTAATTCTAAAGGTTGGATAATTCCGGATAAAAGAAAGAATAGAATTAAGCTTCATATTTGTCCCCATGGCCTCATAGAAGGAGTTATAACTTCCTTTTTGCTTAGCACTGAATTTTTATAACCAAACTCTTTCTGTAAACTTTCCTCGCTCATCTTTATTGAAAATCCTCGCTTTAATACATCTTTAACCTGTCCACTGAATTTTTCATCAATCAATTGTAAAAAGTCAATTTTAGCCTGTTCCAACCACAGATAAAAATTTCTTTCTAACTCTAAATGCGCAAATTTCGGGTCATCCCAACGGTCTGTAAAATCCTCTTCAGGTTTAACAGGGTTGGGTATCCTAGGAACTATCGGGTTAATATAATTAGGCATTTCATTCAAAATATTTATTAGAGCTTCTTCAATATTTTGTTCGCCCTTGTAAGCCCTTGCCGCTAAAGTCGTAATTATTATGGAAATTGGTTTACAGTCTTTCATTGTTTCCTCATAGAACATTGTATCTCTATGACGTTTGAATAATTGGATACATCGCTGTAATATGGCTTTTTGTCCATACGATGGTATAGGTTCAATACTAGCTTTAAGTACCTTTTGCTTATCTTGAACTATCTTCGTTTGAAACCAGTGAAGATATCCTTGCTGGTTACTAATATGCCATTGTTTAGAAATGGTATTGTAGTTTTCAGATTCTTTATCAGGTATATTTACCGCCAATTTTGATAAATTTTCAGCTAGCTTTTCGTCTTTTTTATAAGATTTGATTAAACTTGAATTATATTCATGTGCTTTTTCCTGCTCAAGGGGAACACTAGGTACAAAATCTAAATGAAATGGTACTTCATCTTTGTAGTTTAAGCGCAAGCAACGCCTTTTTTCTTCCACCTCATGATTAATCCCAACTTTTTTCCGATATAATTCTAGTTCTGCTTTGATCATATTCATAAGTTCTCTTTGTGTATATTTTGATTTAAAATCAAAAACATTTACTTTGCAGCTCATATCTAAATCATATTCTTCTCCATCATGAATTGGCTTTATAGTAGTACCCTGACCGAATGAGCCTTGAACAAATATATCCACATTTTTTAATGTGCTTTCCTTTCGATTAAACCAATCCGCAAGCGACTCATAACGTTGATGCACTTTCTCCTCAATCGATTTCGGTAGATCCAGTTGCTCAATCATTTCTTGTAAGAGTGTTTTTTCTCTAACCATTGCTTTTTCCAATGTAATTTCCCCATTTCTTAAATTTATTAAAATGAGAACCATGCCCACATTGGTGTCTCTTCAGATAAAATAATGATCTTTATTATTTAATAGACGCTTGTAAAAGGTTATTTTACCTGATACATTTTATATAATTATTAATTTCATATCGCTTTTGGCGAAGCGATGTGGGCAAACAGAAGTTGGCGCTTCTGTATATCATAATGCTATGAGTATTTCTCAATCAGTTTCGAGAAATATTCATAGTCTTTTCATCCCCCTTGTTATAATAGATTTCATTTTCACACATTGACACTGCGAAACCTAAGTTCTTTTATATACAGTATTCAACACGCACAAAACACAATATGTTGTTTCTCAAACAAAACATTACTATATATAGTATGTCGTGTCAAACTTTCATATTTTATAAGAATTTAACTTTTTTTAGATAACTAGAAATAATGTTCTCACTTTATCTAATAGAGAACATATTTTTTTAAAAATACGCTGTTAATACATATTTTTACCTCTTTTTACTATTCTTTTCTCACTTCATAAACCCCGCTAACACCCATTTCATCCAAAACTGTTCTTTTGGCATCTTCCAACTCTCGCTGTAATCTCTTCATTTCTGCCTCGATCCACTGTTCCTTTTGTAAGAATCCAGACATCATGCTTTCTTGTTTGGACATTGGTATATCTGGAATTTCAATGGCTTCTATATCTTTTCTTCTTAAGGTGGGTATGGCGGTTCCGGATAGCTTGTTCGTTAATATAAATGTGCCGACTGGGCTTTCTAGATAGGCTTTTAAAAAGGCTGGGTTTAGCTGCTCGTCACATCGTATGCCAATAAAGTTTTGGGATAGGAGCATGACACCCTCATGTGCTGGTACAATTGCCACCTTTATGGTTGTGCCTCTGGTAGAAAGGATGACGTCATCTTTCTGCAGTACGTACCTTTCTATTCTTGCATTGTTTTCGATATTGTATCTCGCAATGCTTTCATCGTGCAATTTTCCGTCATGCACATCTGATAATCTTACAATCTTAAATCGTCCATTTTCACTTTCTTTGTTTTTCGAACTCACATTATAGCCACTAAACAGTTCTACTTTGGATTTTAGTGGTGTTGTTTTCAAATGTTTCAAACGATCCAAATGAAATGTCACCTGTCCATATCCAGCAATAGCCATTTGACTGGACGTGACATAGCGACTTGGTAGCAAATTGCCATCAATCAAATCATTATTTTGGACATATGTGCTAAACTCTTCAATTTCTCGCCCAGCTTGTACAACTTCAACAATCTTATTGATATCGTCAACAGATATATAACGTTTTGACCTTCCATCTTCTGTATATAGATCATGTGCATTGATAAAAAGAATCTGGTCCTTCGTCTCTTTAGGTTTATTTTTATTGAAAACCAGTATATTTACGGGAATACCTGTACCTTCATAAAGTCCCGATGGCAATGCGATGACTGCTTCTATGATATTGTCATCAATCATATTTTTACGAATGGTTCCATTGATCCCCCCTTTAAACAATGTGCCAGAACTGACGACAGTGATTGCTCTGCCTGTTTCTTTTAATGACGCAAGCATATGTGAAATAAACCCAAACTCTGCACTACGCTCCGATGGATTACCATATACAAAACGATGATATGGATCACCTTTAAAATCAAATTGTGTTCTGTAAGATTTCGGTATGTCCATATAAATATGATCGAACGTCTTAAGCTGACGCTGATCTACGAACCCCGGATTAACAAACATATCACCTTTTTTTAGAGTCAAATTTGCTTCCCCACATAAAAAGAATCTGATTTTTGCTAATGCGTAGACACGATGATTTATTTCTTGTCCCCAAACATTTAAATGACCATCGTTCTCTTGCGCAAATTTAAGCGCCGTCATTGCACCGCCACCAAACCCAAAGGTACCATCATAGAATGATCCCTGCTTTGGCCTTAAAATGTTAATGGCCAATTGATTGAGGGAAGCTGGTGACGTGTGTGCGCCGCCACTGAACAGACTATTTTCAAATTGCTCAATCAGCTGTTGACACCACTTATCATAACCAATGCTTTTAATATTGACTGATTTAATGGCATATAAGACTTTGGTAAATGCCATGACGTCCAGATTATGTAGCGCAGGTAATTGTGTAAACACATCTTTGAAATAAGGTATGTCTTCCTCGATCTGATCCAACATGTCATCCAATCTTGAAACCAATTCATCCTCTACTTCCAGTAATGAATGGATAGTAAATATATTAGAGTAGGTCTCATCCTCTTCTAAGTAACGTATTAAATTGGCCATGAAAATCAGTTCCACGCTGTCAGAAGGATTTGTCGAACCCTTAAGTGTATCTAATAACTCTAACATCTCTTTATCATCATGCATACAATTATCCCCCTAATTAGTAATGGAATACTAATTTTAAAATTCACAGCCCCTTAAACATGATCACAGACAAAGTTCGACAATTTCCAGAAGGTGACAGGCACCCTACTCTTTTACCCTTTTATGATAACTATAGATTCACTTTTTATGCAAGTTTTCCCAACCTAAATTCTTAAATGTGGGACCAATACTAGCCTCAGTGAATTTAATTCCTGGATGTTTTGCATTCCATTCTATTATACGCGTTTCTCCATCGTCCGTAATAGATACATCCCATGCAATAATAGAAACATGGGGTATCCTTTTATGAATATCAACACAGTCGTTAACAGCATTTTTAAAGTAAGGTATCTTATTTCCTTCAAACTTATATCCAGTATCCGGATGCTCGTAGTATCTTCTCCAATTAGAGTCAGCATTTGCAAAAGCATTTAAAGTACCATTTTCATCAATTATAGGAACTTTAACAGATGATTTTGCTTGGACTATATCTTCATCTTTTCTACCCAAACGTAAAAATGAGGCAGCAAACTTTATCTCATTATCATTGTCTTTATATGTTAAAATTCTTAGGGTTGCAACATTGTCTTCAATTATCTCGTCAAAAAACTTTGACTGTATTATAGGTGTTTGTAGAACAGCATCACCTTTATTTAACAATTCATCAAGAATAAAATTACTTTTTGATATTTTAAATACACCTTTTCCTTGGTTAGAATAATCTAATTTTAAGAAATACTCATTTGAAATAGTAAATAGCTTTTTTTCTATCATTTTATTTGGTATTATATTAAAATCCTCATCATACATTGTACGGTCTACTACATAGAATTTATCCGGTAATTTGTTAGTTTGTATAATCTTTTTAGACATGGTTTTCATATTTGCCACTTGACCTAATCCCTTATTTACTGTGGGTGCTACTACATAACCAAAATAATTATCTGGAATCCAGCCTTCTTTAAATTTTTGATTAAACACCGTGTAGACATACAAACTAGGCGCATAGGCTGTTGATCCAAATACTTCTCTAGCATATTCATCAATATTTTTCTTCATTTTTGAAGACAATTTAAACCCCGATTCTTCCTCTATCCCTTTTAGCAAAGCCTTTTCCTTTTTATTTAATATCTGATTATACCTATATTTCCTATACCCCTCTAATAAACCTTTAGCTTTTCTCTTCATTTTTATACCTCTTTTGTAATTGATATAAAACTTGGGTAAATGCAATATATTGCAAAACACTATATTTTTCTCTGGAGGCAAACTTTTTTAAGTCATCTTTAAATTTTTCGTTAGTTAATGTTAAATCGGAAAAATAATCATTAACTTGTTGATCCCATTGGGGATTATTTATAAGATGTTTCCATCTTGCCCAAGATCCTTGATTTCCCCTAATTAAACCAAGTCTTTTTCCTGTTTGCCTGTATGCCCACGTAAAGAAACTTATAAACGAATTTAATCTAAATGAAAAATATGGATACCACCCATCACCATGTAAAATCCATTTCGAGCTTGTCAAATAGGGTTTTGAAGTTTTATGAAACAACTTCCTATTTAATTTCCAACGTTGGGGGGTACCTGCACTAACTTTTACAATTTCATTAGATAAAAAGGGTTCATAACTTTTAAACAATCTCCTATTAGCATGTAAATTCGGAATATTCCTATTCATTGAACTTGGCCACAATTCGAACCATTCTTCAGCTGATTCTTTCCTGTATTCTTTAATAAATTTAAGATGTCTTATTCTTCGCGCTTTTAAATTATCCATAATGTCTTTTGAGAAGGAACTTGAATTTAAATTGTTATTTATTAAATTTACTTTTTCCTTACGGTTAGGTAAAAATATAAACTTTTGTGTTAATTTAGTCTTTTTAATTCTTGCACCTTTTAATAATGCATCTGAGAACAACCCACCAAATACAGCATCATACTTTTTTAATTCCTCATGAAATCCATACGTATGTGCATG